>ERZ773063.381-NODE-381-length-29508-cov-3.640648_pt1 | contig 29508 bp, 44 predicted proteins | sample MGYA00580625_ERZ773063 | MGnify/ENA primary metagenome ERZ773063 (study PRJEB29015, sample SAMEA2738022) | human oral metagenome | biome: human oral; feature: human-associated habitat; material: dental | place: China | collected 2042 ... | reverse complement strand
TGGTATTTTGAATAACAGATGGGTGGTAGAAAACGCAGCCCGCGAACTTGCGAACGCCGGCAAGGTTGCATACAACAAAGCACTTCAAATTCATTCTCCATCACGAGTCATGGCGAAAGCCGGTGGCTTCTTTGCAGAGGGCGTAAGCAAAGGTATCGCTTCCGAAACTGGTAACCTAGAACAGAGCGCACGAAACCTCGGCATCGCAATGGTCTCAGCATTTGACCGCGCTCCTAAATTCGCAGAGCTTGGCACCGCCGATATTTCTGATGAGTTCAGCAAGATGACCGCAAAAGCACAAGCAACCGTGGACGTTCAGAACTCGACCACAAACAATGCCATAGACAGCTTAGCGACCGCAATCACGAGACTAGCTAACCAAGACAACCACGTCACGGTTAAAATCGGCGAAGATACTATCATCGAGAAAGTGATTGACGGCATTAACGGCAGGACTTCGCTCACAGGGCGCAATGCTATAATCGTATAAAGGAGACGCTAATGGCTATACAGCAAAAACTACTCAAGATTAACGGCACCGCGATAGATAGACTTGTAGATTACGAAATCGAGTGGGCAAAACTATGGAAAGACGCAGACCGCAACATGGAGGGCGAGGTGAGAGCCACTTTGGTGGGTTTATTCCCGAAGATTAAGTGCAAGACCCGAAACGCCATATCGAGAGCCGAAGTGGCCACACTGGGGAATCTCTTAAACTTGCCATTTTTAAGCGTCGAGTACTACGACCCTCTAAAAAACACGACTGTGACCGCTAAATACTACTCCAGCGACTTCAGCACCAAGCTTCAGGAACGAACCCGCGAACTTTTTTATGAGGTAAGTTTTAATCTAATCCCAATAAGCAGGAGAGCCTAGAATGATTGGAGTTTCAGACCGCTACAAAGCCAATATGGTAGCCCCAGTGAAGTCCGTTAAGGTCAAGCTGGTAGAGGTTGTGCCGGAGGGCCAAACCCCGCTTGAATTAAAGTCCGGAGACAGCCTAGTCTCCGCGAAGATTACCGCCGTGGGCGAATTCCTAGGCACGGGAGCTAAACAGCTAAACGCCGTCTTAATCGGTGAATTTAATCAACTGCAGAGCAAGACATTCAAGGCCTTTATTGGTATTGAAGACCCAACCACTAATGAAACCGACTGGGCGTGTCAGGGCGATTTCCGCGTGGAGGCCGCGAACCTAAGCATTGAGAAAGGCACGACCGAACTTGTAGCCTACGACGCCATGACAAGGGCGTATAAAACAGAGTACGCTAATTCCCTGTTATCTTTCCCTTGCACCATCAAAAACCTAATCGAGCAGGTCGCCGGCGTCTTTGGACTAGAGCTAGACCAAGCCGAGATAGCCAAGCTCCCGAATATCAACTACACAGTAAAGCAAGACCCGTACAAAAAGATTAAAGGCGCTACATATAGGCAGATACTAGACGAACTAGCCCAAGCGACCGGTTCCACGGTGATTATTTCCTGCGAAAGGCTCTTATTTAAGCCATACGCCGAACCAGTGAATTCAATAGACACGAACAACATGCTGACGTTCAAGGTCGGCGAAAAATGGGGCGTGCCAACCAAGCTAGCGCTAGCGAGAGAACCACAGGAAGACAACACCATGCTCGAAGACCGCGAGCTTGAGAAGTTGCCGACAACAAAAAACATTCTGCCAGTTCCGACATCAGGAACCAACCAATCAAATGGATTTACTACAACCTATAACGGAGACGGTAGCTTGACCTGCAAAGGCACAGTGGACACCAATGGCAACCACACGTGGTGCGATTACATGACCTATGCGAAACTCAAGTTGGAAAGGTCAGCGTATTTATTCACAGTAGATAAGCCGAACCTCGGGCTACAAAATATTAGGTTTCAAGACAAAAGTGCTAAGTTATACAACACGGTAATAACTAGAATGAATAGTGGTGCTTTTTTCAATGCCACCTATGTCGATTTAATTCAATTCTATATGTACCAAGAAGGTCTCCAGTTCGAGTTTACAAAGCCAAAAGAAATAAACGAGACCTATAAATTTGCTTTTTATAAGCTAGGCTTTAATCCATTTGGGAAGTTTAATGACCTATTAACATCAGATGAACTTGAGGTTGTATTTAATGGTTATGACGAGCCTCTTATGACCCCTAATGGCATGACTATAACCAAGAGCGAGACAGACAAGCGTATTGTGATTAACGGCAAACCAACAAGTTCATGGCAACTAATTCTGAACAAAAACACCATGCAAATGGAAGAGGTGCTAGAGGACGGGGCATTGTATTTTTATTCGGTAGAGGGCGACACTAATTTGTGTGGTTCTAACTACGTAATTATAGACAAAGCGACGGGCAAACAATTTTTCGCTGGTGGAGCTTCGGCATTATTTAGAGTGGACAAAAGTAAGTACCAATACAGATGGTATTTCGAGACCAAGAACATCAACATTTGGAATAATGCTACTAGCGAACCAAGAAAGTACGCATTTGCTTTATTCAAGCTAAAAAATAAGTACGAATATGAACAATTACAAACGAACGGCTCCAAAGACATCAAGCTTGTCAATAACGAACTACTCGACGACGACCGCCAAGCCTTAATCCAACCGCTATTCGACGCTTTGATTAAGCCCGCGAAGATTAAGATGGATGAACTCGAAATCAAGACCGAGGGGCATGGCATTTATGAAGTCGGAGACAACATCACCTGCAAGGTGAATGGCGAGACCTATAACCTTAACGTGAGCGAGACGAGGTTGGAGCTAGCAGGTGGCATTAAGGAGACTCTAATCTGCAGACCGCCCAAATTCAATGCCACAGACCGAACCACGGCCGGTGGAATTAAGCAGACCATCTACAACACGGAACTGAAGACCGACCGCCAACAACAGGAAATCACAGCCGTAGTGAGCAAGCAGGAGAAGTCCGAGCAATACAACCTCGAGCAATTCACACAGGTAAAGCAAGACATCCACAACATCACTCAGACCGTGCAGGTGGTAGGTGGCGGGAACTTAATCAAGAACTCCGTAGGCTATGGTATAGACGGACAGAAGAACCTTGTAAACTGGGAATACAACCACGACACCGCTAAGATTACTTCAGAAACTAGCCCCGCCTCTATCACCGCCGGAGCGCTTTCCGGCAACCAAATAAACCTCACAGCCTCGACAATGAGTCAAAGGATTTACGTAAAGAGTGCCGAACCTCACACCTTAACCGCAAGGGTCTTAAAAGGAATAGTAGGGTCAGGTAAGATTGAGCTAGTAAGCGACCTAGACCATTATGTTATTAACCTAGAAGACCAGAAGAGTTATCACTGGGATGAAGTGGCTTTGACCTTTACTCCGAAGATGGGATGGCTAGACGTAAAGATTACCGCAGACGCCAACTCAACCTTTAGCATTACAGATTTAATGCTTGCCGGAGGCGACACTAAACAGCCTTGGAGACAGAGCGCAGGGGAGATTTACAACACACAGGTAAGCCTAGACGCCAATGGTATTCAGGTGAGAAGTTCCGTCTATTCAGGGGATTATGTGGAGATTACACCGCTAGAGTTCTCGGGTTATTCGACAGCTGGCGGACAAAAGCGCAAAGTGTTCACCCTTAACCGAGACACTACCGAAGTCGAAAAAATAAAAGTAAGGACGCAGATAGACATGCCACCGATTAAAATTGTGCCGTTTCAGGGCGACCAAAATCAGGGCTGGGCGTTTGTGCCGAATATCTAAAGGAGATTAAATCATGGCAGTTACAAGTGGCAGTTTTCAGATGAGCGCGAGCGGATACACTACAACCGTTGGCTGGAATATCGCGAGACAGGATGTGGCCGGCAACTATACGGTTATTAACTGGTGGTTCGACGCCAACTGGGCAGGCACAAGTTCGGTATTAAGCACGCAGTCTGCGGTTTGGATTGCCGGAACTGAAGTTCACCGCCACCCATACAACACGGGACGCTACATGAGAGGTGGAAGAATCGCCGGCGGGCAATTCACGCTTTACCATAACGAGAACGGAGACTGTAGCTTTGGTATTGGTGGCGAGATGGCCATTTATACCTATGCAGTTAACGCAAGAGGCAACGGCTGGTGGGAATTACCGCGCATTACTCGCTACGTACAGATTACAAGCTGTGGCGATATTCACGACGACCAAAATCCATGGGTAAACTGCAATAACCCAACAGGTGCTAAGATGATAGGTTGGCTAGAGTTTATAAAGAACGGTCAGCTACTGGCAGGCGATAACGGAAGCACGAGACTAGCCTATAGAGAGAACTTGACCCCGAACTACGTATTTGAATTAACCCAAACCGAAAGAGACCAGCTATTAAAGCTCTGCAAGAACGACCCACAGATGACATTACGCTACGTGGTGCATGGAGCGAACGCCCCTGAAAATATCCACGCAATAGCAGACAGAACCTATAAGGTCATAAACGCAGAGCCAGTATTCAAAACATTCGAGTGTAAAGACACCAACACCAAGTCCGTGGCGATTACGGGAGACAATCAAAAATACATTGGAGACGCCTCGGAGATTGAAATTAAAGTGCCCAAGACCGATAAGGCAGTAGGTAAGAAGAGCGCCGAAATTAAGAGCTACATCTTCAAGTTCCTAGGCGTGGAACTAACTAAGCCATACTCTGACACAGAAGACGTTGTGGTGAAAAGTAAAATCCCGAATACGACCAGCGGAGCGACAGTGTCAGTTACGGCCATAGACAGCCGTGGGAAAAGAACTGAGGTGGTCAAGAATATAGATGTAATTCCCTACAAGGCGCCTAGCCTTGCGATTAGTGGAGCGCGAAACAACGGCTTCGACAAAAACACCACAATTAAAGTTTCGGGAACATTTTCACAAATCCTAGTAGGCGGAACCGAGAAGAACAAGATAAGCCCAACAGACGGCGTCCAGTACCGACACAAAGCCACCAGCACGACCACGTGGAGCCAGTGGTTCAGCCGGCCATGCACGATTAGCGACGGCAAGGTGAACGTTGCGAACTTCACGCTCGAATTAGACAGTGCACAAAATCACGACATTGAGGTGAAACTAACGGATGTGCTAAGCACCGCGAACGAGACCATACAAATCTCGGCCGGTTCCCCGCTCTTCTTCGTAGGCACAGACGGACGGGTTACGATTGGAGATGTGCCAAGAAAAGCAAAGCCGAACGGCAAGAAAGGCCAACTAGAAGTGAATGGCGATGCCTACGCGAACGGCAATAAACTGCTAGAAGCGGTGATAAACAGCATTGACCCGAAGTTCGTGAAATCTGTTAAGAACGACAACAATGGCTGGACTGAAATCCCAATCAATAACGAATACTCGTTGTATATAACCAGCAAGCGAAAAACACACTCCATTACTTTCGGCGCCGGAGGCTGGGGGTATTTGGACAACAGCATCTATCCTCTTCCGAAAAATATCGATATCTTGGGTGGCGCAATTTCGGGAATTGGCGGAGATAGCGCAATCGATGTGTGTTTCAATGTCGGAACTGCAATCGTCTCGACATGGCGAAACAAATACGGCGGTTCGGTTATCACAGAAATCTACTGGGGCGGATTTATTATCGGGAAAAAGAACGCGTAGCGTGTTAAATCTTTACTTATAAAGTTGAATATATAAGAAGCAACCACGAAGCAAATTAACAGAGGTGAAATAGCAGATTTTGTTAAATCCGTGAAGCAAGAACGTTATATCTTCCGGAAAGACAGACTATAAAGCTAACAGAGACAACTAAGCTTTATAGCACGTTATAGTAGATTTCGCCCGGACGTGCTAAAATAAGAACGTACCCCTGCCATAGCTTGCGTGATTGGTTTCGGGGGGAAAGCCACGTCTAGGCTAGCTACGGAGTGTGGTGAGGAAAGTGCCGTCCGCAAGGCGGTGCTTTTTATTTGTGCTAAAATAAAGACACAAAGGAGCGTAGTACAACGGCAGTATAGCGGTCTCCAAAACCGCAGACCATGGTTCGACTCCATGCGCTTTTGCCACACATTAAGATACGCAAGCCGAACGAATGATTAAACACTTGACTCCAGCCCGCATTCAAGTAAGAATAAGAATAGCTAGGCGGGGAAGCCCAACCAGAAACCGCCAAGCTTTACAAAGCGCGGAGGTAATGCTAGAATAAAGACGGTTGGAGCTTTCCCGATAAAGAAAACTCTTTTGAATTACCTCCCTAAAACGGAGGTAATTTTTATGTCTTGAAAAAAACATTAAAAACACAAAAGAATATTGCTTGCTATGTTTTAGCTAAGGAATATCGTAAAAGTAGATTAAACGGAGGAACCCAAATGCAAGAAAGCATAGACCCGAACGAACACCGGAACGAAAAAAAAAGACAACTAAAAGGGCTAGAGATTTATGAGCTGGCTATATCTTGCACTATGGAATATCGTGAGAATAAGGAAATAGAGGAGGAAAGAAATGAAAGAATCACAAGAGAGCTTTCTACAAGATAAGTTCTTGACACTAAGGTCGGACATATTGAGCCACAAGGAATTAACGGACTCAGAAAAAATAGTGTACGCAAGGATTTGTAGTTTTAGTAGGTATTTCGAAAGTTCCGCTAATTGTGCAGAAATACTCGGCAAGACTGAACGAGTGGTTGCAGACGCAAAACGAAAACTCGAAAAATTCGGCTTTATTAGATGTATAGAGAACACAGGGCGAGGCAAGGTTTATATAGCTATTTACGATACCGTTGACGGAAAACCCGACGACGGTACATCAGACCTACGAAAAAATGTATATCAGACCTACGAAAAAATGTATATCAGACCTACGAAAAAATGTACATCAGACCTACGAAAAAATGTATATCAGACCTACGAAAAAATGTAGACATAGATAAAAGATTAGAAAAAAGAGAAGAAGAAAGTATAGTAGAAAGAAATAATACTTATGTGGCACCTGCCGAGCAGGCACCACTTCCGCAAGAAGCTTTTGACTTAGCTGACTTATTAAAAGAAAAGATTTTGAAGAACCAACCAACTGCCAAAATCGACAAGAACTACCAGAAGAACTGGGCTAAAGACATCGAGAAAGCTCACCGGATAGACGGGCGAAGCTGGAACCAATTAAGAGGAGCCATAACCTACGCACAAGACTACAGCGACTTTTGGGGAGTGAACATAAGGAGCGGAGCTAAGCTTAGAAAGCACTACGACCGCCTAGAAGCCGATATAAGGCGCGATTACAATAGAAGAGGCACAATTACACTACCTGGCCCCGAAAACGCCTGTAACGAGACGCTGTGCGATTTAGAGCCACCTTTTTAATGGGGCATTGAAGCATGAAACAAGAAAGGAGTCATAAAATGAATAAAACACCTGCAAAAACGGGCAAGCTAGACCAGAGGGGCGACCTAGTGATAGACGAGAGAGAAACCGAAGAAGCCGTTTACAAGACCGTGAAATACGGAGTGATAAAGCTTATAGGCGACCCGAACGAACACCGGATAAGCTACCAAAGCATTAAAATGCTTGCCGACAAACCGCCCCTATTTAATGGGGATGTGATTATCCCAGAGCTGCACTTAAAAACCCCAATAAACAGGGTAATCTTCCAACAAATCCGAGAAGAAGAACAAAAGGTCGTGAAGAACTTTGCTAAACTCCCTACAAGCATAGTGCTGCTAGACCTCGAAAAAGACGAAATCATCGGCCGGGAAGATTTGAAGACCAGGAAGAAATGGCGAGAAGCCATAGCTCACTACCAACAAGGAGCGGACGGCAAAGAGTTTTATATCGCGAAGCACCAGCTGAAGCGTTGCCTATACCTACGGAAAGAAGAGGGAGAGAGTGAGTTTTACGCCCCGACAGTCTACAAAATCGAGAAATACGGGATTGAGCAAACATTTTAATTGAATAGGCTTGGTACCATGCGTCTAAATACCCCGAATTTCGCATTGTGAGACGTTCTGAGAGCTTTTAGCACGTGAAACACAAAAATACCCGTCTGGAACTAAAAACGCGCTAAAAACGCCCTGTATGGCGGAATTTGACAAAAGCACGGTATACCGGGCATAATTGAGGCACGCTCTGTCAAGGCTTATGAACTAACGCCAGAGCGCCCGCAGGTTTGAGGCGCCTTGAGCCTGTCAAGAGAGAATACCGCTCATAAGGCGGTGTTTTCTTTTTCTTAAAAAGTACAAAATAACCGTTGACTTCCAAACGCAAACGGGTATAATAAAGAACAACAAGGCAACACAAAGACTGCGGCCCGGCGGTAGAAAAGGATAACAAAATGAGAATAACGGCAAAAGACCTAGCGGAGCTTGGCACAGGCAAGATTGAGCGCGAGCCAAGAATAACCCTGCGAGGAAACACGGTAATCTTGGAGACCCGAGAACCGGACGGCAGGATTATGAAGCACTACCACCACTACAAAACCCGCGAAAGGGCGGAGGCACAATACGAATGGTGGCGCAGCGAATATACCGTAGGCGACCGCGACTAAAAACCAGCCCGAGAACGAAAACTCGGGCGATTTTCATTTTAGGGCTTGACATTAAATGCAAGCGGAGTATAATAGGAAGTACAAAGGCAACAATAACGCGGGAAGCCTTACCGCAAGAAAGAGGAAACCATGAACAACATTACACTAAACCTAACCGAAGCAGAACTAAGCATTTTGAAACACGCCATTGCAGAATCCGCCAGCAAAACGGATAACCCAGAAATAGAGGAAGCCCTTAACAAGGTCTACATCCAACTAGCAGCGGCCTAAGACGAAAAAGCAACAGGGGCTCACCAGAGCCCCCTCAAGGACTTAAAACACAAGCGAGTAATAAAAGAGGAAACAATCATGACACAATACACCCACACGAACCGAAAAGGAACCTGGAACCTTTGGGAGGAAACCGTGGATTTAGCAAGCGGAGAGAAAGCCACAGTGCAATACTTTTTATTAGCAGGCAGAACCCCACGCACTACAGCTCGAGCCGCTGAAGCCGTTATGACAGGACACGAAATTCACGAAATCGGGAAAAGCAAGACTCCAGTAGTTTCGAAAATCGTAACCAAGGAGGGCTCGAAATGAAATCCTACCTAAAGCCTCGCGTACCCGAGCACGAATTTAGTAACTTTGGTTTCCGCAAATGCAAAGGCAAATACGGAAGATACGGCTGCTATTACATGCTTGTACGCGCAGACGATAAGGTAATATTTGCAAGCAAAGAAATCCTCACAGTGTTTGATTTTTCGAACGACGACCCGAGAATCCACAAGAACCGAAGATATCTAAAAACCGAGGGGAACTCCTACTGTGTGATTAAAGACCTAACAGAAAAAGGATTTTTTGAGGAGGACAGATAATGGACGGCATTGTTTTACTACCGAATGAAGCTGACCTGAGCCACGAAGACTTACTCGTTATTCAAGCCGCACTACAAATACATAGCAAGCAAGCTCAAGAGGCTCTATTCAAAATCAATCATTTAATTAAAACAGGCGAAGTGAGCTGGGGAAAGGAGGACAAATAATGGACAAACTAATGGAGCTTTACAACATGGAAGAAGCGCCAATGTTAGTAATGATCCAAAGCGGCGAGCACGCTGGCTTCGAATACTTCATCGCATGGTTCAAAGCCCACCCGAACGCTTACATCAGAATCCCGAAAGACCACCCATACTACCAAAAAGACTATCGCGAAATAGACGACAAAGAACTAGTCCACTGCGGTTTTACTTTTAGCGGGGAAGACGTAGGGAGGAGATACGGAATGCCGGAGGGGTGGTATTTGGGGTGGGATTACGGCCACTGCATGGACTTTCTAAACTTCCCAGACTGCAAGCTGGACGGCTTCAAATGGTCAATTAAAGACATTGAGAAAGAAATCAAGGAAGTAATCGACAAAATAATCAAGGAGGCGAAATGAGCAGAACAACCAGAGCGTTAGCCGGAATGTTAAACCAAGCAGTAACTGGCGCAAAATGCCAGGGCCCAGACGGAATGGAATTATACGCGAGCATATCTCAGCCACCAATAAAAGTGATTGATAAGCACGGCACGGATGACGAAATGGAATGGACAGTAGAGTGTCCGAATTGCGGAGCTCACAAGAAATACGGAACGCAAGTGTTTATGAACAGCGGACGGATATACTGCGACGCGAAAGGCTGCAGAGAAAAACTAGAGGCAGAACTAAACGCTTGACACTAAACGGAAACGGGTATAAAATAGAAGTACAAAGGCAACTAAAAAGGAGGAAATAATGGCGGAAAAACCCAACCAGCCAGAAGAAAAAAGTGAAATAAAACCTAAAACTGAAACGGCGGAAAAAGCCAGCGTGCTCACAACCGAAGACCAGCGCGAAATTGCGAAAGCAATCAGCACCACAAACACTGGAGTTATGAACCCGGTCGAATACGCGCAGATGAAGAAAATCGCAGCGGACATGATTGCAAGCAAAAGCCTGCCTCAAACATTCACAAACGCCGCACAGGTTCAAATGGCGCTCATGGCAGGAAAAGAAATGGGCATGACGACCATGGAAAGCTTAAACGACCTTTATTTCGTAGGCGGGAAGCTTCAGATTTACGGCAAAGCCACTCCGGCAGCTTTAAGACGCGCAGGCTGGCGAATTAAGAAGTTTGACGAAACCGAGGACAGCTGCACCGCTACTGTTTACAGCCCAAAGACCGACGAGGAAATAACGGATACCTTCACATACAAGGACGCGGAACTTTCAGGATTTACTAAAGACAGCCGCGGACAATTAAAACTCGGATGGCGCCCCGGCGCGAACAGGAAGCGAAAGCTTCGCTACGCGGTATTAAGCCAAATCATCCACACTTACCTGCCGGAAGTGCTCGGAAGCGTCGCAGAGATTGGAGACTACAGCGAAGACTACATGGACGCCGAGAAGCTCGATAAAGAATACCGCAAGGCCGAGGAAGAGGAGAAAAGAGCCGAAAAACTCGAAAGACTCAAGCACATGGCCGAACCAGAGGAGGGAGAGATTGTAGCATGAGAACGATAGAAGAAATGCTAAAAAGCCTCCGAGACCAAATAGACGATTTAGAGTCAGAAGTCCAAGATTTATGGGATGACTACCTCAAGGTTTCGGAAGAGCGCGACGAGCTGGAAGAAAAACTAAGGGAGCTGGAATCATGAAAATCCTAGAATTTGAAAAAGACAGCCCAGAGTGGCTAGAAGCCCGCCAGACGGTAATAACCGGGACAAGAGTCAAGGAGATTAAGCCGCTCGCGCGTAAAGGCAAGACCGGAACCCAGCCAATGGGGCTCTGGAAGCTAATCGCAGAATACGTAAGCTACGGAGCGGAAGAAGACTCACCCATGGTGCGTGGAACGCGCCTAGAAGCCGAGAACGCAGAAAAGACAATCGAAAAATTCAAGCTAAAAAACCCAAAGTACGACACAGGTATGCTTTGGGAAAGCGACGACGGATTGCTCGGGTATAGCCCGGACGGCTGCGAAGACAAACCGGAACCAACCTGGGTAGTGGAATGCAAGAGCTTAAACACCGCAGAGCATCTTTATTTAATCTTGGCCGATAAATTTGCCAAGGGGGAACTTCCAGATGAACTCGAGCCGCTCTTCCCACCAAGACCAGGAATGTACCGCGGGATTGACTCAGTGGCCGAAGAACACCAACACCAAGTCCGCCAAGCATTCGTAGTGAACCCGAAGCTAAAAAAGCTCTACTACAGCCTCTACGACCCACGAGTGGTAATAGACAGCTTAAAACACTACACGATAGTGGTAGAGCGAGGCGAACTAGAAGAGGACATCGAAAACCAAAAGAAAATGGCAGAAAGCCAAGCTATACTAGCCAGAACCATCGCGAAAATGCTCGCGAATTTGGACAAGGTGAAGTAATGCAGCAAGGAGAAGCCAGACCAAAGACAAAAGAATTAAAAGGTTGCATTAAAGCCCGGGAAGTCAGAATCGAAACTCGAATTGCAGGGTACCGAGGCGGTAGAATCGCAAGACTAAGAGAACGAAGCAGACTAGCCATAGACAAAAATGCAAGCGTAGGAATAAAATAGGGGTACATAAGAAACTTAAGAGGAAACACAGGAGAAAATAAATGAATATAGCCGTAGAATTAGCGAAGAACCCAGCCGCCATTGTAGAGGCGCAGAACGACGGGCGCTTCAAGAAAGGCTCAGAACGCGCCCGGGCGGCAGGCCGTAAAGGCGGAAGCAGACCACACCCAGTGGGTAGTAGAACAGGAGCGACTTACAAGCACCGAGGCTACACAATTAAATGGGATGACAAAAAGCACTTATGGGAAGCAACGAATAAAACTAACACGGTTTACGAGCGCAGCTATGAAAAGACCAAAGAGGCTGTGGATGGCTTAGTATTCAAGGAAAAATATAGGAAAACAAAATAGCCATGGAAGAGTACATCAAAACACGCGGCGTAGAGGCCCTAGCAAGCGCCAGGAGCGACGATAAGACAAAATACGAGATTGTATTAAGGGGAACCAAGAAAAACCTCATAGAAGCGCTAAAAACCCTTTATTTCGAAGATTGTATCGAATGTAACCACGAAATAACCCACTACGAGGGCGTAGACGACGACCGCTACTTCGACGCATACGGAAACCTGCAAGAGCGCAGCAACCCGGACATTGAAGTCTGTGACATCTGCGAGAAGTCATACAACACTGAAGCCGAAGAGTGGCAATATTAAATAAAGGCAACTAAAAGGAGTAACAAATGGAAGATAAAGCAAGAGTCATATACGAACTTTCGCAAATGTTAAAAGCAACGAGTAGGTTCAAGAACCTTGAGGACTTAACATACCACCGAGAAGACGGCCAGGAGTTCGTCTTGGTGGCATTTAAGGACGGCAGAACCGACATGCTCTGTGTAAGCGGAGAAACCCCAGAGCAAATGCTAAAGCACGTTTTGAAATGGCTCCTCTACGGCGATGGCGATATCCAACATAGAGACAAACTAAAGACCTTCAGTAAGATATCGAACGCAGCGTTTGGCGTGGTGCTAACAACTTTCGTCGCGTTCTTCATCGTTCCAGAAGAAATCCGAAAGTTCATTCTGTCTGTGCAATTAGCGGCACTATTGACACAAATGGCAACGACCGTGTACTACCTTATCTCTTCCGCCAGACGGGAAAGACACGAAGTGTTGGTAGAAGTACACAAAAGCAACAAAAAAGACGGCTACATCGCAATTGACACGAACCCAGACAAAAATGACGAAGACCTAGGGGTTAAATACGGCACCTTCTCTTCCACAGAAGAAGAAACCCTGAAAAAGGCCAAGAAGCTAGTCGGAGAAACCGATGAAAAGATGAGCAAGGAAGAGTTCGAAGCTAAATACAAAATGGAAATCGCAAAATGCATGCGAAGCGAAACAAGGCTCTAGGAGGAAACATGGATGTACCAAATAAACACCTAGGGGGGCGTCAATTCTTCCGCAGGAGGATAAACGGCATAGCTTGGGCCGAAAGAACCGAAGACGGCCATAGAGCCGGAATCATTGGCGTAGAGCTTTACGATGCAGACCAAACAGTAAGCCACAACGTCAGCAAGAAAGTCTATCTAGGAGTAGCAGATAACAGTAATAAGGACAAATCAGAAAACGACCGCGACTACTACGATGCCATGACGATAGTCAACAGTAAAGAAAGCATTGAATTAACCAAAGAAAAGGCAAAGATTATTCTGGATATGCTAAGCTAGGAATAAGGCGCCGGGGCTTAAATTGCGCGCAGGCACGAAACCGCACGGGATTAGTACCAGCAACGTCGAACCGGCGTCTTCACGTTCAAGAACAACCATGGTATAATGGAAACCAGAGGGCAACCTCCTAGGGTTATAGACTCTACCCTAGAGCACTTGGTAAAGCGTGAGTACAAAAACTATTCCAAGTCCCAGCCGAAAGGCACAGCAGTATCCCAATACTATTGTCAAGAAAAGCACTGGTTACATAACTTTGAGGGTGCTTTTTTTGTTGTATTGAAAGTATCGGGAGTGCTACAATTGGAAGCATAAGGAGGAAGCAAATGAAGATAAAAGTCAACCAGAAGCCGATGCCAGCACAACAGGTAGCGGTTATTTTTATTAAGAAATAAAGGAGGAAGAAATGACAGACGAAGAAATGAGGTCATTCGAAGAAAACGAACTAAGCCAAATGGGAAAAGGAGAAGAATAACATGGCATACTCACCACTTGCAGCGGCAAAATACGCGGCGCACCCAAGCAACTTCACAGCAGGAAGACCACAAGGAGCCCCAGACCACATCACGGTTCACCACATGGCCGGAATACTATCTGCAGCACAATGTGGCGCTGTATTCCAAAGACCAGGGCGAGGCGGAAGCGCACACTACGGCATTGGCAATGGCGGGGAAATCGCCAACTACGTGGATGAGAAAGATACGGCATGGAGCGACAGCAACTGGAATAGCAACTGCAAGACAATCAGTATCGAAACCGCAAACAGCGAAAATGGCGGAGAGTGGCCAGTTGGAGAGGCTGCCTTTGAATCGCTGGTGAAGCTTGTAGCAGACATCGCAAAGCGCAACGGACTCGGACACCTAGTGCCGGGCGTGAACCTCTGCTGGCACAGCATGTACGCCCAGACGACCTGCCCAGGCAACCATCTACGCGGCAGAATGCATGAATTAGCAGAAAGAGCCAATGCAATCAACGAAGCAGCACCAGCACCAGCCCCACAGCCAAACAAGAGCAACGAAACGATTGCAGATGAGGTAATTCGTGGAGATTGGGGAAACGGAGAAGACCGCAAAGCCCGTCTAAAGGCAGCAGGCTACGACTATGCAGCCGTCCAAGCAATCGTAAACCAGAAACTAGCCCCACAGCCTGCACCTGCCCCAGCACCAGCACCAGAGCCTTTCAAGGTAGGCGACACAGTAGTTCCAACAAGGCTAGTAGACTACAACGGCACCCCACTCGTGCAGTACGACCAAGCCTACACAATCGCCGAGCTAAACGGCAACCGCGCCGTACTCACAGCCAGAGGCGCAGTATGGGCAGCAATGCGAACTGAGGACATTCGCAGGGCTTAGCATGAAAACCGCAGGAAACAACACAAGCAGGAGCGTCACTATCATCGTGGGCGTCCTGCTTTCGCTCATATTTGCAATGAATGCCACCACAACCACAAGCAGCCCACTAGCGGTAATTGACATGGTGCTTTCAGGAACCATTGGCTTAAGTATGCTGTATTTGGCACTTAAAGGAGACGACGATGAAGCGTAGTACCGTAACCAAAGTTGTGGGAATAATCCTAGACCAAAAACATCTAGCAGACCGAGAGGCGGCATTAAAGCGACAAGCCAACGAAGCCACGATAATCCTAAAGACCGCCCTAATCTATGAGAGCGAGGGAGTAGACGAAGCCGCGAAGTACTACAACGGAACTCATAGCGAGATTGAATACGAAGACTTTATTGGAGACGAAGAATGAGAACCTACGGAAAGCTCCACAGAAAGGGCGAGCGAAGCTATAAACCAGGGGAACGTGGTCTAAAGCGCGATGAGTTCAAGAAACGCCGCAAAAAGCAGGTACGGGACTCTAGAAATAGAGTAAAGGCGAATAATAAGACCTGGGAAGAATTAAAAACCGAATCGAGGAATAAATGGCAGAAAAGACACTAATAATCCGAAAAGAAGACGCAACGTCCCCAGAGCTTAAGCCTTTAAGCAAGCTGAAACCATACGAAAGAAACCCAAGGTATATCAAAAGTACCGACTTTGAAATCTTGAAGCGAAGCCTAGAGGAAGACCCAGAAATGCTATGGCTACGTCCAATCGTGGTGAGCCAAAAAGACAAAGCCACAATCATCGGAGGAAACCAACGCTACCATGCCTTGAAAGAGCTAGGAGTAAAGGAAGTCCCGGTGGCAGTTTCGAAGATGAGCCCCGAAAAAGAGCGCAGGTTCGTGATTAAAGACAACACCCTGCTCGGAGAGTGGGAATACCAAATGCTTCTGGAAGACTACCGCAAAGAAGAACTCGAAGAAATGGGCTGGCATGACGACCGCGAAGAAATCACCGAAGACATGGAGGAGAACCCAGAAGACGAGAAAGAAATTATCGAAGACTTGCCACCAGAAGCCCCAGAACAGCCCGTAAGCAAGGTAGGGGAAATCTACCGACTGGGAAACCACCTGCTAGGTTGCGGAAGCAGTACGGATGAGAAGTTTCTAGACGAGATGATGAGATACGTCAAACTTGCAGGCGAAGACGAACCAAGAATCAGCATGATTTTCACCGACCCACCATACGGGGTAGATTACAAGAGCAAAGCCCACGGCAATATCAAGAACGACGCTCTAGGAAGAAGCGGCACATACCAGCTCCATGTTGATGCATTCCAGAACGCGGCACGCTACACCAAAAAGACAGCTGCAATTTACGTATGGCACGCGAGCCGATACCAACGAGACATCGAGGACGCCTTGGAGGTGGCAGGAATTGTGGTGAAGCAACAGCTTATCTGGAGTAAGGGGTTCAATCTAGGACGGGATGACCACCACTGGGCGCACGAACTGTGCTTTTATTGCCATTTTAAGGACAACCGCGCCAAATGGTACGGCGGCAGAAACAAGCGCACTGTGCTAGATTACAGCTTGAAAGACGTGCAGGCCATGCCAAAAGAACAACTAGTGAAAGTGATTAAGGCGCTGCAGAACGAAGCTACGGTTTGGGCCATTCAAAAAGACAGCGTCGCGAATTACCTGCACCCAACACAAAAGCCAGTGGAACTCTCGGCCAGAGCAATGGCAAATAGCAGTCGGGGGGGGAACTTGTAGCGGACTTTTTTGGAGGAAGTGGAAGCACCCTAATGGGCGCAGAACAAATGGGGCGCCACTGCTTAACCATTGAGCTAGACCCGAAGTTTGCAGACGTAATCAGAAGACGCTGGTACCGCTTTGCAAACGGACTGCTTAAAGATGACGACGACACTGGATGGGAAGAAGCAACCAAGGCAATAAACAGATAAGGAGGAAGAAATGAAACGAACCGCAGAATTCGTGACACCAAAGCACCCGGACAAACTGGCAGACCAAATCGCCGATAGAATCCTGGACTTTTTCTTAAAGAGAGACGAGAACGCGCGCGTAGCCGTTGAAGTGCTGGCAGGACACGGTGCAATCCATATTATTGGAGAGGTCACTGTGGCGGATTACGACAGCCAGGAAGTAAGCGACATAACACTGGAAGTGGTGCGAGAGTTCCTAAAAGAAGAGGGGATTAAAGAACCACTAATAGACGTGCGACTAGCAGCCCAGAGCGGAGAAATCGCAGCCGGCGTGGACGCAGGAGGCGCAGGAGGCCAGGGCATTATCTACGGCATGGCAACCAAGGAGACCGCGAACACTGGCGAGTATTTATCGCTAGACTACTGCTTGGCAAGAAGCCTCTGCCGGTTTATTTACGAACAAGGCTACAAAGAAGACGGCAAGACGCAGGTGACAATAGACGACGGCAAAATAACCACAATCGTGGCCAGCTTTGCAAACACTACACGGGAAGACTTGGAACGACTCATAAACGAATGGCACAAGACTAACCCATACGAGTACGACAAGACCGCCGAGCCGGAGATTTTAGCTAACCCTGCCGGGTATTGGAGTAAGAGCGGCTGGGAAGCAGACACGGGATTAACTGGCAGAAAGCTAGCTGTGGATAACTACGGAGGAGCTTGTCCATGCGGAGGCGGAGCGTTCAGCGGCAAAGACCCAAGCAAGACCGACAGAAGCGCAGCATACGCGGCCCGCCAGATAGCGCTAACCTTACTAAGACAAGCAACCACAGACAACGCAGCCAAGGAGACAATTAGACCAGTAGTCGTTCACGTGAGGCTCGCCTACGCCATCGGAAAAGCAGAGCCAGTAGATGCCACAGCAATAATCGCTTGGGAAGACGGAAACACAACACACTGCGAATTAAAAGACCTCGAGCTTTTCAAATTCGACACAACCCCGAGAGGGATAATCAAAGCCTTAAACTTAACGAAAGTGAAGTACGAGCCAACAGCAAGGTGGGGAGCTTTTGGCAGACCGGAACTTCAGCTTCCATGGGAGGAAATCAACAATGGGTAGAGCAGCTAAAGTAAAGCTCCCGAGAGAAATCATCATCCGCGGTAACGCTAGGATGTGGTACCAATTATTCAAGGCTATGTCTCGCCGCGAATTCTTGGAATACCCAGAGAAAGTTCGTAGCTTCGATGACATGAGCATGGCGGAATACTACGCTTGGAGACGCGTGAGAGACGCCCGCGATAACGACAAGGTCTGGGAGACCATTCAAAAGGTCACTGAGGGCTTGCCGGCGGTTCAGGGGACAATCCAGCAAGGAAAAGTCCACTGCCTATACGACGCGGGGCTAGATACGCTGAACAACCCGAACCAAACATTCGAGGAGGAGGAAGATAGCGGAAAGGTTAAACGTGCGAAGCGTGCTACAATTAAAAACATAAACGGAGGAACCGAAAAAATGCTAGAATTGCAAACAAAAGACGGGAAAACCATTGTTTCATTTATGGGTAAAGACTACGAAGTCGAACCTACACAAAAGACCATTCTAATCGACGGCGTGAACTTCACGATTGTAGCCCCAGAGGTGAAAGACGTGGATGAGAAGAAGCCAGAGAAGAATACGAAATAGATAGCCAAAGGGGAAGCTCCAACCACAAAACCCGAAAAAAATAGCCGACGGGCGTAAACGGACAAGGGAAAATATGACTAATGAAGAACGGAAGACAGCTATCCTAGACTTATGGCACGACATCGCCATGGATAGGTCATTGCAAGTTTCTCTCAGACTAAAAGCAAGTGAGTACGAAGCTAAGGCGTTAGGTTTAATTGGAGACCAGCCAGGAGTGACAATTTTGAATGAACCCGATGAGGTCACCAAACAGCTCCAGGCCATGACCTTAGAGCAGCTCGAAGCCCTTGCTTCCGCAGACACTAGCGCCCTTGTCGAAATCTCCAAGAGCAAGACCGCACAGGAAGCCCGTAAAGCCCGAGAAGCAGTCGTAGTTGGTAGCAAACCCGTTTCTGCACGAAAAACCGCTAAAAAGCCCCTCAAAACGCGAAAAACGGCAAGTATTAAAAAGGTGGTGAAGAAATGAGCCCAGAAGCTGCAGGATTGCTTCAAAAGAAAGCAAAAATCATCATGGCAAGGCGAAGCTTATGGCACTACTGCCAATTAAGAACGCCTGCTTTTTATTTGGAAGACCGAGCCTACCTAAAAGACATGGTGAACACGATACAGAACTTCCTGGAAGACCAAAACGCGCACATTCTTATCATCTCGGCGCCGCCACGCCACGGCAAGACGCTCACCGCACGCCACACGAACGAGTGGCTGCTTGGAAATAACCCCGAAACATCAATAATTACAGGTAGCTATAACGAAATCCTCTCCCAGCAATTCAGCAAGGCAGTCCGAAACACGATAATGGAGGTAAAAGTAGACCCAGGACGGATTGTCTTCTCGGACATCTTCCCGGGAGTCCACATCAAGCGAGGAGACGCTAGCGCGAAGCTATGGGGGATTGAGGGCGCTCCAACTACCAACTACCTTGCAACCAGCCCGGGAGGTACCGCGACCGGTATAGGCGCGAACGTGCTGATTTTAGACGACACAATCAAAAACCCAGAAGAAGCCTATAATGCAAGGGCGCTAGATAGTATTTGGCAATGGTACACCAGCAACCTTATGCAGAGGACAGAGGGAAGCAACTACAAAATCATAGTGATTGCCACCAGATGGGCGCGAGGCGACCTTTCGGGGCGAATTCTAGACCATTACCCACAAGCCAAGGAAATTAAGCTCAGGGCGGTATTAAAGCCAGGAGTAATGCTAGACAGCCGTATTTTGAGCTGGGAAGACTACCAGCTCAAGACACAGGAGATGAACCCAGACATTGCAGAAGCGAACTATAATCAAGAGCCAATCGAGCGCAAGGGCGTGCTCTACCCGAAGCTAATGGAATGGATAACGCTCCCGGAAGACTTAGACGAAACGGTCTATGGCCGCTGCGATACCGCAGACACAGGGTCAGATAGCCTTGTCAGCATTTACTATAAAAAGAGCGAAGCAGGAGACATCTACATCACGCATTTATACAGCTCAGACGAGCCAATGGAAATAACCGAGCCAGCCACCGCAAGGGACATCAAAGAAACAGGCTGTGCACAATTTAAGGTCGAAAGCAACAACGGCGGGCGCGGGTTTGCCAGAAACATCGAGCGATTGCTTCAAGAAGCTGGAACGCCTTGCTCGGTAATGACCATACCGCAAACAGCGAATAAGGAATCCCGAATACTAGCAAGCGAGACATTCGTGAAGCAGCACGTCTTTATGCCGCCAAATTGGAGGCAGAAGTACCCAGAAGCCTACAAGCACATCACCAGCTATATGCGAGGCGGCAAGAACCAGAAAGACGACGAAGTGGACGTCTTGGCGTCTATCTATGAAGACAACCGCCTCCGTGAAGCCGAAGTAGAAAGCACTGGTATAATCACCCACGCACAGCGCAGACGCGCACAATTCACCCGCTCGTGGTAAAATACCACTAACGGAATAACCCGCGAACCTTTCGGCCATGATGAGGAGGTGGTATGAATGGCAAAGAAAAAGCACCGCAAAACTCCACGCTTCAGCCGTACGGAAAAGGATGTGCACCATATCTTTTTTCAGAACCGCCACTGGAGACTACCATGGGAAAGAAAACTCCGCAGCCATGAGTACTGCAAGGTTAAAATCCCACGAGACACCCTGCACCACATAATCCATGAGTACTTGGTGGAAGTCCCAGCACCGGGAGACGAAGCCTGCAAGACCGCCTACGAAGCAATCGAGAACTGGCTTGAAGCTGGGTACATTCATTTAAGCGACAGCTTCGACAAGCGCTTGGAAATCTTAAAGAAGTGCTTCTCAGCAAACAGCCCAGCCACCGCTGAGGCGCTCGAAACGCAAAGGCAAATCGTCCTGGCATTTTACGCCAAGCCGCCGTAATAGGCGGCTTTAGCTTTGCCGCTGAACAAATAATTTATACTAGCCAAAAAGGCAGCAGTAAGGCCGAAAGGCAGACAAAAACTAGGCAGTTTTATGGCAGGGAAGAGCTCGGACTCCAAAAACCGAACAAAAAGTGGCAAAAAGTAGGCAAAACCCGCATTTTTGGCATCAAAACACGAAATCTGTTCGGTTTTTCAGCAGGGCAGGGAAGAGCTCCCACCCCAATAAAGCCCGGCACAAGCACTGAGCAGGGAAGAGCCTGAAGACACAACCAAAATAAGAAAACAAAAGCGCATTGCGTGCTACAATAAAATCGAAAAAGGAGAGAGACTCAGATGGGAAATGGAAAACAAAAAGGAGGAGACACATGGAGACATTGATGCCATTTGTTACACTAGCCGGAACCATAGTCACAACGGCAGGGACAGTGATAGTATCAATTATCACAACACGGAACCGCCAGGAAACTCGCGCGACCAAGGAAGAAGTAGAACGCGGCCGAGATATCCTAGAAGACAAATTCATGGCAGAGTTCGAAAGCATAAAGAAAGAACTGCGCAGCAATACCGTCTGCAACGTAGCCACAGCGCGCGGATTGATATCGCAAGTCTATACCGCCAACAAAGACAGCAAGGAAATCTCCGAGAAGACGTGGCGAAACATCTGCGATTTGCATGAAGCATACAAGAGCGTCTCCATTGACGGACACGTGCCGAATAGTTGGTGCGATACAATGGTAGATGAAATGAAGACGTGGGTTAAAAAATAAAGGAGGAACCATGACGGAAGAAACCACCACAACAACACCAGAAGCCGCAGCAGCGGAGAAAATACAAAACACGGTCGAGAACCCAACTACGGCCGCAGAAGAGCCAGGAAGCACCCATATTCGCGAAAAAAAGGCATTCACGGCAACGGTCGTGACCTTTGCATTAACGGCACTGCTGATTTTCATGGTAGTTTGGACTTTAATGACCGGAAGCGAAGACAAGAACGGCGTGGTAGCTGGAGCCATGGTAATTGCAACCAGCGCCATACAGTTTTACTTCGGAACTAAGAACGGAGGAGACAAATAATGTCTAATGCAATCTACTACAGGCCACCTGTACGCTTTACGCTTCCAGTAGGGAGTGAACCCACTGAAGACAACATTAAAGCAGCCATTGAGGAGCTTAAAAGCCGCCGCAACCGATACCAACAGCTGCATGACTACTACGACGGCAATCACGGCATTTTAGACCGCGTACTCGAAAGCGACACCGCAAAGAATAATAAGCTGGTGGACAACTTCGCAAGCTACATCGCCGACATTTGTGCAAGCTACTTATTAGGAAACCCAGTAGACTACAAAGCACCGAAAGGGCTGGACTTATCTCCAATCATAGAGAAATACCGCGAACAAGGAATAAGCGACACGGACAGCGACTTGGCGTTAGACGCCGGGATTTATGGCATGGCTTATGACTTAACCTTTACGAACGAAGATAGCGAGCCACGCACGGTAGTTTTAGACCCAAGAAACACCATCATGGTTTATGACGACAGCGTCCAGCACCAGGAATTATTTGCAATCTACTGCGGAGAGGTGAAGAGAGACAACGCGACAGTTACCTACTTAACGATTTACACCCCGAGCGAAATCATTGACGGAGTGTTAGACAACGGAAAGTTCACAGAGACCGGCAGACAGAAGCACTTCTTTAATGAGGTGCCAGTGGTTGAATACCCGAACAACAAGAACCGCACGGGTAATTTCGAACCAGTGCTAAGCTTAATTGACGCGTACAATACGCTCCAGAGCGACCGTGTGAACGACCACGAACAACTAGCAGATGCAATTTTGGTGCTAAAGAACTTTACGCTAGACCCAAAGAAACAACTGCAGCTTCGAGATAGTAGGCTGCTGTCATCGGTTCCGGCAGACGGCGATGCATTCTATTTGACAAAGCCGCTGAGCGAAAGCGACGCAGACATCCTAACAAAGAGGATTGCAGACGACATCCATAAGTTCAGTAAAACCCCGAACCTCTCAGACGAGAACTTCGTAGGCAACAGCTCGGGCGTAGCGTTAAACTACAAGCTCCTCGCATTTGAAGAGGCCACCAAGACCAGGGAGCGTCACATCGAAAAAGGGCTGAAGAAACGCCTCCGCTTATACTTCAATTTAATCAACCACTTGAAACGCGGTGCAGGAGGCAAGACCGCCACAGATATCATGCACGTGGATGTGGTGTTTAATAGGAACCTCCCAAGAAACGACTACGAGACCAGCCAGATGACCGTAAACTTGCAAGGTATCGTAAAAGACGAGGTCTTAATCAAGCAGCTAAGCTTCGTGGACAATGCAGAGGAAGCGCTGGTGGAAAAGACCCCAGACGAATACCCTGAACAATTCCCTGCTATTTCGAAAGAAGAGATTGAAGCTGATATAGACCAAAAACTCGAGGGGGAGACCAAAGAAGAAACAGACGAGGAGTAATTAGATGAGCAAATACACAGCCAGGCGGGTATGGATGCACACAGCCGCCCAGCAGAAGCTCGAGAATATAGAACTCACCGAAGAAACGGTGCGAAGAACGAATGCAATCTATCGCCAGGCAAGCAAAGACATCGAGCGCCAAGTAGAAGCTATCTACAATCAGCTAGGGGTGCTAGATAAAGCAAACCACTGGAACTTTAAGGGACTGAACAACCCCACGACCAAAAAGGACGCTACCGCCCTAATTTCCGCAATTGAAAAAGCAGGGCTAAGCGATTATATTCCGGAGAAATTAACTAAAAGACTAAGCGTCATCGAGGCGAGACAACTAGAAAGCTGGCTGACACTTCACAAGGCTGGTCAGGACAGCCATGCCCTAACCAAAGAGGCATTATTAAAGACGATAGGCGGCTCCGGCAAGATTTGGCAACGAGCAGCTGAAGCCGGCGCGGAGGGCTTTGTCGGGTTTGATAGGAATATCTGTGGTTACATGATGGGCGCGAACTGGGGCGGCGGAAACTTCAGCTCCAGGCTTTGGAACGCCACGAATGAGACATGGGAAAGAGTCCGTGAAGAAATAGCCAGAGCATTAGCAAACGGACAACAACCAGAAACGACGAGAAAGCACATTCAGGACTTATTGCGAGGCTACCATAATGGCGAAGAAAAAGGCAGTGGAGGACTCGCTTACGATGTAGAGCGTATAGTGCGTACGGAAATGGCGAAAGCCAGCACCGACGCAGACATAGTGCGCTGGCACGAAATGGGGGTGGAAAAGGTGCAATGGAATGCTAGCTTTGAAGTACACACCTGCGAAGCTTGCGGAGAGCGAGACGGAAGAGTATACGAACTTGAAAACCTCCGCGACACAATTCCCCTCCACCCGAACTGCAGGTGCTATTTCACCCCATACGACGAAGCCGCAGAAGCGGTGGCGAAACGAACCGCAGAATACAAAGACGAAGACGGAGAGTATCAAAGAATAGAATGGGCACCACTTCAATCCCTTATGGAATACAACGGGCGAACTAGAGAACACTCTCTGCGTAAGGCTCCTATCCCAGTGGATGATTATTTTTTCAGTGTTTCCCCGTTCACGAAGTACACGCCAGCAAGGACAGGGCTGAAATACATTGGCGAAATCAACAAGAAATTTATAGACATTGTAGAAAACACAATCAAAGACGTAATGAACCAGTTCCCGGAAGTCGAGACGGAAATGAAACGCCGGGCGAATGGCGAGGTGGTACTCCACCGCGGACAAACGGTGGTAAACGGCAACAAGATAGAAAAGCTCGGTGGCTGGGTGGACGCTTCACGCAAGGAGTTCATGCTAACCTACCCAGCAGGCCTGACCGGAAACATTGCTAAAGAGCTGCAGGAAGTCGCGACAAGAAACTTTGCGAGCGGAAATTGGAGTAGCGACAAATACAACCACACAGTTCGACACGAACTCGGGCACATCTTGGCAAAGCGTGTAGAAGCCCGTGGGATAAAGATGAATGACTTCATAAAAGCCGTAACGAAAGCCAGCACCACAAAACAAGCTATGGATAAAATTGCCACGATTTCTAAATATGGAAGCACGAACCCAGACGAAGCCTTCGCGGAATTGTTCGCACGAAGCATGGCGCAGGACGTCACACTAAACAACAAGCTGGTGGCAGACTTCACTGCAGAACTTCAAAAGACGCTAAGAAAACCAGTCAAGACTACGAAAATAAGCCTTTGATTTATACGGAAAATATTGTAAAAGATATCCACAACCGACGTCGCAAAATAATGCAAGGGGGAAAACTGTAACGCAACCGAAAATGAACACATTTGTTATAACAGGGGTGAGCATAGAAATACCATAAAACGCAAGCGAGCGAAAACACCGCAGTGAGGCTGATAGACGGCAATAATCACAAATCTGAAATAGACGGGTAAACAATCGAAAAAACGGAAAGTTGTCATTGTCGCAAAATAATTAAATGCGGAAAAACAGGCCAAACGATTTACGCCACATAATGTAGCTAAATGCAACCCCGCTAAAACGGACAGTCGTCATTTATTTGTGCCCTGATAACGACGCCGTGCTCTTTCAAAACACGCTCAATCCGCAAAGAAGCCTCATGCCAGCCACGACAAACAAAGGACTCGAAGCCGCAGCCAGCGAAATATTCTAGCCACTCCTTTTCATCTTTTGACGCGTAGGCTTTCCCCGCCGACTCGGGCTTTTTTAATTCAATTGCAATATGCACATTTGGCGGGTAGAAAAAGAACCAGTCTGAGACGCCAGGCTTTACGCCCATGCGACGGCGCAACGCTCCAAGGCGAGCACGCTCTGCTTTATTACGCCCCGGGTTTTCATTTGGGACATGAAAGCCGCGAAGCTTAGGAAAACGAACCTGCGTGCGCTCAAGCCACGCATTCAGCTCGCAACTTTCTCGAAATTCCCACTGAATCATAAATTTATTATAAACCAAAAACCCGCCAGCAAGGAGTGACGGGTAATGGTGCCACTGAGGGCATAAGATTGGCGGAGCAATGCTGGAAGCAGCTACCCGCCAGGCAACACCGGAACGAGTAGAGGAAACTAAAACGTCCGGATAACTACATTATACCAAACCCCAAGTGAAAACATAAAGATTAGCATTACCCTAATTTTTCTATGCTATAATCAAAACATAAGCCGACGGGCGTAAACGGACAAATAAGGAGGACTACATGAGCGAGTTAGACAAAACTCAAACCACCAACGATAATGCAGACACCGAAATGAGTGGTACCGACACTAATGACGGAACCAAAAACGGCGCTGATACGAAAGGTGCAGACCAGAAGTTTAGTCAAGCAGATATGGACAAAGCAATCTCGGAGCGTTTGAAACGAGCTGAGGCCAAACACCAAGCGGACGTGAATAATGCAGTGCAAAAAGCAATCGCAGACTACGAACGCAAGGCGAAGATGACCGAAGCAGAACGCGTCGCAGAAGCAAGCAAGCAACGCGAAACCGAGCTAGCCAAACGTGAGACTGAACTGGCCATTCGAGAAAATAGAAACTACGCCATTGAAGAACTCCGCAAAAAGAACATCCCAGCAAGCCTCGTGAAATACATCGCGACTGCCGACAAAGACGAAACGGACGACAATATCGCCGCCTTTGAAGAAGACTGGAGTAATGCACTATCAGAAGCAATCAAAGACGCCGCAAAAGGCACAGCGCCACGCGATAATCGCTCCGCAGAGGACAAGGCAGCCACAACGAAATTCTCGGGCACGCAGGTACTCTAATAGAAAGGAAATACTATGGCACGAACAGACGCCAAGAGCATTAACGTCGACAGCACTACCTTAGATAAATTGGCAGAACGCTACGACGAAGTCATCAAAAACATCCAAGTTGGTGCACTCTCTACCCAACTCAAAAACAAGAACCTAAGTGGCGACCCACGTGCAGGTTCAGTCGAAGTTTCTCGCTTCGCAAACAGCACCTCCAAAGCCTACGGCACCGCACGTACTGCTGGTAAGGGCGAAAAGATGCTAAACTCCGGCAAGGTAACCGTCAACATCGACCAAGACAAGGAAATCGTCACCGAAATCGAGAAGAAAGACCTACGCTTCAGAGGTTTAGCAGACTTGATGGGCGACCGCACCAAGAACCATAAAGACATAGTCGTAACCGACCTCGACACCGCATTCTTCGCAGAAGCTAAGAACGCCTCTACCGAGCTCACCGTTACTGGTGCTACTAAGATGGCCGAAGTGGTGGACGCTATCATCGAAAAAATCACCAACGTAAAGAACGCCTGGGTGAACGGTGTCAGCCGCGGCGAAGTCGCTATTACTATGGACTCCGGTGCTTATGACAAGTTACTCCGCGAACACGACTTCAGCGCAGCCAATGAAAACACCATTCAAGCTGGTCGTATGGGCAAATTCCATGGCGTAGCCGTTTACGAAAACGTCCGCCAGGATGCCGCAGTTCTCGGTCAACGTATCGAATCAGTCGCACAACCAGTCGTGATTGACGAATACACCACCCCAGAACGAATCCCACTGTCCAACGCTTGGGCAACTTCCCTCTTTTACAGCTACGGTACCAAAGCCGTCACCCCAGACTTAATGTTTAAGGTGACCACTGTCCCAGCAACAGTAAAATAGCCAGCAAACCCTAAGCCCCGGAGGGTATAATACCGGGGCTTCAAAGGATACATCATGACAAGAGAAGAACAAAAGACAATTATCAAAGGGTATGCAAAAAAGCTAAATAGCCTCATCCCGGAAGCCGGGAACGCAACATTAGATTTTATTGTTGACGAAGTACTCGACCGTGTGATGTTTTACTTAAACGCAACCACCGTGAACCCAGTTTTGAACCGCATTATAGCCCGCATTGTTGTAGGAGTTTATAACAAGGCCAAGGCGGAGGCTGAAAACACTGGCTCAGCAGAGCGAGAGATTAAGTCAATAAGCGACAATGGACAGAGCGTAACATTCGGAGACGAAGCTAAAAGCTATTTAGCTAACGCAGAGGATGAGGCGCTTTTTTCTGGTTTCACGGCAATCCTTAACAGATACAGGGAGGCAGACTGTGGAAATACCGGCGTCCTTCAAAAATAAAATAGCAGGCGTGTTTTACAAAACCCGAATAGAGGTGCGACCAATAACAGAAGTTGCAGACTCGGAGGGAGGCGTTAAAAAAGCACCTGGAGCCACAAGTTCTATTTTTTATGGGAATGCCCAGCCAGTCAGCGCACAGTTGGCTCAATCATTGCTTGGACAGAACATAGAGGCTGAAATTAAAATCACAGCCCCGGAAACCGCTCCAGTTGCCACAGGAACCCTGCTGGCACTTAAAGACGAGATGTACGAGGTCACGGATTACAAACGCTACGACAGCCACGCAGAAATCCTCGCTAGGAGGTGGAAAGTAGCATGAGGGTAAAGATGGAGGTCTTGGGCGAAATGAATGTCCTAGCCCACATCAACGCCCCTAGCAACTACAATCGCCTGCGAGCATTTCAAAGGGCAGGCCTTAGAGTCGAGCACAACGCCCGCATGAAGTCCCCATATCAAAGCGGACGTCTGCGACGCAACATTATCTCAACCGCGACGCAGGACTACGCAGAGATAGGCGTGAGCTTAAACGTGGTGCCTTACGCCTGGTATCAGGAAGCGGGAACCAGTAAAATGCCAGCACACCCGTATCTACGCCCGGGACTAGAATCGAGCCGTGACGAGATTATCGCGGTGTTCAAAGACGAGATAAACAGAACTATAAGGAGAAGCAAATGACGACGATAAAACAAGAGGTCTACGCATTACTTCAGGCAGCAGCACCAGCCGGTGTTACCGTAAGGCAATCAAGCCAAGGAGTAACCTCAGTCCTCCCAGCCATTACCTTTATGGGGCTGAATATTTCGAATAACCGCGACCTAAGTGGCGAGATTTATAGCCGAGAGGTAAGCGTTCAAATCGATGTGTGGGCAAAAGACAGCCCGAAAACTTCACAACTCGAAGACATCGTCGAGGAAGCAATGCGAAAATCAGGATGGGGCATGAGCGGGAGCCAAGACGTAGCAGACAGCGACCCCGCAATATATCATAAAATGCTAACCTTTGATACAATCAAAGTATAAACACAAGGAGAATCACCATGGCAGGAATTAAAGCAATTGGGTGTAAGCTTAGCGTGGACACAAGCACGAACGGAACCCCAGTATGGGAACAAATCGCGAACCTAACAACGATTGGCGAAATTGGTCTCGAATCAGAAGAAATCGATGTGACTACACTCGATAGCGCAAACGACTTCAAGGAATACATTGGCGGCGCCAAAGACGGCGGCTCGATTGACCTAGAGGGCAACATCGTAACCGACGCTGGCTTGACTAAGCTCTACACATTAGCAAACAGCCGTGCAATCAAAAAATTCAAAATCGAATACCCAAAGAAAGGCACAGAAACCACCGCAGCTAACTGGCTGGTCACCGGCTATATTTCTAGCTGTAAAGACGGCGAGAAGACCGTTGAC
>ERZ773063.380-NODE-380-length-29512-cov-22.161795_pt1 | contig 29512 bp, 21 predicted proteins | sample MGYA00580625_ERZ773063 | MGnify/ENA primary metagenome ERZ773063 (study PRJEB29015, sample SAMEA2738022) | human oral metagenome | biome: human oral; feature: human-associated habitat; material: dental | place: China | collected 2042 ... | reverse complement strand
TCTGAGAATAAATAATTAATCGGGAGGTCCCCATGCAGCAACCAAAAATAGATTTTGTCATCACTTGGGTTGATGGTACCGATCCAAAATGGTTGGCTGATAAATTACGAATTCTTCAAGAAACATATTCTGAAGAATCTCCAAAAATCGACTCCTCCGCTCTTCGTTTTCGCAATGATTTTGATCTTCTAAAGTTCTGGTTCCGGGGTGTAGAAAAATTCGCTCCATGGGTTAATCGGATTTTCTTTGTCACCTATGGGCATCTTCCATGTTGGCTAAACCTAGACCATCCTAAATTAAAAATTATTCGCCATGAGGATTTTATCCCGCAACAATTCCTCCCCACTTTTAACTCTCATACTATAGAAAATCACCTCCATCTAATACCCGGGCTCTCAGAGTATTTCGTCTATTTTAATGATGATTTTTATCTGTTGAAATCCACAAAACCAACTGACTTCTTTATAAAAGCTAGCTCTAAAAACCAAGCTAAAAAACAACCTAGAAACCAAGGCCACTCTAAGCCCTCAGTAGAAACCTATCTTCCGCGTGCTTTCTTTGCTGAAAATATTCTAATAAATAATCCGTCACGTGATATATTCCCATACATCCAAATGAATAACATGGCTTTAATTAATCAAAAATATCGCAAATCAGAGTTCTATCGTCAGCATTTTTCTAAGGCTTATAATCTCAAATATGGTATTTTTAATCTAAGAAATTTCCTACTCTCTCCTTGGAAAGAGTTTTCGCTTATCTATGACCCGCATTGTGCTTCGTCCTATCGAAAGTCGACCTTTAAGGCAGTCTGGCGAGAATATAAAGAGCAGCTCGAGGCGACTTCAGCTCACCCATTCCGCTCCAGTCAAGATATCTCACATTTGATATTTTTCTACACCCAACTTCTTGACGGGGCTTTTGTGCCACGTTCTGCCAAATTCTCCCACCACACCATGCTTGGCGAGGATGATAACAACCAAAAAATTATCCAAATCGTCAAAAAGCAGAAGTATCATCTCCTTTGTATTAATGACGGTGAAGTAAAGAATCCAGCCAAAGCTAAAACCGCGCTCGAACAAGCTTTTGCGGAGATTCTTCCTGAAAAATCTCAATTTGAAATATAATTAATCAATGTTATAATATGCTCGTTACCAGCCCGGTAAAGTAATTTAAAACCGTGCTAATTTTGAGATTATAATCTCGTCTTAGAAAAAGGGGGAAAATATGTTAATCCAATACGATGACAAAATTTTATCAAGCGAGCTCACCGAAGTTGTTGACACTATTATTAAGGTTATAAATACCAGCGTCACCGAGAGGGAAGTCACGATTAGTTGTATTTATAATCTCTTCGCCAATATCAAAAGCCTCATCACCCTTGATCAGGCTTTTGACGATAAGTTAGGATATGGCACTCTTGAGTATCAATTCTTTGATCTCACAGAGGACTATGACGCTTTTATTTTCTTTAGCGAAACCTCTGACATAGATCAGATTCAAGATAAGCAATTCTCCGAGCTCACCCTTAATGACCTTGAGAATGTCGTTGATTTCTATGTTCAACTTCTTAAAGAGGAGCGAACTGTTTATCAAGATTTTATGCTGCTTGCAAAAAGTCCCTTTGTGAACTTTTATGCGGATATCCGTTCTGGTGTTCTTGAAGAGTATCTTACGGCTATGCGAAGAAGTAGAGAAGAGCTGGCGAAGTTTTACGAGCTTCTCTCAGAGTGCCAACAGTCACTTTACCTAATTCGCAATAAGCATCCATATCTATATAAAACGATTGATACGATGATTATTCAGATTAACTGGATTTTAAGGAATGAGCAGCTCACCCTTGAGCAGTACTCTGTTGGCGCCCTACTTGATTACCTTGAGCCACTAGTTCAAACAGATATTCAAGATGAATAAAGTTTTTTCTTCTGGCGAGTCCAAGAAGAATAAAGTGATATTTCTTGGCGAGGTCCTAAGGTGGTAGCTTTCCAGACGCTTAAAGCAGATTCTGGATTTCTTTGCAGCACGTCCTATCTATTTAAGGAGCTTCGGCTCCTTTTTTATATCTCCCCGCTCTCCTCTCGCAAATTTGCCGCTTGCGAAGTCCGTCCTTCACAAAATTTTGCTTCTCGCAGTTCCCACTCTTCCCGCTCTCCCCCCGCTAAAGCCCTTGCTAAAATTAAAAAACAGGCTATAATACTCCTGTTGCATTCTAAGACAGCAACAAATGTACATTAAAAATCGTTAAGCAAAAAATCCTTTCAAGGAGGAAAAGATGACATTTTGTTTTTTTAGGAGGACTAAGTGGGATCAGACGGATCCAATAGATGAAGCGACAAAGAATCCGTTCTGCAAACTTAGTCGGTTCAAGATTATTGGTACGAAGAAGAAGTTTTTGCGCTTCATGAATTCTTTTCGGAGTACCGGTCTGATTTACTACGGCGACGAGGCAAGAGAAAACGAGTTTTTCTTCGATAGAATCCTCTATGAATATCCGGAACTTGTACTGAGGATTTCTCGTCTCAAGCTCAAGCCGCATGATGATAAAAGCATCCCGATTTTGCTCGACATGTTTATGGGAGATGCAGCTTATTATGGATTCGATGAAACGGATCTTCCTCCTGTTCTCCAGTGCCATTGGCATGCCGCACAAAGAGATCATAATGAGCGACTAGTCCAAACGAGTGAATTTGGGGCTTAATATACACATCTTAGCGAGACACCAGGTGTATAACTGGATTTTCCGGTCGTATACACCAAAAACTACAACTGAATAAGGATCATTAACATACAAAACTACAAAGCCTTAACGATTTTATGGGAGCCGCGGCTCCCTTTTTAATGCTCACAAAAAAATCACATTTTCAAAACGTTTATCCTTGCACTATATATTATTTATGTTTTAATAGAACATGTTACAGTGATATAGTAAAGTATTTTAAAATACTAAAATTCTAGGAACCCGCTCAAAAAGAGCATGTCAAGATGGAGTCCCCATCTAGTTTCCGTGTCAAAAGACACAACAAAGGAGAAGAAATGAAGAAAACAGAAACATATGCAAAAACAAATGCAATAATCGAGGCAACAAATTCCAGCCAGGTTAGTATAAGCGAGAAATTATTTTTCACTTATACGGATGAGTTAGTGAAGGCTAAGCTGGATCTGGTGGGGAAGACTGGTCAGATGCTTGCCACCATTAAGGCTTATGTTCCTCTGAATATGATTGATGTTCAAAGGGTCGAATATATGGCTTTTGAGCAGATTTTGTTGCAGGCAACGGAATATTATGAGAAGCTTCTAAGAGCGGAATTTCTAAAAGTCTTGGAGTATTATCATAATTATCCGGACTATGCGGCGGCTACAATCGTCTCCTCGATCTGTGTTTATATCTTCGATGAGGAGAAGTGGATTCTGAAGCTCTTCCAGGAGCTGATCGACGATCCATTCGCCAAGCTGTTTTTTAAGAAGCATGCTGAACTGGGTCGCCAGTTTTATCAGGACATTGAGTGCGCCAGCGACTGTGTTGCTTCGCTGAAGGGTAAGCTACTTGCTCTCGAGACTCAGATTAATGAGGAGTTTGAGAATAAGACGCTATGTGTGAAGGTTGCTAGTGAACTGAGCCATAATTTGCGATTAATTATTAAATCTTTAGATAATAAGGAATCGTCAGAATTATTTCGCGGCTCAAAAAGCAATCTGCAGATCTACGAGATGCTGAAGAAAGGAGCACAGCCACTTCCAGAGAATTTTAAGATGTGTCCGACCGCATCAGCAGAAGTCAAACAACTCTCCCCGGAGACGATTAAGAGACTTGTGGGAAGTACACACTTTCAATCGACATCTCAAGTGAAGAAGGAATCAACCCACCCTGAGCCCATCGACCAGACAAAGCTTGATAATCCGCAGGGAGGATCGTTAAAACATAGTGATTCAGACCGCAAGATTCATATTGTCGGCTCTAATGGTGATGAGGTTGTTAGATAGAAGGTATGAGAGAAAAAGCAAAAAAGAAGAGTTTTAGTATGACTTGGGAGGCAGAGGCCTCCCTTTTTAATGCCGAATATTTCGGGTTTTGATCTAGGGGCAATTTGTACGCGATATTATCCAAAATCAACTACCACAGTAAATTGACAAATTGTCAAAAATAAGGTATGATAAATAGAAGTTATTCGAGAGATAAAGGTGAAGAAAAGGTGAGTAAAGAAGAACAGAAAAAACCAATCATTGTTGCCCAGATTATGGGTAAATGGGTTGGCGGTGGCGTCGAGTCAGTTATTATGAATTATTATCGTCATCTCGACCACTCAAAGGTTCAATTTGACTTTATTTGCGACGAAGATTCCACGCGTATTCCGTATGATGAAATAAAAAAGCTCGGTGGCCGAGTTTTTCTTGTTCCGAAATATCAAAATCTTCCAAAATATTTAAAGGCATTAGAGAAGTTATTTAAGGAGAATCAGTATCGTATTGTTCACTCAAACATTAATACTCTCTCGGTCTTTCCGCTCTATGCTGCCAAAAAAGCTGGCGTGCCGATCCGCATTTCCCATAGTCATTCGACCAGCAATCCAAAAGAATGGAAGCGTAATTTAATCAAGAATATTTTGCGTCCATTCAGTAAGCGTTATGCCACAGATTATTTTGCCTGCTCTGAACTTGCTGGTCGCTATCTTTTTGGCAATAAGGCTTTTGATCGGGGTGAAGTGAAAATTATACATAACGCTATTGATATTGAAAAATTTAAATTCGATGAAGTAGCTAGAAAAAAACTTCGCAAGGAATTGGGGATCAAAGATAGTACTGTCGTGATCGGCCATGTTGGTCGTTTCGTTCAGCAGAAGAATCACACCTTTCTGGTCGATGTTTTTAAGGAATATCACAAGAAGAATCCAGACTCAAAACTTTTGCTTGTTGGTTCTGGTCCACTCGAAGATGAAATTAAAAAGAAAGTTGAAAAACTTGACCTCAAAGATTCTGTGTTTTTTCTCGGCCAACGTGATGATATCAATAAGCTATATTCTGTAATGGATGTATTTTGCCTACCGAGTCTATACGAAGGCTTGCCAGTTGTTGGTGTTGAGGCACAAGCCGCGGGATTACCAACTATTTTTTCAAATAGGATATCAAAAGAGGTTATTGTTTCCAGTTATGCAAAAAATGTTTCGATCAAGGATACAGGGTTTTATATCAAGAAAATAAATAAGGCTACACGAAATATAAAAAAACAAAGATCATATGCAACAGTTTTTGAATACATGGATATAAACAACGAAGTCTCAACTCTTGAAAAGATTTACTGTAGACCAATAAAAGTACTACATCTCATTAGTACTAGTTTATTTTCCGGAGCTGAGAATGTTGCGTGTCAAATTATAAATCTATTTAAAAGCGATAATGGCTATGATATGAAGTATTGTGCAGTTATCGGAAAAAATAAACCCGCCCTGGAAATTAGAAAAATCCCCGTTTTAGAGCTAAATAAGTTTAGTATTTATGATATAAAAAAGGCAATCAGTGAGTATAATCCAGATATAGTTCATGCACATGATCCGAAATCAGCTATCGCATCTGTTATCACCTCAAGAGGAAAGAAAATAATAGCCCATATACATTCCAACCATCGATATATGCGAAAAATTGGCATTAAGTCATTTATCTTTCATTTTTACATAGAAAAGATGATATCCGATATAATCTGGGTTTCCGACTCTGCATTAAACGAATATATTTTTAATAAAAGAATTAATAAAAAGATTGGCTCTATCGTACTCCGTAATGTAGTAAATCCATATGAACTTAAAGAAATTGCAGGAAATGATAAGAATACATATTCATTTGACCTAATATTTTTAGGAAGGATGGAGGACGTAAAGGATCCACTCCGATTTATTAATATTATCTCCCAGGTTCAGAAAAGTAAAAGAGATGTCAAGGTTGCGATGATCGGGGATGGGGCATTGATGGATGAAGTAAAAGCTAAAATAAATGCGCTAGACTTAGGAAAAAATATCACTATATTTGGTAATCTCATTAATCCATATAAAATATTGCTTTGTTCAAAAATCCTTGTAATCACCTCGCGATATGAAGGAACTCCAATGAATGCGTTGGAGAGTATCGCGTTCGGTATTCCTATTGTCTCTACGCCAGTAGATGGACTATTGGAATTATTAGATAAAAGATATCTCTGTAGCTCTGACAACGAATTTATTTTCACAATAATCGACTTACTTACAAGCCAAAAGAGTATCACGGAATATAGAAATAGACTTATCTCAGTAGATTCTAGTATTAATGATGTGTCAAGATATAAAAGAATAATAAAACAACTCTATAATAGAGAAACGTATGAAAGAATATAAAAGAAGTAATCTAAACCAAAAACTCCACTTTTGGGGATTATTATTTTTACAAATGCCGCATGTTTGTACGAATGTGGTTTTTCTATTTAGCTATTTGCCAATAATTAGAGCACTAAGCATCCTACTATTGCTCTGTTCTTCGATTATAAATCTAAAGTCAGAGAAACTTAGTATAAATAAAATAGTCCTTATTTTTCTCATTATTGTTGGAGGGATTGTGAGCTATTTTGTAACAAACGATATAATGATATTCGAAATATTACTAATGGTCACCGCCTCAATAGGGCTTAAATTTAATGAAGTAATTAAGAATGATTTTAAATCAAAAATCATAATCTTCACACTGATAGTATCAAGTTACCTATTAGGTTATACTTCAACTAATTTTACCATCTTTAGAAATGGTGAGTTAAGAAACGCTTTTGGGTTTTATCATCCAAATACATTTGGCATGTACGTAATGATTATATTTCTGGAATATATATATATAATGAGACCAAAAAACATTAGACTTATCCTGGTCGCGTCATTACTAGCCGCATTTGTAAACATCTCATCAAACGCTAGAAGTGCCGTATATAGTATAGTCTCAGTAACAGTACTAGTGTTATTGCGCGGATATATGAACAAAAGTATTCAAAATAAGACTATGTCCTTTATTCTAAGAAATATATATGTTTTTTTACTTACAATATCTATTTGCATAACTATTCTATATATTAATAAAAATGATTTAGCATTATGGTTCAACGAATTAATGACAGGACGAATATCTTTGCAGGCCGAATATATGAATAGATATAATGTTGGACTTTTTGGTAATATGATAGACTTTACGAAGACCCTTGATAATGGTTATATAAAATACCTACTGAATTATGGAATACTAGTAGTCGTATTGTATGTTTGGATGAATCATAGTGTTATAAAAAAAGCTATAAAAAATAATAATTTCATAATTGTTATATACATGGTAGTTCTCCAAATATACACAATGAGTGAAAGCTCAATGCTTTATATTTATTTTAATATTTTCCTACTTTACGCTTTTACTAAAGAAGACGAAATAAAAGAAAGTAAGGAGCTAAAATATGCCTAAGCTTTCACTCATCATCCCAGCATATAATGCTGAACAGTATATAAAACCATGTCTAGATTCTATTCTGCAAAACAGTAAAGAATCTCTTTCTAAAACTGAAATAATAGTCATCAATGATGGCTCAACTGATAATACATTGAAAATCCTTGAAAGTTATAATCAGTACAAGAATATAAAAATCCATACAACTAAAAATCAAGGTGTCTCTGCCGCCCGCAATCTCGGCATTAGCCTAGCCAAAGGAGAATGGATTACCTTTATTGATGCGGATGATATTATCTCAGATCATTTCGTTGATAAAAATATCCCTAGGTTTAATGAGAATATATTAATAAAATGCGAGGTAGTGAACCAGGCTCCAGACAAAGCTCAAGTAGGGAGAGCAGTTAGTAAAACTACTAGGGAATTTTTAAACGGATTAATATTAGGCAAAATCGATGGATTCTCAGTTTCTTATTTTTATGACTCTAAAATATTAAAATCAATTAGATTTAGAGAAGATATTTATTTTATGGAAGATTCAGTTTTTCTCATAGAATATCTGAAAAAATGTAAAGCTAAGGAAATCATCGAATATAAAGATACGTTTTATTTGTATAGAAATAATATGGAGTCGGCATCCAATAATTCTTCCAATATGCTAAGAAACATTAAGGACGTATCAAAGGTATTTGAGATTAGAAAAAATCTTCTGGACGGAACTTGGAACAGCGACAATAAAAAAGCCTTATGTAAGGCCAGGTTTCGAATATACGAAAACCAAATCGCAAAAATAGATAATAGAAAAGAATACCTTAAAGTGAAACAAGATAAGGAATTTAGGCAAATAATAAAAAATGAAATTAGAACACCAGGGATATCACTATTGTCTAAATTATATTTTCTTACCATTTTATATTCTCCATATGCAGTATTTTTGATATATAGAATCATCCGAAAACAACTCAAGGAGCTAAAATATGCCTAAGCTTTCACTCATCATCCCAGCATATAATGCTGAACAGTATATAAAACCATGTCTAGATTCTATTCTGCAAAACAGTAAAGAATCTCTTTCTAAAACTGAAATAATAGTCATCAATGATGGCTCAACTGATAATACATTGAAAATCCTTGAAAGTTATAATCAGTACAAGAATATAAAAATCCATACAACTAAAAATCAAGGTGTCTCTGCCGCCCGCAATCTCGGCATTAGCCTAGCCAAAGGAGAATGGATTACCTTTATTGATGCGGATGATACTGTAAATACCAATTTTAGTAAGGTTGTAAACTTGGTGGAAAATAGCAAATCTTCATTTATTATCTTCGGTAATTATGATATAGAGACTATTGATAAAAAAATACTGACTACTCAAACATTGCAATCATCAATGTATCTATCTGGCCCTTGGTCGAAAGTATATAATAGGCAATTCCTAATAAAATATAAAATACTTTTTGAGAAAGACATATTAATGGGCGAGGATATGTTATTTAATCTTGAAGTAATTCAGAATAGTGATGCAATAGAGTCGTACAAAATAGGTTTCTACAATTATAGACAAAACAATAACTCGGTGACTAGGCGTTTTAATCAAAAAATCATCGAGTCTGATAAAAAGTTTTACAAAAAATTGGAAAAAATATTAATTAATCAACATGACCCGAAAGAAGATATGGTTCAGCTCATCCAAAATGAAAAAAGTAGGGCCGTATTATCACTACTAACTAGGATCTCTTATTCAAAAAATATTGATGAGGCAATATCCTTCTATAAGAAGATTGATATAGATTATTATAATCCTCACCCAAGTATGTTTAGTGGAGTGAAAAAGATAGTAGTATATCTATTCCTCAAGAAAAGATATAATCTTATCTATATATTCATGAATCTTAGATTGTCATTAGGAAGGATAAGGAACACAAAGGAAAGGTTTATAGAAATATGAAAAAAAATAACATTGGGATCATTACATTCCATAATTCAAATAACTGTGGCTCAATGCTAGAATCTTTTGCTATGAATAGAATCGTTGATTCTATTGGATTTAATTCAGAAATTATTAACTATAGCTCAAAAGGACAACAACAACTATACAAATCTCTGTTTTTGTGGAATAGTCCAAAAAACATTATTAAAAATATCCTCCTCTTGCCGCATAAAAAGAGATTGGATCGTAATAATAGAAAATATCAAGAATTTAAACAGAAATATATGAGCTTAAATTCTCAGGATATCCAGACAGATGCGAAAGTCCATAAATTGACATATGATGCAGTTATCGCAGGGAGTGATCAGATATGGAACGTGACAATTGAAGATTATAATGATGTATATTTTTTGCCATGGGTCCAGAGCGGATTAAAAATAGCGTATGCGCCAAGTTTCGGAGCAAAAAATCCTGCCAAGTATGATCCAAAGAGAATCACAAAATACAGTAATTTTCTAAAAAGCTTTGATGCTCTATCGGTTAGAGAAAATAATGGACAGAAATGGATTAAAGAAATTAGCGGGAGAGACGCCAAGGTTGTTCTAGATCCAACACTACTATTGCCTATAGATGAATATCGAAGGCTAGAGCGTAAAAATATGAAGCTACCAGAAAAATATATTTTCTTCTATAGTCCAGGTTTTAACTTAGATATCTGCAAATTTGTCAAACAGGTAAGTAAGAAATATAATCTCCCTGTAATTACTTGGAGTGCTAAGCCATTCTATGTAAAAAATGTTTGGAAATATGGATTTCAATTGCCAGATTATGAGGATCCGTCCACGTATTTAACCCTAATTAAAAATGCAACATTAGTATTTACAACCTCTTTTCATGGCACTATTTTTTCAAGTTTGTATCATAAGAAATTCTTTGTTCTTAAAAATGGCGGAATGTATGGCACTGATGATCGCGTGATTACTCTAGTAGATAAATTAAAACTGAACAAACATCTTATTGAGTATAAATTTAATGAAAAATTTGATTACCTAGCTGAACCTGATTACGCCGAGTTCGATAAAACATTAGAGGAAGAGAAGAAAAAATCCATAGATTTTTTGAAAAGTAGTCTATCTCGGCTAGAGGAAAAAAATGAAAAATCTAAGTAAGAATCTTATATATAATATTATCTACCAGGTTCTACTGTATATTATTCCGTTCATATTAACCCCATATCTTTCTCGCACTCTTGGTGCGACACAGATTGGCGAATATTCCTATACGTATTCAATCGTCTACTACTTTATGCTATTTACCCTTCTAGGGATAAATAATTATGGTGTAAGAAAAATATCAAAAGCAAAACGCGAAAAAGATGCACTAGGGGAAGCGTTCTCTTCTATATATGGACTGCAATTATTTCTCGGACTAATTTCATTAATCGTGTATAATCTAGTATCAGTAGTGCTCTTAAGTACGCACCATACTATATTATTAATACATAATTTATTTCTTATCTCTGCAGTAGTCGACATCAATTGGTTTTTCTTTGGTATTGAAAAATTTGATATTACGGTTACCAGAAATGCAATCATTAAAGTATTGTCAACGCTCCTAATTTATATGTTGGTTAAAAGCCCAGACTCAATTCTTGTTTACACTATAATTATGGCTGGAAGTACATTGCTGAGCCAGTTATATCTAGTTGCTATATTACATAAATATATTAATTTTTATCCTTTAGATATTTCTAAGTCAATCAAACACCACTTTACAAAATGTCTAGTATTATTTATTCCAGTGATTGCCTACAGTATTTATCGAGTCATGGATAAAACAATGATTGGTGGAATTGTTTCTACTACTGAACTTGGTTATTATGAGAACGCTGAGAAGATAATAAATATTCCAATTGGAATCCTCACGGCAATCGGAACGGTTATGCTTCCATTTATGTCTAAGCAGGTTAAAAAAGATCAGTCGATTATGGGTAACGAAAAAAATGATATTCTATATAGAATGTTTCAGGTATGTTTTCTGATTATGATACCTATGGCTTTTATGTTATTCGTAATTGCGAAAGATTTTACCTCTTTATATTTTGGGCCAGGCTTTGAAAAAAGTGGTGATATTCTTATGCTGCTATCATCGACTATAATTTTTGCTACGGTTGCTAATGTCATCAGAACAAACTATTTAATTCCTAATGAAAAGGATAAGATCTATGTTACCTCAACAATAGTGGGGGCGGTCGTGAATCTAATTCTGAATCTTATTTTCATAAAGAGTTTAGGGGCAATTGGTGCCTGCATTGGGACAATTGCCGCAGAGGCTTCGGTGATGTTTTATCAGATTATCGCCACCAAGAAAAACATAGATTATAAAAAAGTTTTTCTATTAATTTTTGCGCTAATAATAAAATGCACAATAACTGCTTCGATTTGTGTAGTATTAGTAAATTTACTTAAAGTTCAAGGACTCCTTAGAATTATTCTCGCACTGAGCGTATTTACTGTTCTGTATATATTGGTTAATGTTAAGATGTTGAAAAAGATAATAAACAGAAGATAAGATAATATCTGGGAGGTATAAAATGCTAGCGGATGGTTTAATAAGAAAGAAATACGATCTAATAAATTGTATAGAAGATTTAATTCCGCTAATCTCGGATTCAAATGATGGCGAGGCTCCATGGCTTGAATTTAAGGCCATAAATAACCAAGAACGAAAAAATGAAAAAGATTTTTTAGTGCACCAAAAATCGCTTTTAGCAAAAGAAATTTGCGCCTTCCTAAATACATTAGACGGAATTATCGTATGGGGCGTTGAATATTCTGAGTCTGACGGAATTAAAATCCGTAATGATTACGATGGAAACTTATATCAGGTGCTAGATTCATGTATTCAGACAATAGTTGAGCCTACTCCTTCTGGAATTGATTTTAAAAGTATAGAAAAAGACGGTAAAAAAGCTTTGCTGATTTTTGTGCCAAGAAGCAATATGATGCCGCATCGTGTCTGGGGTGGTGCAGACGACTCATTTAGACGCAACTACTACGTGAAATCTGGGACTAATAGTGTTGCCTTAAATGAAAGCATGGTTCGATTGCTATATCGTTCCGACGGTTATACTCCAAGAATTTCTACTTTTATAGAACCCAAGTTTTTAACTAGTGATATTGTGTCTTTGGAGATATTAGCCAATCCTGACAGTCTATATTATATCGATAAATATTATAGTAAAGGAGAGGTAATTTTGTTAGATAAGAGTGGGTTTCCTATATTAACCGAGTTAGACGGAAATACATGGATTGAGATAGAGAAAAATAAATTAGCGCCTGAAATTGCAATATATCCAGCTGACAGTCCTATCCAGCTTTATAATATGTTTGTAGAACCAATTGTTCGTCCTGGAGCTGGTTATTTTACTCAAGGTCCAGAAAATATTCGGGGATTTGTAGTTGATGGTGTTCTGGAAATAGAAAAGAGAGATTTTAATAATGTGAAATTCATTGTAACAAGGTCCTATTTTGCATGCAATAAAGTATCAATCACTATTGATAAAAGACTTTATGTTCTAAATACTTTTTCGGATATAGGGAGTTTGATTAATAATGGCAGGATTAACTTTTGCTTTGCAAGGAAAGAAGTTCTTCGAAAAATAGAAAGTGACTATAATATAGAGATTTATGTTTTGGATACATATACGGATGACGACATTATAAATGACTATGATTATAATGGGGTAGACCCTTGTTATAATGGGAAGATAAATATTAGTTTCCTAAAATATATACTCAATAACATAAAAGATCTGTAGAAGTAGTTGGGGCCTTTATCATACTCATGGTGTATATTTTTACATTTTGCCAAAAACTCAAAGTCATGTTAAACTGACATCATGAAACCCCAAAGGATAAAAACATCATGAATAAACAAAAAATCAACACTATTGTCGGATCAGTCGGAGCTTTTATCGGAGTTTTTGTCTTTATAACCTACATTCCACAAATTCTCGCTAACCTCAGCGGTAATAAAGCCCAACCATGGCAGCCACTCACTGCCTCAATATCATGTCTCATCTGGGTTATATACGGCTGGACCAAGGAGCCAAAAAAGGACTACATCCTCATCATCCCAAACTTTGCTGGTGTTGTGCTCGGATTCCTGACATTTGTGACTGCATTGTAGTTATCTCAGATATTAATATACGACTAAGTTAGGGAATAATGTTTTATAATTCGTGGGCGTCACATAATCGTTCTAAGTATTAATTCCGTGCAGTGGGCTTCTAAAAGGAATAAGTTCCCCCATGAATTCTAAATTCAGCAGCCACCTCACTTAATCAAATCTCCAATTTGTATAACGTTAATTTGACAAAAATCTGCTACTCTAACATCTCAAATGTAACACCTTGAGATGTTAACTTAGGGGTGACCTTGCCGCCATAATTTTTTTATGATATACCAATAAGCATAGCAGACGAACTATAAATAAACAGTATGACGGATAATGTAATAAATTTGGGCAGTAATGTTAAGGTAGATTTTTCTTCAAATATCTATAGAGTATTTTCTGGTAGAATCATTACTCAGTATACTAAGGATAGCAATGAAAGTAAAATAATACGAGAATTATCTGATCGAGTACGGAGCATATTTAATGTTAGATTTCCAGGTCGGCATAATATCATAAACGAATTATTTGACTTTTTACGTGTTTGCGTGAGCCTTAGTGATTTTACAATTGTTAGATTTGATTTTAAAAAATTTTTCTATAGTGTTTCAACCGCATTTGTATATAATGAGTATATAAAAAATAGTAGTTTAAAAAGGTGGGAAAAAGATATTATATCTGATTTATGCTTAGAGGTAAAAAAATGTATTCCAGGAATATCGATATTTAATTATTTTATAGAGATAGTATCCAGAGAATTTGATTATGAAATACATTCAACTCTAGATAAAGAAGGTCTAATTTTTTATCGTAGATACGTAGACGATGGAATACTTATTTTTAATTGCTCTATTTTAGAAACACAAATTGAAGATAAGCTAAAAAATATAATTGAAAAAATCTTTCATAATAAAGAAACATTAAATAAAGTAAGAATCCAAAAAGAAAAATTTGTAGTTATTAATAGGGGGGACCTTATTAAAGAGAATAAAAGATTTGATTTCTTAGGGTATGAATTCTTTATTTCAAAAAACGCAAAGAAGATTAATGAACTGTCCATACAAATAGGGATCTCTGAGAAGAAAAGAAAAAAATATCAGAATAAGGTTAACGAGTTTGTCTCGGAAATTTATTCTATAGACCACAATATAGCTAGCACAAGGTTAAGGCATGCAATCAAAGCACATTGCTCAAGGGTGGTATATTTTGTTATTTCTCCTACAAAAAGTCATAAAATGTGGGTTTCAAAAGGTATTATTGCAAATTACAATAAGCTGTCAGATTATTATGGCTGCATACATCAAGACACAAAAAAATTTTTATTGGAAATATATTATAACGCATTCAAGAAAATTGGAGTTAGACCACCACATTATCTGAAAGAGGATAGATACTCTTTATGTCAAGGATTTATTAAGAATCGGGCATTAATTTTTCATGAAATGATAGGCGTTAATAAAAAATGTCTATGTAAGTATTTGAGGCAAATAGGTGAAGAAGTTGACGAAAAAAGAGATTTTGACTACTTACTTAAGGATTATTTAATTAATATAAAAATAGGTTACTAATTAAATACACTCCATTAGTGGAGTGTATTTAATGGGGAATTAGCTAAAATTTCCCTTAGTATTTTGTCTAAACAAAATACCGATGATGTGTGTAGTGTAAACTACCGGAAAATATGATTTTTCCTTATATGTATTATACAATATTAATCATGAAAGAATATAATATAAAGAGGGATGATCTAGATTACATACTTACCGATACTCTACCCGTCGAATTATCTGAGCTTTATACAAATATATATTTTTACGAGTTTTTACATAGTCGTAAAACTGAAATTGATGAGATTTCTGATGAGTTTAAAAAACTTGTCTTTAGCTTTTCCACTAAGAATCCTTTTATGAAAAATAGTTCGGATAATCATGGAATACCAACAATACCACTCACCTTCAATATCCTTAAATCTGATCAAGAAAATAAAAGAAAGATGAGTATCCCTCAGCCCCTTTCGGCGCTCGAAATATATTTCTTTATACGACATTATCAGACAGATATATTGTTATCACTTAAAAAATCGAGATATTCTATTCGTTATCACACGAGAAATAATTCATTAAATTATAAAACTAGACATCATAAGCCACTATTGATTGATTATCAATATAGATGTAGTAAGAAAAATAAAAAATTATTGGAGCAGAGCGGATCATTTTTTAATATTGGTCCAGTTAGTAGGATTAATCATCTAACGAGTTGTGAAGAATGGGTTCTCCATAATTTAAAATACAAGTTTTATTGCAAATTAGATTATAAAAGATGTTTTGATTCTATCTACACTCACTCATTTAAATGGATCGTTGCTAGTAATACAGTTGATTCAAAGAATTTCAATAATTCAAGTTTATTTGCAGCCATAGATAGAATTTTGCAAAACATCAATGGATATTCATCGAACGGGATCATAGTAGGCCCTGAGTTTTCAAGATTAATTGCTGAAATATTATTACAAGAAATCGATAATGAAGTATTTTATGATTTGCTGAATAATAATATAAAACTAAACGAAGACTATGTATTATTGCGATATGTGGATGATATGTTTTTATTCACAAACAGTGAAGATACGCAAAAAAAGATTATTGAAGTAATCGATGCAAAGTCTAAAAAATACTTGTTAGAGCTAAACGAGCATAAAATAGAAAAGTCATTAACTCCGTATTCGGGAAATGCATGGGTATTTGACATGCAAAGATTTACTAATAGCTGCGACCAGTTATTATTCAACGGAAATCAAACATATACATTTGGTGATGATGTGTATCAATTGAATCTAAATCAAAAAAATATTGAATCAATCAGAGAAACATTTATGTATATAATTTCTAAAAATCGTGATTTTATTCCTCCAATAACTAGTTATGCAATGAGCGTACTTTTTAACAATATGTCAAGAAAAAAGAAAGAATGTACTTTTTTTAGAAGGGGGTCATCAGATAAAACGGTGTGTAAATTTTTAGATTTAGTATTTTTTATATATTCACACTGTATTAATTTTTATAATACACAGAAATTGATTTCAATAATGTATTATTGTCACAACGAGATAAGCCTTATCGGGTCAAAATATTTACAAGATATTATTAATAAATATGATTTTTTAACTAGCAATAGTAGTGAAATAGTTAACCTTTTTGTCGCCCTACGTGGATTTAATATTAGTTTTAGGACAAAAATTGAAGAAGAAATTTTAGAAAATATTTTAGAATCTGACAACCCAATCTTATTGGCAACATTTTTATATTATTCGCAATATAATGATCGATATTTAGATGAGATCTCTTCAGTAGTGAATAATATTTTGAATAAGAAGCTTAATTACCTTAATAATAAAAATGAGATTTTATTATTAAGGGAATTTTGGTATATTATTATTTTCAATAAATGCCCTTACATCTCCGAAGAAAATAAGAAACTAATCGAAGAGATTCTTAAAATATTTTTGGATAAGAATAGCAAGAATAGAAATATTAAATTATTTGTAGACTTTATGCTCGATAAAAACCAAAGATATTGTTTCTTTTCATGGCGTAAGAAAGGAATCAAATTTATGCGGGAAATTACATACAGAACAAGTAGCAGGACTGTTTTTAAAAGAAAAGGACTACCTTTGTTAACCTCTATTTAATATAAAAATTCAACTTAATAATAAAATAGTCAAAAGACTAAAAAGAGAATTATTTCTTTACTTGTCTTACTAAACTTTACTAAAATACTAATAATATTTCCTTTTTGTAATGATGTAATCTATGAATAAAAAGAAAAAACATCATCATCGGATTGGCCGGCATTTTATTGGAGTTTTGTCTTTATAGCCTATACTTATCAAATCTTCGCCAATCTCAGCAGCAATGAAAGTTGGTCATAATGGCGGTTACTCTTGATGTAATCCCATTTGACATTCATACTTACTGGTGATAATATATAAACATTAAAACCTCCCCCCGATATTGTTTCGGGACTAGGAGGTTTTATTTTTTACTAAATCTAGTTTATTTAAATTAGGATCTGGACCCCAGTCTCGGCGCCCTCAATCATAAAAATTTATCTTCTTGACATATCAACTCAACTGGTATATATAATACTCATAATCCCTTAAGTAAGGATTATGCTACTATCGAAGTTTATTAGGTCTCTATAATAATATAGATTTCTAATAATCTATGTAAAGCACTAAGGTATCTCCTCGTGGGATACCTTATCTATTTTTTACGGTATTATATTATTATTCTTATATCTAAATAGTCCCACCGTAGGTCCATCCCGCTTTTGCATGACAAAACAAAAAGTTGTGCTATAACATAAATATGAAGTACTCTTTAGGATTGGATATCGGCACCAACTCTTGCGGTTGGTCCGTGATTAACTTAGATAAAAAACGTATTGAAGATCTCGGAGTTCGTATTTTCAATGAAGCGGAGCATCCAAAAACCGGCCAATCTCTTGCCGCTCCGCGTCGTGAAAAACGCGGCATGCGAAAACGTCTTCATAGGCGCCGCATCCGTCTCAACTTCCTCAAACAATTCTTTATTCAGCAAAAAATCCTAAGTAGTCAACAAATCGAATCTCTCCTCGCTCCTCATAAAAACCAAATCGACCCCTTTATTGTTCGTGAAAAAGCTCTCTCAGAAAAGCTCACTCCTGAAGAATTATTCGTCGCGCTATATCACATCTCCAAGCGTCGCGGCTATAAATCAAATAGTCGTACCGAGTCAAGTAGCGATGCCAGCGAAAATAAAAAGACCTTAAGCGCCATTGCTGCCAATCAGGAATTTTTAAAGGATTATCGAACCGTCGCAGAAGCTCTCAACCACGCCGAGAAGTTTAAGGCTCATAAACGCAATAAGCCAGATGACTATAGCAACTCCTTCGCTAGGGCTGATTTTGAAAATGAAATTACTAGAATTATTTCTAAACAAGCTGAATTCTATTCATTCCTCAATGAAGACAGTATCAAAGATTTATTATATCGTCCGAATTTTGGCGTCTTTTTCCAGCGTCGCTTCTTAACTCCAAAACAAATTGAAGGAATGCGCGGCAAATGTCAATTTGAAAAGGATAAACCCCGCGCTCAAAGAGCCTCATATTCTTTTGAACTTTTCCGTCTAGCCTCTGACTTAGTCCACCTTACTTATAATATGGGTAATAAACTAACTATTGACGAGATCGCAGCCTGTATTGAAAAAGCCAAAGAACTTTCTGTCTTAAAATATTCCCATATTCAAAAAATTCTAGCCGAAAATACATCGGAAGAGATTAATTTCGACTATGTCCGCGGTTTAAAAAGAAAGGATCTTCTTAAGGATGAAGCTGAGGCAAAAAAGAAAGCCCTTGAACAAAAATTCGGAGAACTAAAATTCTATCACGCTATCAAAAAAGCTTTAAAAGATCAGCCTGCAGAATGGAGAGATATTGAATCCAACATTGAATTATTTGATAACATCGGCTTTGTTCTTACTGCTAACAAGGAAGATGATTCGGTCAGAGAAGAGTTGGAGAAGTTGGGTCTTAATCCCTCGGTGATTGATGGTATTTCTAATATCAAGCAGTCTTTTGCGGGTTTCTGCCACCTTTCACTTGAAGTTCTTCGCAAAATTACTCCATTTATATTACAAGGGGAAACTTATGACAAGGCTGTTGTCGATGCTGGTTATGTCTTTACTGCCAAGCTTTCTGGCGACATGAATCATCTACCAGCTCTCTCGAAGGAAGAGAATAATCAAATTACTAATCCAGTTGTAAGGCGTGCAGTTTCACAAAGTATTAAGGTAGTAAATGCAATTATCTTAAAGTATGGCGCCCCCACCAGGCTTCACATTGAGTGTGCTTCAGAACTTGCTAAAAGTTTTGAGAAACGTAATGAAATCATCAAGACTCAGGATGAGAATCGTGAAAATAATGAAAAAATTATTGCACGTCTTAAGGATGAGTTTCATATATTATCTCCAACCGCTCTGCAGGTTACAAAATTCAAGCTCTACGAACAACAGGATGGTAAATGTCTCTATTCTGGCCACCCAATCGATCTAAATCGACTTTTCTCCGACGAACATTATTGTGAAATTGACCACATTATTCCAAAGTCACGCTGTGGCAATGATAGCATGATTAACAAAACTCTTGTTTTTAATCAAAAAAATCAAGAAAAACGCGATCAGACTCCATTTGAAGCTTGGGGAAGTGATGAGAAGCGCTGGCAAAGTTTTGTTGCGCGCGTTGAGTCGAACCCTAAAATCTTTGCAAAAAAACGTGCAAGGCTTCTTGCTAAGACTCCACCAAAAGAAGATTGGAACTCACGGGCTTTAAATGATACTAGATATATTACAAGATTCCTTTCAAATTATTTTAAACAGAATCTTAAATTTGCAGATTATATAGAGGGCAAAAAAGTTGTTTATACTCCAACTGGTGATATTACTTCCTACCTCCGTCATGTCTGGCATATTGGTAAGAAAGACCGCTCAAAGAATCTGCATCATGCTGTTGATGCAGTAATTACCGCCCTTGTTACTGATGAAGTGGTCAGGCAATGCGCTCTGATGAACAAGATGATTGAGTTGGGTGCAAAATATAAAACTAAAGGTATAAATTTAGCAGATTATCAGAATGGTATGCTTACCGCAACCGATCCAGTCACTGGTGAGATTGTTGATCTTGCTAAATATGAGGAGGTTTGCGAATCAGTCTTACCATGGCCAAATTTTGATCACGAAGTCCGTTTCCGTGCCACACCTCTCGCCTGTTTCATAACTGAGGGTAGAGAAGATAAGAAGAAAACTGAGGTAGGCCAGTTATCTGAAGAAGCAAAAGCTCATCTTCAAAATGCCTCAATCAATACTCTTGCCGAGTGGCGCGATCAGTTTAGAGAAATTTATAAAGATCAAGATGAGGAGTTTAAGAATTCTATTCATCCAATTTTTGTCTCTCGTATGCCAAAGCGCAAAGGTACGGGCAGTTTACATGATGATACATTTCGCTCGCCAAAAGGTATCTTAATTGACCAAAAAACTGGCATTATTTCGGCCAACCCAAACCGCAGTTCGTTTATTCGCAAAAAAATTCAGGACATTAAGCTTGCAGATCTAGAAAACTCAATCTTAAGGCAAAGCGACGCGGTACTATATCAGCAGTTGAAAAGTCTTCTCGAAGCTAATGGCGACGATCCAAAGAAAGCTTTCAAAGAACCAGTCTATAAAAATAATGTTAAGGTCGATAAGAACGGGCGTCCACTTTCTCCAGTCACAACAATCAAGGTTAATGATGATAAAAACGTAAAATCTGGTATTCTACTTAATCGCGGCACGCAATTTGCAAATAATAGCCCTGGCTCGATGGTGAGGCTTGATGTATATCAAAAAGAAATCAAGGGAAATAAGAAGCTATTCTATGTACCAGTTTATACACATCAAGTCCGTAGAGGTTCAAATCGCATCCTTCCGACCACTTGTGGTTACGATTTTGTGGATGGAACTTTCAAGAAACTCTTTTCACTTTATCCTAATGACTATCTAATCATGAAAAAAGGTGATGAAATATTTCAGGGGTATTATATTAAATATAATATAAGTAGTTCTGTTATTACGTATATATCGAATATTGATGAGGGGGGAGATAAGAAAAATGAGACCACTGGTCGTGCCTTGTTGGAGCTATATCGTCTTGACATTTCAGTCCTCGGTGACAATTATCCCTGGGAAAGATTATATTAAAATATCATGGCTTGGCGTACGGTTTATCTAGAACAACAAACAAAGCTTTGGCTAAGCCGGAACAGCCTGTGTTTTTATCATGACGAGGCGGAGTTGTCGATTCCAATTGAGGATATCGATACCTTGATAATTGATAATCATGGAACAAAAATCACGACAAATCTCATCAACAGTCTCGCCAATCAAGATGTATCTGTTATAATATGCGATTCTTCACATCTACCAAGTACCGTGATTTTACCATACGCGAAACATTCTCGTCAGGCTAAAATTTCTAGTGACCAGATAAAAATGCGCCAGCCAATTAAAAAACAGCTTTGGCAGAAAAATATTATCCAGAAAATTCTTAATCAGGCAGAGGCCTTAAAGAGATTTAACTTAGAACCATCGGAACTGATTAAATTATCTGGACTTGTTAAATCTGGTGATACTTCAAACTGCGAGGCGATCGCCGCAAGAATTTATTTTAATCAATTATTGAGCGATTCAACTAGGCGTCAGTCAAACTGGTATAATTCCGCTCTTGATTATGGTTACAGTATAGTGCGAAGTTGTATTGCTAGGAGTGTGGCTTCGCATGGATTAATTGCTTCGCTAGGGGTATTCCATCATAGCGAACTAAACAATTTCAATCTAGTAGATGATCTTATCGAATGCTATCGTCCGTTTGTTGATTTTTACGTCTTGAAGACAGTTCGCATGCGCCATATCGGTAAGGAGCTCGATGAGAATCTATCAAGAGAAGACCGGGTCTTGCTCACACAGGTTATTAATGAAAATGTCAGAATTCGTAATTTATCTTATTCCATAAAACACAGTATTGATATTACGGTCGAAAGTTTTATTGCTGCATTTCAGAAAGAGGATGTCAATTTGTTTGAACTCCCCGAATTTTGCTGATTAATAATTTTTTGGGTGGGAGAAAGAAGATATGAGTAGTTATAATTTTATGCGAGCCCTAGTTTTATTTGACCTACCAACCGACACCAAACTTAATCGAGGAAACGCTACGCGGTTCCGAAACTATCTATTAAACGACGGATTTACGATGCTGCAATATAGTATTTATAGTCGACTTTGTCCGGATCGAGATAATGCAAATACCCATCTTGAGCGAGTAAAGAAACATGCGCCACATGAAGGGTCGATCCGCATGCTGATGCTGACAGAGAATCAGTTCACTAATATGGAGGTGATTTGTGGCAATAAAACCGAGCAAGAGAAACATATTAGTAACGAACAGATGCTCTTATTTTGAATAAAAAATAAGTGTAAGTACAATAAAAACTACTCTTAAAGACATAGCTTTCTGAGAAAGAAGGCAAAAACTAAAACGCTTAACTAACAAAAAATCTTCCATTAACGGGGAAGATTCTTTGTAAGTAAAATTGTAGTATTATACTACTATCGAAATTATTAGGGGACTATAACTACTCTTTCCTGAATTCGTTATATTCATAGATTATACTACTATCGAAATTATTAGGGGACTATAACTAATAGTCGGAGACAATGCAATGGCACTTGATTATACTACTATCGAAATTATTAGGGGACTATAACTGTGTGGCAAAGAGTTTCATCCACGTGTAGATTATACTACTATCGAAATTATTAGGGGACTATAACCTTTCTGGCGTTGTTCAGCTTCAAAGGTTGATTATACTACTATCGAAATTATTAGGGGACTATAACCCGAATTATCGTTTAAGTCACCATTCTTATATTATACTACTATCGAAATTATTAGGGGACTATAACTTTGTTAGTTGTTGATGTTTTTGTGTTTGGATTATACTACTATCGAAATTATTAGGGGACTATAACAAAGTGAATTATAATAAAAAGTATTAGGTTATTATACTACTATCGAAATTATTAGGGGACTATAACTATCTGGGATAGAATCATAAACGTTCTGGAATTATACTACTATCGAAATTATTAGGGGACTATAACTTATGGTCATGATTATCTTTATCCTCATCAATTATACTACTATCGAAATTATTAGGGGACTATAACGCGTCAATATTAAAGAGAATTGGCGAGAATATTATACTACTATCGAAATTATTAGGGGACTATAACTTTGGATGAGTCCCTACCGCTTTCTTGCCAATTATACTACTATCGAAATTATTAGGGGACTATAACCCTTAGCATCCTCAACATTGTAGACTTTCTATTATACTACTATCGAAATTATTAGGGGACTATAACTTCTAATTGCTGGTATTTTAGGTGGGGTCGATTATACTACTAACGAAATTATTAGGGGACTATAACCCTTAGCATCCTCAACATTGTAGACTTTCTATTATACTACTATCGAAATTATTAGGGGACTATAACTTCTAATTGCTGGTATTTTAGGTGGGGTCGATTATACTACTATCGAAATTATTAGGGGACTGTAACTCTGGCGAAAATGATTATCATTTTTGTTTGATTATACTACTATCGAAATTATTAGGGGACTATAACTCGGCGTTGACTAAGATTTTGCGTTCTGCATTATACTACTATCGAAATTATTAGGGGACTATAACTAATAGGCTGTATATGAGCAAATACGCTCTATTATACTACTATCGAAATTATTAGGGGACTATAACAGTTTTTGGACTCCATTTTTGTAGCAATTAATTATACTACTATCGAAATTATTAGGGGACTATAACATATGGTGGCTGATCTACCTGTCCTTGATTATTATACTACTATCGAAATTATTAGGGGACTATAACATATGGTGGCTGATCTACCTGTCCTTGATTATTATACTACTATCGAAATTATTAGGGGACTATAACTGGTGATTATGTGTGATAGACAAGATGATGATTATACTACTATCGAAATTATTAGGGGACTATAACTGCCTTGCTATGTTCCAGCCAACGGTCGTAATTATACTACTATCGAAATTATTAGGGGACTATAACAGGTTAGGATGAGGCTCCCATAACGAGTTTATTATACTACTATCGAAATTGTTATGGGACTACAACATTACGCTTGGTATTAGTGATTACCCCTCGATTATACTACTATTAAAATTATCAGAAGATTATAGTAAGGAGAGAGGTTGGATGTGCTATCATCTCCGATTAGTAATATAGTTAGATTCAACGAGTCTATAAGTATTGAAAATATAACGCTATCCAGCCTAAGGAAGAGTTACGTTATCTAAAAGAAGACTCCGGAGCTGAGTTTTTGAAAGTTGACAAATTAACTGAAAGTATTGATAGTGACCAAATGGTAAAGAAAGTTGGGGGAGGCAGAACTACTGACTCGTGTGTATCTGTGGTGATTACGTATGTTGGGGATATATTGAGATACGATATACTGGATTTTAGGGAGAGGCAAGAACCAAAGTTTCTTTTCTATTGACATAAAACAAATAATAAAGAAAATCATCATCATTAGAGAAGGAGGGTGATGGACATAAAACTAGGTATTTTTATTAAAGGCAATGGATGGAAAACCTTTACAAAAAATACACTAAAAATTGTTTGGCTATCCTAGAACCCAAACAAAGCATGGATTAACGATATTAATCAGGGGGTATTTAATAGAAATTGAATCATCCGAGAGGATAAAAGGCTTTTCTGATATACTTGGTTATATCAACACGTCACAAAAAGTCAGTTAAAAGGCAAAACTGGGAGGAATTTATAATGCCAGAAATCGATGGCTATATTGAATGGACGAAAGAGAAGCCTGATAATGAAGTTTGGTGGGGAACAATTTTTCATGGCATTTCTGAGAATGACATAAAAACGGGACGAGCCACAGATGGTGACATAATCGATTCCATAGGATGGGGAGACCATATTTTTTCTTTCGATAAACAAAAAGTCTATTGGTTATTTAAAGATTATCCAGATGCCTTAACAAATGAAGAAAAAGAAGCCTTTGATAAAGAAAATTCGTATTGGAAAAGTTTTTTTAAGAATAGATAATATGAGTGTCGCATTGTTTAATAATGGGAAATAATTTCTGTTATTGTAGGCTTATTAGCGATCTAACTCACAGAATTACCTAGTCCTTTATATTCATGTTTTTCGCCCCCAAGTTTTCTACTAACCTTCTTCTCAATCTCCTTAATATGAACTTCTGGAGGAAGGTTCTCTGGCATCGTTCCGCCAATATCTTTTATGGTCTGTCTTACCTTACCACCGATCATAAAATGTATTGAATCTGCTTTTTGTTCTCCAATTGTCTTACCACTACTAAGTTCATTTTGGAGCTTATCATTGGTCTGAGTAATACGGAACAGATTCGCTGCTAGTTCGGTTGTCCCAGCTCTATCTAGGATCTTATCTTTCCCAAGATTCTTTTTCGAAGCAAGATCTTTAGCACTCATGCCGTAGAGTCCACGATACCCCGCGTCATTAAATTTTCCAAAATTCCTTACGCCACTGGATTTTGCAGAATCAAACAAGGTTTTATTATTATCAATAACTTGCGTGCGCACATGTAATCTCTTCTCTTCATCAGACATTGATTGAAATTGCTCTTGCCTAAATGTCTGAATATTAAAATACGCTTGTGCTTGTGCAATTTCGGGTTTATCTGGATCACCATTTTGAGCAATAAGATAGCAGGCATACTTAGACAACTCGAAATCTACAACAGTACGTTCCGCACCTTTTCCGGTCCGTATCATTTTCACCGCTTGGCGAAAATGATCATTTATGTTGTAATATTTTGTTATTTTACTTGTTTCAAAAGACTTCTTAGCCCTATTTATAGCATTCTGAAATTTCTCCCAGCTTGCATATCCCAGAATCTTCTGTAACTCTCTTGCGCTCCAAAACTCACGACTCGTGTCGTCGTGTCGAATATCATCAAAAATACTAATCTCGGCTGACATTTAACTCCTCCACTTTATAATTAATTGAATTCTCTCGCTCTCTGTTAGTATTATACTTGTAATTTGTAAATAAAATCAACCGACTTCTTATTCTCTACACCACCACCTCAAATTCCGCCCCGCGCCCTTCACTACTTCGAAGCACAATTTTATACCCCTGTCGCTCCGCCAAATTCTTCGCAATCGCTAGCCCCAGCCCATGACTCGTCTTGTCCTCCGTCCTGGTCCTCGCCGCGTCGACCTGGTAAAATCTCTCAAAAATCTTCTTCTGATCCTCTTTCTTCACTCCCACCCCATTATCCTTCACGCTAAACACCACATTTTTCCCGCGTCGCCCTGCCCGCAAATAAATAATCTTTTCCTCCGAATACTTCATCGCATTATCTGCAAAAATTGTCAAAATCTGCTCTAGTGTATTCTTCGCCACACTCGCTCGCAAATTTTTCCCCAGGTTCATCTCCATCTCAACCTTCACTCCTCGCTCCCTCGCTACTGGCGCCAGTTTCTCTTGCAAATCAGCTAAAAACTCAGGCACGCTAATCTCGGTCGACTTCTCAGGCTCGCCATTCTCCCGCGCCACATCCAACATCGAGGCTGTCAGCTCCTTCATTTTCAAAATCTCTTCAATATTCTTCTCGATTACCTCGCGCGCCTTCTCCTCGGGCAAACTCTTCTTCCTCAGTGCCACCTCATTTCGTACCAGCATTGCGGTTAGTGGTGTTTTTAGCTCATGACTCGCATCAAAGATAAATTGTGTCTGCTTCATCATTGCTCTCTCAATTGGCGCCAAGGTCAATTTTGCCAAACTTCGGCTCACAAAAATTCCAATCACAAAAATCCCAAGATTAAATCCCATCAGGGAATAAATAATCGTTATCCGTGTTGTATTATCTCGCCTTTCTAGTCGCTTGCGAAAAGTATTCTCAAACGAATGTTCTTCAAATTCTGTCGCTTCCACACTGACACTCGAGTTCTCTTCTTCGCTTGGCAGGAGTGGCCTATTCAAGCTCGCCGTTGAAAGTAGATAAATAATTCCCGTAAAAATCAAGGACAGGGTCATAATCACAGCCAGATAACTTAAGGTCAAACGATTTACTTCAGATTTTCTCATTATTTCTATTCTAACTTATTTTTTAAAATCACTCATCCCTACCCTGTGGGATATAAGGAGTCAAATCAGCCTATCTCGTCTTCCCGCCCACAATTTTATAGCCAAATCCAGGCACGGTCTGGATTAGCTTTTGCTTATAAGGCTTATCAATCTTCTTTCGCAAAAACATAATAAATAACTCCACATTATTCGGCAACACGTCCGCATCAAAATTCCAGACGTTCGAAATAATTTTCTCCTTCGACAAAACCTTGCCCTCGTTTCGCATCAAATATTCTAGCACCGCATACTCTTTGGAAGTCAGCTTAATCTCGTCTCCCGCGCGCGAGACAGTTTTTGAGCTTGGATCAAGTACTAAGTCTTCTACCCGCAGCACCTCTTCTAGTTTCTGGGCCGGTCTCCTCAGCAGTGCTCGCATATGGGCAAGCAGAACTTCAAAATTAAACGGTTTCGGCAGGTAGTCATCCGCCCCGTAATCAAGCCCCCGTACCACATCCTGTGACTGCCCTCTCGCTGTCAGCATCAGAATCGGTGTAGTATTTTTCTCAGCTCGCAGTTTCTTACAAACTTCAAAGCCGTTCATTGAAGGTAACATTACGTCGAGAATAATCAAATCATACTCTTCCGCCATCGCCGTATGATAGCCATCTTCACCATCAAAGCAGGAGTCCACAGCATAAGATTCGTCTTCCAGCCCCTCTTTTAAGGCTTCATTAATTTCTTTGTCATCTTCAATAATTAAAATTTTCATAAAAATAATCGTAAAATTAACAAGCGAATATCACTATCTCTGATCCACAACGATTTAATAAGCGATATCGTTATTGCTGACTCGCAACAATCTAATAAGCCAGCGTTACAGCTTCTGGCCACATCGCATTCACTAACTTCTTGCCTTGACTAGTTACGCTTACTAGAATTTTACCATAGGTCTGTTGGATCACCGTAAGAAGCCCCTTGGATTTCAGTTCCGTCAGCACATTCATCGTTACTTTCTTCGGCATGCCGGCCTGATCCACGATATTATCCACATCGTCCACCCCGTCTTCATAAACTTGCTGCAAAATAAGAGCCTCATTCACCGACAAATTCATTTGCTTAGTTTTCTTAGATTTTTTCGTGTTTTGGCTCTTATTCTTCATAGTTTTCTCCTTCTTTACAGTTTTCTTAATTAAAATTTCATCTTCCGCGTATAGGTTAACATCATAACTTTTCATTTTATTCCTTTCGTTTATGATACTTATAGTTTATCGGGATGTTCTTTAAAATCGCTTTAAGGTCCCAAAAGATGTATAATTAATCTATGAAACAAGAAAAAACCGTTAAAAAATCGAGACCGTTCCTATCTTTTTTTCAGCTCCTCGCTGTTCTTTCCAGTTTTACCATGCTCTATTTTCTCTACCAGTCTCAAGTCTTACCGATTCGCCTTTTTGGTTTTGTCGCAATTTTTTATCTTCTCCTAATCGCCATCCTCATTACCATCAGCCGAAAAATTGTTCTACTCGTTATTCTTTTAATTCTGGATACCCTCCTCAACATCGCCCTCTCCTTTGTGTTCTATAAATATAATGACTATTTCTCTCAGATCGGTAAAAACGAGACTTATGAGGAAAAATACAGTCTCATCACCCTTGCCTCTTCTTCATTAGCGAAAACTGGCCAGGGTGAGATTGTTCGTATCGGTATTCTCAGTAGTGATCCCTATAAGGAAACTGTTGAGCAATATTTACAAGCTGACGCCAGTTCCCGTAAGGGGCTACTTGCGAAATCTCTCGCGCCATCTGACTATCTTGGCTTCGCTGACACACTCTCACTCACTTCTGCCCTCTTAAATCAAACTAATGCTAGTGAAGCTTCTTCCGTTAGAACTATCTTTATTTCAAACGGTAATCTTGAATCTCTCAAAGATAACAATCAGGAAATTTGGAACAAGTTGCACGTCCTCCAAGAAGTGTCTTTAAATGTTACTCCAAAAACCATCGAGACCACCAAAAACACTTCGCTAGATAGCCCGTTTACGGTTTATATTAGCGGCATTGATAACCGTGACCACACCTTGCCTTATGCTGCTCGCTCGGACGTGAATTTAATTCTAGTCTTTAATCCCGCCAGACATCAGATTCTCGTGCTGAATACTCCACGTGACTACTATGTGCCTCTCGCCATGAATGGACAGAACGATAAACTCACTCACGCCGGTCTT
>ERZ773063.371-NODE-371-length-29660-cov-6.693160_pt1 | contig 29660 bp, 30 predicted proteins | sample MGYA00580625_ERZ773063 | MGnify/ENA primary metagenome ERZ773063 (study PRJEB29015, sample SAMEA2738022) | human oral metagenome | biome: human oral; feature: human-associated habitat; material: dental | place: China | collected 2042 ... | reverse complement strand
CCCTTGTCTTTCCACGAGTCAGCTTCTATATATTACTTCATCCCTTTCGTTTCGTCAAGCTCTTTTTTAAAAAGTTTTAACGGGACGGCGGGCGCGAAAGGTAACCGGTATAAGGCCGCAGGCGTTGGCCATCTGCCGGGCCGCCGCAAAATGCGCTCCGATGGCTTCCGGCTGGTGGGCATCGGAACCGATCGTGATATATTTTCCTCCCAGTTCACCGTAACGTCGATAAAGAGGAAGAAGTTCTTCCGCGGCGGAAGCATCGCCGAGGCGGCGCGTGTTGAGTTCTAACGCCGTGTTTGTTTCGATCAAGGCCCGCAGTACTTCGTCGATCCCGGCCGCATATTCGTCATAGCGAAGACCGGGAGACTCGTAGGGCGCATAGCGGGCGATGTAATCGATGTGCCCCAAAGTGTCGATGTAAGGATGTGCCCGTACCAAGCGCGCCATCAAATGGAGATACGCCCCATACATCGCTTTTTGCGTCCGGCCTGTATAGCCCGTCGCTTCATAAAGATCCCGCCCGTCCAGCAGATGAACGGAGCCGATGATTTCGTCGAAAGGAGCTCGAGCTAAAAAAGCCTGGGCCATCGCTTCTTCCCCTAAAACCAGCCCCACTTCCACGCCTAAGAGCAGTTCTTCCCCCCGCAGCGGTTCATAAGCCGCCCAGTATTCTTCCGGCGAAAACCAAAAGGTCAGATCCCCCGGGTAGCTGAAATCCACATGTTCCGTAAATACCAGCCCCAACTCCTGTCTTTTAGCCGCAGCTAAAGCCTCCTGGGCAGTCATGGTGGAGTCGGCGGAGAATCGGGTATGGAGATGGCTGTCAAAAAACATTGCCGTCACTGTCCTTTCTGGGGTTATCGCTTTTTATCATAACACAAATAAGGTTCCACACGAAAGTCTTACCGACAGGAAAGAGCGCAGCCACGAGAAGGCCGCGCTCTTTCCTATTGCCAATATTTCATTGAGGGGGAAGTGTTTTAGCTGGCGTGTTCTTCTAAAATATCGCGCAGGGCATGGGAGCTGGACGTGTGGGAGCGGACAACCTTGACATTCTTGCGCCGCGCCTCGATGAGCGCGCTCTGCACCATCTTGTGGCTGACGGTGTGGGTGAAGAGAACCATGATGTCCGGCGTTCCGATCTTATCCCGAAACCCTTTCGGTACCTGCGTGAAGACTTTCGCCCGACACGCGTACTTCTCACATAGGTCCTTATACTGGCGGACCATACAGTCGTTGCCGCCCACGATGACTATGCTCATGACAATATCGCTCCTTTAGAGTGTATGAGAATACTTATCAGTAATTAAATGATAACAGTTCTCATTTTTTCTGTCAAGAGAAAAAAAGCGAAAAATCATCGTCGATTCGTTTTCGTGAAGATGGCACCCGAGAGGATGACGTTCATTTCAAATATGATCCAATATCTCTTATATGATAAAAAGCGTCCAACCCCTCAGAGCATGCCGAACCTAAAGGAAGAGATCGGTACAGGCAGATCATGAATAGGCCCCGGTGCAGCCGGAATACACTTAATCGACATAAAATGACAGGAACCTCTTTGGCAAAAGTCCATGGTGCATCGTCGCCAAAACAGCGGCACCGTTTGCTTATTTTTCTGTCAGGGCCCCGGCCAATGCGGCAAATTCAGAAAGCGACAGGGTTTCTCCCCGCCGGAGAGGATCAATCCCGGCCTTCGAAAGCGCCCCTTGCAGAATATCCCGGGGAAGGCCAAGGCTTTTCAGGGCGTTTCCTATGGTTTTTCTCCGCTGACCGAAGGCGGCCCGCACGACGCGGAAGAAGTGTTTCTCATCTTCCACTGCCACCGGCGGTGTCTTTCGTACCACGCAGTCCATCACCGCCGACTCCACGGCGGGCGGCGGCAAAAAACAGCGTGGGGAGACCTCGATGGCCAGGCGCGGCTCCGTATAATACTGCACCGCCACGGAGAGCGCACCATAATCCCGGCCTCCCGGCAATGCAATCATCCGCTCCGCTACTTCCCGCTGCACCATGGTCACGATGCGGGTGATAGGAAGCCGTCTCTCCAACAGGGTCAAAAGAATAGGTGTCGTGATGTAGTAAGGGAGATTGGCCACCACCTTAAAAGGTTCTTCCCCCATGAGGGCGGGAATATCCGTCTTTAAGATATCACCTCCAACAATGCGCACCCGGTCGTAGCCGGACAACGTTTCTGCCAGCACCGCGGGGAGCTTTTTATCCAATTCCACCGCCGTCACACTGGCCCCCGCCTCCGCCAGGCCCTGAGTTAAAGTGCCGATGCCCGGCCCGATCTCCAATACTCGATCACCGGGGCAGATGTCCGCCGTTTCCACGATGGCCTCGACCGTGCCGCCGTGGATGAGAAAATTTTGTCCTAACCGTTTGCTGGCATGAAGGTCAAAGGCTTTCAAAATATGTCGGGTCACGCCGGGGTCGGAAATCTTAGGCTTCAACATTATCGTCGTCCCTTTCCTTCAGCCCCCGCAAGGCGGCGGAAAACTCTTCCCGAGTGACGCCATAGTGATTAAGCCGCCGCAGGAATGTCTTGGCGTTGGCATACCCCACCCCGAGGGCCGCCCCCAGCTTCGCCCGGCGTTCCCCCGCCGACGCCGCACCGCTGAGATTCGCCGCCGTCATGTCCATGATCGTGAAGGTCTCCCTGGGCGCCCAATCCATGGTCCGCACCTTCGCCAAGGCGGCACGAATCGCAGCGGGAGAGGCCTGTTCCACCCCCACATCATCATTGGCCGTAGCTTCCTCCCGGGGGATAAAAGCGTGCTTCGCCGCGGGAAAACGCTTCGCAAGAAAACGGCGGATCCGCTCTCCCGCCGTATCCGGGTCGGTGAGGATGATAATGCCGCGCTTTTCATAGGCTTTTTCAATATCGCTGAGGGACCGACGCGACAGGGAAAATCCTCCGGTGATGAGGCAGTCCGCCTCTACGGCGCGGCGGATGGCGGCTACGTCCATCTTCCCTTCCACCACTAAGACTTCTTTGATCATGTTGCCTTCCCTTCGATCACTGCCATCGCCGCTGCATAAACCTCAGCAGCGATGTCCTCTGCCGGGCGCGGGGCGTCATCCACGCTGCAAAGGATGCGATGCCAGCCGAACCGGGCCGCGACTTTTCGGTAAGCTTCGTGACAGCGGTGAAGATACGCCCGATCCGTTTCGTGAATATCCCCTCGCCCTTCGGCCTTCGCTCGGGCTGTCAGCAGTCGGTCGCTCACCGCCGGGGCCATATCCAGAAAAATGACCCCGTCGGGGCGGGGCAGGCCCAATTTATCGTACTCAAAGTCGGAGAGCCAAGCGATGTACGCTTCCCGCTCTGCCGCATCCTCAATCTTCACCGCCTGATGCACCATGTTCGAGGTGGTGTAGCGATCCGCCAGCACGATGCCGCCGCTCTCGTAATATTCCTTCCATTTCATCTGATAGGAAGCGTAGCGATCCACGGCAAAAAAAGCGGAGGCCGCATAAGGGCTCACCGCGTCTGCCTCTTTCCCGAAATCCCCCGCCAAGTACATTCTGACCAAAGCCGAGGAGTCCGCGGCGTAATCGGGAAATTCCACCCGCCGCACCGATCTCCCCGCCTCCTTCAGCCGCTCTTCCAGAAGACGCGTCTGCGTCGCCTTGCCGGAGGCGTCCCCCGCTTCCAAGATGATAAGCGTACCCTTTCCCATCATGTCCTCCTACCGCAATACCCGAATCGTCGTCAGCGTCACGTCTTCCGGCCCCGTGACCCGGAGCCCCAGCGCTGTCATTTCCCGCAGATACGCCAGGATCTCGCGGGAAATACGCTCCCCGGGGCAGAGCACAGGAATCCCCGGCGGATAAAAAGCAATCTCTTCCGCCGCCACGCGCCCCGCCGCCTCGGGAAAGGGCACTGCTTCCGAAGGAGCAAAGAACGCCTCCCGAGGGGCGGCAGCTTGGGAGGGAAGTTCCGGCAAAGAGATATGAGGTCGCTCCAGGGGAGAACGGCGATGACGAATGGCCAAATCTTTTAAGGACTTCGCCAAAAAGAGCGCCTCTTCTTCCCGGTCCGCCAGAGTTAAAAGGAACAGCACATTGTAGGCATCCGTCAACTCACAGGCGATATGATAGTCCCGCCGCAGAATATCCGCCGCCGCCCTCCCAGAGAGCCCCAGCCACGCCGTTTGCACCGTCACTTTCGTCACATCAAGGGCCTCGGCCCCGGGACGGCCCATGTATTCTTCGCCGAAGCACCACAATCCCGGCGAATCGTTCACCACACGCCGCACGCCCGCAGCGAGGCGTACCGCTCGACCAACGAGATCATCCCCATACACCGCCATCTGCAGCCGAGCGATATCCAAGGAAGCCAACAGGAGATAATTCGGGCTGGTCGTAGTCAAAAGAGCCGCCGCCCGGCGCACCGCCTCTCCCGACACCCGTCCCCCCTGCCGAAAGAGCATCGAGGTCTGCGTCAGCGATCCCAAAAGTTTATGCGTACTCTGGGCCACTAAGTCCGCGCCGCAAGAGAGGGCATCCGGCGGCAGCGCCTCGGAAAAGCGCAGATGAGGGCCGTGAGCCTCATCTACCAGAACTGTCACATCCCGGGCATGGGCCAGCGCCGTGACAGAAAGCAAATCAAAAGTCACGCCGTAATAATTGGGATAGACCACAAGAACCGCCCTGGCCGCCGGATGCTCCGCCAACGCTCGGGACACCGTTTCCGTAGTGATTCCCAAGGCGATCCCCAGCCGCTCGTCCATCACCGGGGGCAGATAAACCGGGACCGCCCCCGTAAGTACCAAGCCGTTAAAAACTGACCGATGGACATTTCGGGGCAGCAGCACCTCGTCCCCCGGCGAGAGCGCCGCCAGCATCATGGTGTGGACGGCCCCGCTGGTCCCGTTCACCATAAAATAGGCGGCCTCAGCGCCGTAGAGTTCCGCTGCCAACGCCTCAGCTTCAGCGATGCATCCCGTAGGATGGTGGAGATCATCCAATTCTTCCATGAGGGACACATCAGCCCGCAGTCCTTCGGAAGTAATGAACTGCCGCAGCCGAGGATGGGCCCCCAACCCCTGCTTATGCCCCGGCGTATGAAAAGGGCGGGCATCCCCGGCGGCATAAGCCTCAACGGCTTCCGCCAGCGGCGCCCGCCGCTGATTCCCCTTCATGCCCGCCCGCCGTCCGGGCTGTTTTCCGCATCCTGTCCTTTCGCGGGGGGCTTCCCCATCACCTTCTGTATCGTTTCTCCTAACGTAGGGGCCGGCGCCGGCTGAAGAGGCAGGCGCACATGTACCTTCGTGCCGCGGCCCGGCGCCGAGGTCACCGTCAGCTGCGCCCCGATGATGGCGGCCCGTTCCTGCATCCCTAAAATACCGAAATGCTCATAGCCTGTCGCGCTGGCTCCTTGTCGATGAAGCATCTCCACGTCAAAGCCCTTGCCTCGATCCTCCAATAAAAGAGAAATCCCCGGTTCCGCGTAATGAATGCGCAGCGCCGCCTTCTTCACCCCTGCATGGTGCAGAACATTATTCATGGCCTCCTGCACGATGCGGAAAAGTCCCGTCTTGATATGCGGCGGCACGGGAATCTCCCGGCCTTCCACCGCCAGTTGGACGTCCAGCATGTCCCGCTCCTTATAGCGACGAATAAGCTGCTCCACCGCCGCCAAAAAGCCCAGATCATCCAGGGCCATGGGACGCATATCAAAGACGATCTGCCGGATGCCGCTCATGCAGGACCGCATATGCCGCCGCATCTCCTGAAGATTCAGCTTCGCCTCGTCAGGATCAATGTCCACCAGCCGCTCAACCACAGACGCCTCCATGATGAGATTCGCGATCTCCTGTGCCGGGCCGTCGTGAATTTCCCGGGAGACCCGGAAGCGCTCTTCCTCCTGGCCCCGAATGATGGCCGCGCTCAGGAAGCGGCTCTTGGACGCTTCCTCCATCTGGGCCACTACGTCGCTGATCTGGGAGCCAAGGAAGCTCAGCATGGAGCTGATCCGCATAGCCAAGCGCTCCGCCGCCACCACCGTTCGCCGCAGATGCTGCAAGCGAAGCTCCATCTGATTGCGCTGCTGGCGAAGCTGACGCTCCTTCTCCCGGGCGATGCCGAGCTGCACCTGGATCATCTTCACTGCCTCATAGGCCTGCTGAATCTTCTCCTCGGAGTAGTCCGTAAACCGGCTGCTGGCCCGTACCAGCCGCTGCTTCTCCTTCTGCTCCTCCGCTTCCAACGCATCCACTTCATCGATCACTTCGTTGGCCTGCCTCTTCACTTCGGCCAGATTGCGTTTGCTGATCTCGACTTCGTTCCTGGCCTCTTCGTAAATATCAAAGATCTGTCCCTTGCTGTTTTCAATGGATTGCAGCATGGATTGGAGGATGTGCTGCAGGGATTTCTCCCCCAGCGTCTCCTCCAACGATGACTCTTCCAACAAAGTTTCTTCGTCTCCCGGCATATCGATACGCTCCTTCACCCTCACGACCTGCCCCGCAGCCCAATATTTCCCGTTATCCGCGCCCTCACCCCCAGCCAGCCGCCACGAGTGAAAAAAGCGGCTAACCATCAAGAAGGCCAAAATCTACTTTTTATTTTAACCTATCCTTTCCCTTTTCGCAAACCCCACAATATGCTTAGCCCCCGCCCGTATTCTTCCTCGGTTCTCTCTCATAAGTCATGGCGCAGGCTATCTTCTTTTTCTCTATTCGCGCACGCGCACCCCCTAAAAATGAGCATAAAAAAACACTTTGCGTATTTTGCAAAATGCTTTTTGTTTATTCGTTTATTGAAATAGTCACGCCGACTGATGCGGCACTTCCTCAATGCTCTTGATGTAACATCCCTCAAGAACCACATACTCACATGCGGGATCGTTGAGCACTTTGACATCGTAAGCCCAGTCCTCTTCATCTTCTGCGAAGCAAATTGGCTTGCAAAGCAAATTTTCATCTTCAATAGTGATAATCCTTGCCAAATTTCCCCGCTCCTCGATCTCAATCAACAGATTTATTTTTTCCAATGAGGTCATGCTCTCACTCCTCACCATAAACAGAAAACACGGTACTCCTTAAAATCAACGGATGGCTTACATCAATCTTCACACAACGTATCTTGCCGTAATATGCCCTCACGGTTCATAAGGGTACATGAATTGCTCCATGGAGGCGATGTCCGATATAACTGTACGATGATCGATTGCATGATCGCCGCGTTGTAACAAACCGATCCGATCAGCGCATGACGAGTGACTTAGCGCTCCGAACACTTACCAAAGCACTCAGCAGTCAGCGGAAAGAAGCAAAGGTTTGACTCTTTGCCGCGATAAGGGAAGCCCGTAATATCAAAGGCATTCACAGACTGCTGCACGAAACATGACCGCGTTGTTGGTTCAGGCCGGAAGCCCCCGATAGAAAACCTGACGGGCGGCTTGTTCATCTTCCCAATAGATCTCCGTCGCCAGCGCAAAACCATTGAATGTCGTGGCGCTGGCCGTAGTGTAAGCCCCGCAGTCCGGCACCAGAAGCTTGTCGCCCACCGCGAGCTTGGGCAAAAGGATATCCCGTCGCACGAAGTCAATGGAGTCGCAGCTCGGCCCCACCAACGTTGTCTTACGCCGCCGCCCCGGCTTAAAGGCCACGAAATCAAAAGTCCAATGATCAAAAATCGCCCCGGAAAAAGTACCGTAGAGCCCTTCATCCAAGATGTACCAGATCTGCCCGCCGCGTTCCTTCTCGCCGATGACGGACGTTACCAGATTGACCGCCGTCCCGCAGAGAAAACGCCCCGGTTCCGCCCAGACTTCGACATCGGGAAAGAGAGCCTCAATCTCCGCCTCAATAGCCATCATGAGACCGCCCGCGTCTGGGCGGCCGCCGTCTGCCGTAGGGATGGGAAAACCGCCGCCAATATCCAAGAGGGAGAGGGGCATCCCCGCGGCCGCCGCCTCGTCAAAGAGCCGCCGCATCAAAAGCAGCGCGTCATGGTAAGCCTCGAGAGAAAGGGACTGACTGCCCACATGAAAGCACAATCCCACCGGGGAAAGCCCCGCCTCCTTCGCCTCCCGCAGGAGAGGGAGCGCCGCCTCCGGCTCCGCGCCAAATTTGGCATTGAGATCCACCAGCGCTGTCTGGTTCTTCACCCGAACCCGCACGAGAACTTCCGCCCCCGGCACCGCCGCCGCCATCTTTCCGATCTCGCTGCGATCATCGAAAGTAAAGCGGCGAACACCAAACTGAGCCGCGGCCGCCATCCCCTGCGGCGTCTTGACCGGGTTCGCGTAAATCATCCGCGTCCCAGGAATCCCCATGCGGGCCAGGGTCTCAATCTCCCCCGCCGAAGCCGTATCAAAAGAAGCCCCTCGTCGCGCCAGTGTTTCCATGATCCGCGGCGCGGGGTTCGCCTTCATGGCATAATACACATTTACCCGCGGCATGCGGCGCCGCAGAAAATCATAATTTTTCTCCACCTGCGCCAGCGAAATAACCACAAAGGGGGTGGGATATTTCCCTGCCAAAAGCTGCATCTCTTTTTTTGTGAGGCGAAAGCTCTCCATAACACTCTCCCATTCTGCCGGGAACACGCCGCCGCGGCGCCCGTTCCCTCATTGATGAATTTCCCCGCCGATCAAGAGTCCCGTCGAGGGTAAACCGTTCTGCCGTTCTTTGCCCTTATTGTAATCCCTGCCACGGCATTACGCAAGGCATTTTCCTCTTCGCGGCAGGAAAAATTTTCGCCCTCTTGCTTTTACCGTCGATACCCATTACAATCATAGGAAGGAAATTTTTTAATAAGGGTGATCATCCATGAGCTTTCTCTCCAAACTGATTCCAGCGCGCTTTCGCAAAAAGAAAGACCCCATCGAAGAGGTCAAAAACAACCTGCCCAAGGAACGGGAAAATATCAAAAAATCTTTTGCCGTCTACTGTAACGCCCATCATAACACCAACGATGGCAAGCTCTGTCCTAAGTGCAGCGCCCTCCTTTTAGTGGTCATGGCGAAGATGAGCCGCTGCCCTTACGGCATCACCAAGCCGGTCTGTGACCGCTGCGACCGCCAATGTTTCGGCGAAGCACACAACAAGGCCTTCATGGAGATCATGGAGGGATCGCGCCGCGGTATGCTGGTGCGCCACCCGATGATGACGGTGCGGCACAAGATCATGAAGTTAGGCGTAGATTACGCGAAGAAGAGGCAAAACGACGCGGCCAGCGAAAAGGCGGAAAGCCGCCGCAAGGCCCGGGTAGATCGGCTCAAAAAGCGAAAAGAAAAAACATGACACAAAAGCCCCTGCCGACCATTCGGCAGGGGCTTTGCTTATCAAGTCGGCCCGCCCCCGGTCTCAGTCCTTCATCTCCGTATCGCTGATGACCCGGCCCAAGCGCAGCCCAAAGAGAAAATTCCAAAACCATTTGTACACCACGGTAAAATTTGTGTAGGCACCGGCAAGGCGCAGGAGATGGACTGCCATCCATGCCGTCCAAGCGAAGAACCCCTTCATTTGCCAGTTTCCTATGGCGACGACGGCGTGACCGCGGCATATCGTGGCCATGGCGCCAACGTCCCGATAGGAGAACGTCGCGAGCGGCGTCTCCCCGGCCATAAGCTTTTTGATGTTAGCGGCGCAGGCCACGGCCTGCCGAGTGGCCACTGGGGCCACCGTGGGCAGTGGCCGCCCCTCCTGCAGGAAGCAGGCACAGTCGCCGAGAGCGAAGATGTTGGGATACTCTTTGATCTGAAGGGTGGGCTGCACCACCACGCGCCCCGCACGATCTAATTCCGTGCCTAAAGCCTTCATGAGAGATACCGCCTTAACCCCCGCCGTCCAGATGACCGTATTGGTGGGCACGCTCGCGCCCCCTTGCAGGATCAGCTCTTGACCGTCGTAATCCATCACCTGCGTGTTGAGGCGCACATCGACCCGCCGCACCTCCCGCAGCACCCGCAGCGTTTCCTGCTGCAAGGCCTCCGGCATCATGGGCAGCACTTTATCCATGGCCTCTACCAAAAGAATGCGAACCTCGGAAAAGTCCATCCCGTGATACTCGCGGGATAGGACGTCATAGATCAGCTCCGACAGTGCCCCGGCGCACTCTACCCCGGTGGGGCCGCCCCCCACGCAGATAAAAGTCAAAAGGCGGCAGCGCTCCGCCGCATCCTCTAAGCGGCTGGCCTGCTCAAACATCCGCAGCACCTGATTGCGAATGCGGATGGCTTCCTGTAAAGTCTTCATGCCAAAGGCATGGCGTGCCACCTGCTCCAACCCGAAATAATTCGTCGTCGCCCCCGCCGCCAACACCAAATAATCGTAAGCCACGTCCCCCCGATCCGTCCGCAAAAGATTTTCTTCCGGCAAAACCCCCTCAGCGTGGGCCAAGAAGAAATCCACATTGGGCCGATGGCGGAAAAACGCTCGGATGGGATACGCGATCTCGTTTTCCTCCAATTCGGCGGTGGCGAGCTGATAGAGAAGGGGCTGAAACAGATGAAAATTATTTCGATCTACCACCGTGATGTCCACCGCTTCCCGCGCCAAAAGACGCGCCAATTTGACCCCGCCGAACCCGGCCCCCACGATGACAATATGCTTGCGTTTTTTATCGGCCATAAATTTTCTCCTCAGTTTTCAAACAAATGTTTCACGTGAAACATTTTCCTTCGTCTGTTTTTTCTCTTAAATTATAAAAGAGGGGCGCAGAAAATACAACGCGCTTCTTCAAGGAAAACTTTTTCTCCGCCACTGGACAGGCAGAGAAAACTTTTTATAATATGAATTGTGAAGCAAAATACGCCTCAAAGATAACTTATGAGGCTGAGGCCGTACTGATAAATCCGCTTCAACGCCGAAGGAAGGGAGCCGTACCCATGAAACCATCCATATCGAAACTCCTCTCCGGCCCCGTCGGATTTGCGGCGGCCGGCATACTCCTCAGCGGTCTTTTGGGGACACCGGGGGCGCTGGCCGTGGGAACCGCCGTCTGGATGGCCCTCTGGTGGATCTTCCGCCCCGTCCACATCGCCGTCACGTCGCTCCTGCCCATCGCCGTCAACGCAGCCTTCACCCTCATCCCCAACGCCCACGTCATCGCCCAATACTTCACCGACATCGTGGTGCTGCTCTTAGGCGGCGATCTCATCTGCCTGGCGTGGACCACCACCGGGCTGGATCGGCGCATATCGCTGCGCACCCTCTGCCTCATCGGCACGTCGCTTCGCCAGCAGATCTTCGTCTGGCTCAGCGCTTCCGTAGTCCTATCGGCTTTCCTCCCCAACACGGTGGTGGCCGCCATCTTCTGCCCCATCGCCGTAGGCATGCTGCAATTCGTCGGTGAAGAAAACATCGCTGCCAGCCGCCTCGCCGTCCCCATTCTCCTCGCCATCAGCTGGGGCAGCGGCATCGGCGGCTTCGGCTCCCCCATCGGCAGTCCGGCGAATTTAGTGGCCATCTCTTACATGGAGCAGCTCACCGGCCGCGAATTTATGTATGTTCAGTGGATCGGGCGCTTCGTCCCCATTCTCCTCATCATCTTCCTCGTCAATCTCCTCTTTCTGTGGCACCTCAAGACCCCCGCCAAAAATTTCCACGGCACCCGGGAAGAATTTCAAAAAATGTACGCCGATCTCGGTCCCATGAAAAAAGGGGAACAGATCTGCTTTTGGCTCTTTTTCCTCGCCATCTTCCTGGCTTTCGCCCGCCCCCTCTACGCTCCTCTCCTGCCGGGGCTGAAACCGGCCTACGTCTTTCTCATCATCGGCATGATGATGTTCGTCCTGCGGGACGAAAAAGGGGATGTGCTCCTCACGTGGAAATTCGCCGAAAGCCATGCCATGTGGGGCATCATGATCATGGCCTCCTCCGGCCTGGGATTAGGGCGCCTCATCATCGAAACCGGGGCCGTGGAACGCATGGCAGCCCTTTTCAGCGCCCTCCATCTCACGGGGGGCTTTGTCACCATGTTTCTCTTTTGCGCCTTCGCCTGTTTCATGTCGGAAATGTCCAGCAACACCGGGGCTGCCTCCATCTGCATCCCCATGGTCATCTCTCTCTCGGGGGCGCTTTCTCTAAACCCCATCCCCTACGTTTTAGGCACTGTCGCCGCCTGCTCCTGTGCCTATGTTCTCCCTGTCACCACCCGGGCCATTCCCGTAGGCTTCGGCCTCGACGCCAGCGTCCAAATGCGCGAGGGCCTAAAGCTCACCCTCCTCTCCCTCGTTATCAACGCCGTCGTCTGCTGGCTCAGCATGGAATACCTACCGCTGTTTTCTCACTTATAAATCTGACATTCCTATATCGGAAACAGTCAATACTTTTCGATAAATCTTTTGCAAAAAGTAATTGTTTCGTCTTCCGTCATATCTTGATCAATAAAGTTTTGCAGCTCTTTTTTGATGACGTCATACAATTCCCGATACCCATCTAAATCCGAAAAAACCGTATGACACATCAGCCCATATACGCCGCAAGTAACGGCGTAGTACCTCGCACATTTCTCCAAAGTAATGCGGCAGGACTCCTCATATTCTTCGTCAGCAAGAATCATTCCGTTCTCGCTGCCCGTTGTTCCTACTGTGTTTAATTGCTTCCACATATCATCTTCATCCTTTTCTATCTATCTTCACTGCACGCCATCAGCAGGCATTCCGTAAGCAGGACTCCATTTTATTATCGTATTGAGCATATCACAAAAGTATGCGTAAAATGTTAGGCACGTGAACAAATACTTTCATGACGAAATTTCACAGAATAAACTCCTCGTGGGAAAACAATACCTTCTTGACCAGAAAACTCAAAATCAAAAAATCCCGCAGACCCTATGGAATAAGGTTTGCGGGATTTTATTTTCCTGGTGGAGACGAGGGGGATCGAACCCCTGACCTCCTGCATGCCATGCAGGCATAGATATCACTGCTAATCCCTTTTATATTAAGGATTAACAGCATTTCTCCACTTGTTTTTCTTTTAATTTATATCCCCTATTTATAAAGGTTTGACCATTACCTAAAATGTCGGTTGCGCCCACGTTGCGCCCAAGTCTTGAAATACCCATTCAGCACAGATATCACATTTTAATTCGTTTTACTTATTTTTCTGGCATATTACCTATATTCCCATCAATCATGTTATTGTACAGTCGCAATGCTGAGATCAACGCCACAGAGGCCGGCCTACGCGTCTTCTCTTTGATCTCACGTAGCAATGCTTGAACCGTCCGGAACTCTTCATCTGACATCCTAAAAGAGCGTACTCGTCGTTGTTCTTTCATAGCTGTACCTCAATTCCAATCCGATGCAGTCTTTCCAACGTAACTGCCAGCCGCTTCGGATTAAGTTCTGTGCCGACAAACTTTCTGTGATTGCGCCCAGCCGCCAGCGCTACTAATCCTCTGCCCATACAAAAATCCCCCATTGTCTCATACTCACATTGAGCGGCAATGGCCGATATAGCGTCCTCTTCATCTATCCCATCAAGGTGGAGATTCATTCGCTTCTCCGCCCCCTGTACAATGTAGCATATATGATCCTTTTTGTGGTAATAGGTGCTGTTGTAGACTGTCACATACCTGTAGAGCCGTTTCATCGCCAGCATATATTCTCCCAAAAACTCCTTCCCAATTTCCAAAAAACAGATACGTGGCCGGACGTCTGCAATGGCTGAAAAAAGAGCCTCTTGAAATGACGCATACGTTGCGGCAAACGTTTGCGCCGCTTTCGTATAAAACGAGTGCATATTACCTTGGTTCCATGGTCCATCTGTAAAAACCAGATCGGCCCTTTTCATAAACGCCGGAAGACCGTCAAGAATATCATGCGCCATCAAGAAACTCCCATCCGTCATTGGAATTAGCTGCCCAATCTCGACGGGGAAACGCTCAATGGCGTTTCCGTACGACCAATCAGCCATCTTCTGACACCTCCGTCATTCCCCATGACTTTGAATACCGCTGATTTTTGAATAACTCGGCGATCCCAGTGACTTGTTTCAGCCTGAGGACTTCTTCAAGCTCCATCCCGAGCTTCCTTGCCACTTCGTCCTCTTCTACTCCCTGCTTAATGAGAGCAGCCACCAAATCTCCCATCAGTTCAACCTGATGAACACCCCGAGCTCGGTTGAACTGTACGGTAGCTTCCATGCGCTGGTTGATGTCCTCATCCAACACAATAATCGGTAGCTCCTGCGCCCCGAGATAATCCTTAAATATACTGTAACGATGAAACCCATCGACTATAATATACTTCTCGACATCCGGATCGTAGATTGTCACGACAGGGAAACAGAAGCCATTCGATAAGATGGATTCCTCCAATAGCTTCATGTTATGCTTTGAAACTGCGTTAGGATTATAATTGTTTGCTTGTACCTCGTCAATATTGACCACTTTTACATTAAGGCACGGCAGGGGAATATCGCCTTTCCGCGATTTTATAGTATATCCATCCATTTTTTAATCGTCTCCTCTCTTGGATCAGGGATATTTTTTATTGGCAGGTTGTTTTCATAATCATTAAGGATAATCTGCCGACACTGTTGACGCGCCACATAGCTATTGTCTAAATGCTTAGCGAACCTACGCCGGAATATCTCAATCTTCGATGGATCAGGATACGTATCCAGCAAGAAGTCCCTATATTCCCGCCATGTCTTATACGCCTTCGGAAGCTTTTGGCATCGCATCATGAGATTGCTTTTCCCGTATAGGTTAGCTGTCGCTATCCCTTTAATTCGCCGTACCAAACGATTATAAGTTTTAGGTTCAAATTCCGGCAACTCGCAGACGGCCTTGAACGAGCGTTCATGAATGAGAGATGACACCCGTATTTCCTGCAAATTCATCCCCTTTTTCCACATCCAATCGTATATTTTATTATAGCGGATGCCTGTATCATAGATGTATTTCCATACGTCTGAAAAATTCCAATCATAAATCGGGTAAGCGGTGATACAGTTGTTTTGTAGCCTTGTTGACCAGTACCAGTCTAAGTGCCCTGGGTTCTGACTGACTGCTTTCCAACGATTAGGACTTTCCGTCGCCCGTAATCCAATGCAAAAGCAGGTATCGGTTTGATGGGCTTCAAAGTTTCGGATAACATCGTAAAACCCAAAGCCTTTGACCTTGTTCGCCACGGTCATGGTAGATTTATCATAGGGATAATGCCAAATAGCCCGTGAATCCTTACTGCGCATCCAGATTTTATGCTTTCCTTCCTCCCACGCTATGAGCTGAGATTCTGTCAAGCTGGTTGCATTCGTAAGGTGGAATGGAAACTGGAACCAGACAGGCACAGAAGTTTCAGGAAACATATCGAACATCAGATATTTTATCTGATCAATGGTGTTTTCATAGTCTACCTCTTCATCCAAAAAGAACAGTTTCACCTTCCGCCCCCGGCGGCGTGCTTCTAACATAACGAGGTGCGCCAGTACCGTGCTGTCTTTCCCGCCGGATATACTCACGCATACATTTGGATACTCATCAAATATCTTACGAATACGTTCTTTAGCCGCTTCCAATACGCTTTCGTTCGTGTACACTTGCTTGAGCATTGAACTTCTGCACCTCCTTAATCCATTCGCTATATCGATTGAAAAAATAATCGTCAATCGGCAGGCCGGAGTGCAGGAATTTCATATCATGCATCCCCGATCGCACCAGAATGTCATTAAATATTTTCTGCCGAAGCGGCAGATCAACGAAAGTCCATCCATCGCCCTGAATATCGTCCTTCATTACACTGACGTTACTGGCCTTATAGCGCTTATTTCGCGCAATATATTTTCCATTTGGCATGATCACTTTATATTTCCCAGCAAAGAGCTGTAAAGCGTTTGGAACAGTGTCAGGGTTTTTATTGCCCAGATTATTGAATAGCTCCTTTTTCTTTTCCTCATATTTCGCGGCGTCACCAGGTGGATCACTCATGACCGACACAAGTGAAAACGTTTTTTCAACCACCGATACAGGCACTTCATCAAAGAGATCCTCAGTGAAATGTTTCCCCCTGTACCTCGCGGCGTCAATAAAATCCATCAGTATCATGTAATCATCAGGCTCATCAATGAAAGGCAGATACTCAAATACCAGTTTATGATCCACCTGATTACAATAATGATGTATGCAGTTATAGGATAGGTCATTTCGCTTTTTCAAGCGCATGCACTCATCAAACACCAGCAGATACGAATTAGCGGTCTTTAGCTTTTCTATCAACGGATAGAATGTACGATACATGATGACTTCAGAAAATGGGATCTTTTCTGCATCAAGTTCCAATGTTGGCCACCCGTCGGGATAAAATACAATGACGTTTTTCACATCAAGATGATTCTTGAGATACTCTTTGACGGCTTGTTCTTTCATTTTCATATCGTAGCCAATATTGATCACGCCGGGGACGTGCTGCACTGTGAGATTTTCTCGCGGAAGCCCTGTCATTTTTAGATACATACTGATATTCAGCTTCTGCGGCTTAACATGGTATTTTGCGGCCTTTTCTGCCGCCATTACGTCGAAAGCCGCCTTAAACGGCTTTAGCAGCTTTTTCGCCTCTTCGAAGCTGATATGCCCCGCTACAAATTCACGACGGATTTGTTCTGCTTCGTCTCGGAGAGCTGGATAGTCCATGGTTTCTTTTCCCCTTTCCATCTGTTTATCTCGCGTTTGAATGCCTCAACCATGTTTTCTTTTTTAACAAGGCAGTCAATAATTATTCCATCTATCGTATCCGGCGTATATAAATCCACGATATGGACTTCTTTGGTCTGTCCGATCCGATAGACACGATCTTCGCTCTGCATTCGCGTCGCTAAATCAAAATCGTTACTGTAATAAATGATATTATTGCAGAACTGCAAATTCAATCCGTAGGCTCCGCAGGCCTTGTTAGCCAACATAAATTGGCTTTCATCACGGAAAGCGGATCGATTTTCTTGGCGCTGTTTTTGATTGACCTTACCAGTATACATCACCCATCGCTTACCAATATAATCCAACATTTTCGAGATATCGTCCAGTTCTGTCTGATATTTCGCGAAGATAATGCATTTCCCCTGCAAATTGCTCACGATGGTGCGAAGTGCAGTAATTCTCGGATTGTTCTCCCAGGTAAAGATCGGCTCCGTTTTCATGCGCTCATCTGCCTTAGACAAGACACACCGACCGCTTACAACATGCTGGAGAGCCGTGAACAGTTTATATATTGTTGATGGCTGCATTTCATCGACATTGAGTAAAAACTCTCTTTTAGTTGTTTCATACAGAATCTCTTGCTTATCAGTGAGTTCTACCATTTCTCGCATGTAGCGCTTAGGCGGCAGCGGCAAGCACTCAGATTTCTTCACTTGATAAGTATACGGCGCGATCTTTTCCGTCAGATAATCAATATTAAGGATACGCCGTATCCGTGTCCTATCTTCGATATCTTTCCCGTTTGGAAGGTGGATTGTCCAATACTCTATATGGTTATGTGCAAAAGAATAAAAGGACTTATATCCGAGTATGCGCCAATCCAAAACGTACCATTGAGCAAACATATCGGCCTCGCTCTTTGATACTGGTGTCCCATTCAAGATCATCTTATATCGGCAGGCTTGCGACAGTTGAACGATTCTCCCTGTCCTTACCGCTTTATGATTTTTCACCAGATTGCTCTCATCTACGACCAGGAATACTCGGTGTTTTTGCACGAGTTCGCAGAGCGTGAGATAGAGACGGTCGGATGACGAAAGGCTTTCAATCCCACGAATAATGATCTTATCTGGGAAATCTCCGCAATGATATATGATATCCTCCCGCAGGCTCTTTTTTACACTACACGGGCATAGCCACAAAATACAATCTATTTTGCCAGCTTCCATACGAAGATTTGTAAGTTCCAGCGTCGTTCTCGTCTTTCCCGTCCCTTGTTCCATATATAAAGCGCCGACTTTGACGTGCCTCAATTTTTCAAATGCTGCCACCTGGTGCGGCATAAGCTCCGTTGTAAATTTCATATTTCACCTATTATGCTTCTTCGGCCAAATCACTTAAATCTTGCGGTTTCGGCATCTTAAACCAATGTTCCTGTTTAAATTTCTTTACTTTACAAAACAGATAATATTTCCCTTTGAAAACACCAACAATACAACGGTGCTTGTTGCTGTAATCATTACCACCAAAAGCCATTCTCAAGGCTCCCATTTGCTTTTCTGTCAACCAAAATACCTGGTCTTTTTCGTAGTGAATCCCTAATACTACGCGATATTTATTATACTTCGTCCAACAATAATCCCGGATTGTCGTTATGATCTTTTCTTCCAAATCTACTTCAGTTTCTTTCATCTCTTGTGCCATTGTTTATTCCTCCTTAAGGTCTTCTAATATATCGCGGCTGCTGTGCAGGATATCCTTGCTTGTTTCCACTACTTCGGCTACTTTCACCGGGTTAACTTTCGAGGTCAAAGTGTCAGCCTCCTCCGCAGCCCACAGTATGGCCTCCGCCTTCTCGGTGATACTAAATCCATGGGTATCGGCAATATCCCGGATTTCAGCAAAATATTTCGTCGATACTTGCATGTGACCATAGCGCCATTTGCCACTCGGCAGATCTTGTAGCGCATCACTCATGGTCATATCAGTACCTTTCCACCAAAGCCATACATGAGTGGCGTCTGCATGGGTTATCCACCGATATTTCCGCGGCTGAAAGCTGCCATCAACCGCCATCTGACGGATTTTATCATCATAAATAGTAATGGGAACTCCAGCATTGAGTAGTTTATTTCCAATTTCAGCCATGCGATCCTCTGCCGTCCCCGTCGGTTCACATATCTTTAGCCACCATTTCCCACCGTCCCATTGATACCCATCCTCTTTTACGGTATCAATGATGGTCTGGTCTTTGCCAGATATAATGCGTACTATTCCGTCGATGCAAGCGATTTCCGCCCGAATATCGGTCGTCTGGTTTCTCGGTTTGACCGTAGCTTCCATCAGCGCTGCATGTATCCGTTCAGCCTCCGCCCGTACCTCCTGCACGGTCGACATGCGTTTCCCTGACTTCCATTTATGGATATATTCCCAAAACGGAGAACTGTCACGGTTATCTATCCAATACGAGGCACTTTCTTGTTGCGCAAAATACTGATATGCATCCGCATAGCATTGTTCCCGCTTGTCGTCATTCAAAAAATGCTCTGGATCCTCGGCGGCCCGTTGTTTCTCCTCTTCGTTCCACTCATCAAGCTTCTGAAATAGATCAGCGCGAATCTTCCGTGCCCACGAAACCTGTCGTTCACTTCCTTCTAAAGCTGGCAAGTCATTTTCACCCTCGAATGCCGCTGATTGCTCATCTTGACATTTCGGGCATATTTGCTGTTCTAACCAAGCAATCCTGCGCTCACGTTCTTTTGTAGGTCCATAAAGCGTAATGTCCCCATTGTGCCCGCAAGCGTACGTCAAGATATATTTCATATCTATCCTCTCCTCAATTTTTTATTTTCTTTACTATACCATAGATTCTTATTTTTGTGTAGTACATTTTTGGCTTTTTGTAATACATTTTTACTTTTTAGTAATAGAAAAAGCCGAGGCGTTTGCCTCGGCTAAAATAATCGTTTATTTATTTAATGCGGAACATTGCCTCGGCTCTTGACGCAATATCCTCCGGCATAAGGGCTGCATAGACACTATTGATGGTCATTTGGAAATCCATGTCATTATACGGCATGCTGATCTGTGTAACCATCTCTTTCATTAACCCGACAGCAAAGCGATGAGATGAAGCAATCTGGCGCAGTGCTTTAATCGTTCCATCATGACTATCGACCATCATGATCAAGATTGATAGGCCTTCTTTGCCTTCAAAAGTTAGCGATAGATCAAGTGTGGATGTAGCCAATCGCTCATAGCGGCGGACGTTAAATGGCATATCTACCCATTTTATACTACCAAATTTAGCCACGAGAAATATAACGTTATCACGCACATATTACCCCATTTGAATGTTTCCATGTCGCACATCTTCAATCTCTTTCTCCGTTGGCCGGTCAAAAAATATTTTGAGGAAAGCCCCTCCATCATCATATTCAAAGACGCATCCATTTTCGACGGTTTCCCCCGGCCACTTCTCCCCAACTGCCAATTTAACCATTATTATCCTCCGTTTATTTTCTATCGTTTATTTTCTACAATATAATACACGTTGTAGGTTTCGTCAAAAAAAAATAAGCCCTACGGTTGCCCATAGAGCCTATTTTTACCTCGCTATACACACCCCAGCTAACACCGCCGCAATCGCTTCCCAGACGTTCCGCTGCGTCCGCAGACACCCCTCAATCTTTGCGTGCGCCCTCTCGGACGCTTTGAAGTATTCGCTGGCTTTCTGCAATTCGGCGTTCGCTATCGAGAGTGATCTCCTTGCCTCTTCGGATTCGCCCTTGAGCGTCTGCAACTGCGTCCGTAGCTCGTTGATTTGATTCTTCGATTCGTTGAGCTGTTTCGTCGCTTCGGTCAATTCCGTCTCCGATTCGCTTAAGAGCGTCACCAGCTCGGCGTTGTTCGCTTCCAGCGCGTTCAAGTGATTCTCTAACGCCATCAGTTGCGTCTCGCTGATTGTGTATGTCTGGCTCTCGGAACAAAAACAAACCGGCGCAGACAGCCAAAACAACAGCGGCAGTAGCAAGATAATACTTAACCTTCTCATTCACAATGACACCTCCGCTTTATTCAACGCCCAGCCCTTCTACATATTCCAGCGTTCTCTCCGCCCGGTTCGCGTACCCATCGGCGTACTCCTCGCAGTCCGCCGCTTCCGCGTACTCGTCCCGGAACGTCTCTGCACAAACTTCCAGGTCATTCATGTCGTAACCCCGGCGCAGCCGGTTATAGACAAACCGACAAATGACGGCGGTCGATGTCGGGCACCACATCCCGGCGTAGATGATGCACGCCGGATTGTCAAAACCGGCGACGTCAAGTAGCTCGTCTACATAATCGAGGCAATCTTCGGAGAGCTTCTGCAGCTGTGCCTCCTGTCCTTCGGGGCTGTCGAGAATCTCAGACAATGCCTCGAGCTCGTCGGCTTCTTCGATGTCCGAATACTCCCACCCGATGTATTTGCTACCCCTGGGGATCATCCGCAAAAGGTCATCGGCCCTGCCGCCTTCCCACTGACTAACCCCAAGCGACGGATAATCGCCTGCGGTAGAGCAGGACACGGCATCGTATCCGCCTTCAATGCCCGTTTCAATTAGACCTTGCGCGATGTACCGCGCCATTTCCTCTCTGGTCATTTCTTCAATCCCTCCATCTTCTTTTTCAAAATCTCATGCAGCTGTTCAGCCTCTTTCACTCCGGCATCCTGCAGGTTCTCAACGATACTGATAATTTCGGACACGGACAAATACCCCACTAAAAGCGTCACCGCCCACATCGGTTTTTGGAGGAGCAACATCATGCCATCAATCAGTCCGCCGGTTAAAACAATGATGGCGTAGACTAATATTTTGCCCGCAAAGCGATGTTTCATCTCACTTGACTTAATGTATCGCGCCTTGTGCGCTTTTCGCATACTCAGCACACATGCCCAAAGCGATGGATTTTCCTTTCCCCGTCGTTCCGTCAAATACCGCCGCGATAGCGCGATCCACTTCGACACCAAGTCAATCACGACGAGACCAGTAAAAGCCAGTAAAAGCTGCACATGCAGATTGTAGACAGCCGCAATAAGAAATCCCCCAAGGCTTTTTACGACCCAGCAGCTACAAAGCTCTGCGGTATGTTCCCGCGCTCGCATAAATAGCTCAAACAAATTCATTTTATGTCCCCTCTTTTCGTATGTAATCTCAAAATATAGAGGTCTTGGCCGGTGCGCGAATCCTTTTCATCCCTATCACCCTCTCTCAATGAAAAAACCGCCCCACGGCGGCTTCAAGGCGCTTTTGCTCCCATACTGTAATTTATCTTGTAATTTCCATCGGCGTAGAGTTTAACTTGCAGCACATCATTCAGGGGGTATCCATAATCATAGACGGTTCCATGGAGTGCGCTTTTCCAAATCCCTTTCATGTTGGCCGTAAACGTGAGTTTGTCTACGTTGCAGGTTTCTGTCAGCGTAGCTGCGACCATGCAATAGGCAAACCCCACGCCGCCGTCCACATAGTCTAAAATCTCCTGCCACGCTTCTGCCGGGATGAGTTGGACGTCGGCAGCGTTCATCGCGGTGCTGATAAAACTATCCGCAGATGTCATGTCAATATCTTTCCATTTGGCGGCGACAAGGTCATAGGTTTTGTAGTGGTTGAGATCAGTGGTTACGCCTACTTTTACCGCTGCTGCACCGCTGACCGTGCTGGTGATACTGGCCTTGGTCAAAGCCTCAAAGTTACCGAGGCGGATGAGCTTCTTTGGCGTTACAACCTTTTCTTTTTTCAGTCCTTTTACCATCCCCCGCACGTTGCTATTTTGCGGGTATAAGCCGCATATCTTAAAGGGATCGGCGAAACTCTTTAATGTCTCTGTATTCGCATCTTCCTTGACCGATTGCAGCGCGTTGACTTTATCCGCCTTGGATAGCGACGACCAATGATCCGATAGCTTCGTCAGGGTTTGCGTACCCTCTGCGGTAATGCCATAGGCAACATCTTTGTCCGTTACATAGACCATTTGCCCGCCATAATCGCAAACCGGCGTAAACCCAGCGGGGCATGGATTAGTAAAGGCTGATTCGCCAAAGTTCATCGTGATATCCACTGGGCTGTTATTTTGAGAATCGCCTCCCCAAGAGTTATTGCTGACGACAAAATAGTAATCTTGGCCAAAATCAAACATCGTGTCCTTGGTGTATAAGAGCGTCCCGCTGATATACAGGAGCATTTTTTTGCTCTCAAAATCAAGGCCGATGCCGATATACCCAGACCACGGAAGCCATGTCAAATTTGCCGTGTAACTTGTCTGATCATACAAATACAGCTTGTTATACGAGCTTGACGACGAAATAAGCATGTATGCTACGTTAAACAACGCGTGGTCTTTCGTCGCAATTCCGATATAGGCTCCCGAATCTTTTGACGAGTTATGATGTGCAAAGGCATATTCAAAATATTGCCTGCCACTGCACAGAGCGGGCTTATCGGAAAAATAGGCAGGCGTGTATCGCGTTATCGTTTTTAATAACTCACCATCAAAGCGAATTTTTCTCATGATAGATATGCCCCCTCAAACACTTTGTAGTCTCCAATACGGATAAACGCACTCTCGGCGATATAGTTTCCTTCTGTCGCCAGCGATACAGCCGCCGGGGACGAATAGTTGGTCTTCGGATGCATTGTCCCGTCAAAAATTACCGTTTCCGTATGGAGAAAGTCCGATTCCTCGTCATTCATAAAATCGCACTCGGTCAAGACTTGCCCTGCCGCTCCGGCTTCAAACCTTAAGACCTCGACCGGCGGCAGACAAAAGGTTCTTGTCTTATTGATGGCGATATCGACGACTTTGGGGGCGGCGGGCGTGGCGGTGACGTTCAGCTTCGTAATCTGGCTATATCCGCCGTTACTGCCGATGACCGTCTGGTCGCTGCCGATTTTCTTCCAATACCCTGCCTCTTCGTCTTGCGCAAAATCGCCGCTGATATGCGCCACAAGGCACATGTAGAGATTATCCCCATGGCGCACGAGCTTATTGACGGGATACGGCGTATTCGTTTCCCAAGGCACCGCTTTCCCCATATCCTCGCTACTGGTTCCACCGCTTCCGCTGCCGATTCGCTTTAATTCACAGGTCATGGTTCCGCTGGTAATGGTTGCCCCTTCCGTCGTCCCATTCGGCACCTTTGCGGCGCTGGTGCCCGCCGCCGTGACCTGCCAGTAACCCCAAGACGGTGTCGTTGGCGTGCGGAATACATCGCCCTCTGCGTAAGCGGTATCCGGCAAAAACTTCTTCCAGAGCCGCCAGTCATCAATCTCGGCCGAAGCGGTGAGGCGGCGCAGGATAAGCCTGCACGTACCGTCTTCCGCCGTATCCCCTTCGCCATGTCCAACCGGCTCCGTATCGCCCGACGTCCCCGGGGCAATGACCTCCCAGAAGCCCCAAGCGGGAATGGTCGACGTACGAAAGACGTCCTGCTTTTTGTAAGCTGTTCCTGCCCGCCACATTGGCCAATGCGCGTTACTGTCCGCGTGTTTTTTGTGGAGTGCGTTTTTATCGATCTGTATCAAGGCGGCGTTAAATTGCGCCGACAGCAGCGGCTTCGAGGTGTCAATCAAAGGGATGGAAAGATTTGTTGTGTCGCTCATATTGTCACGTCCTTTCTTCGATGGTTGTCCCGTTCCATGCGTAGCTCTGCACCTGACCGCCGGAAGCCGCCGGAACGTAGAAGGAATTAAAGGCGAAACCCTCTTGCATCGTATAGGCGTCGTATTGCTCTTTCCCGGTCACGATGAGAATATCGCCGGTAGCGGCATACCGCTTCCCGTCATGTCCATAAATGCCATCGGCGGATGGTGTACCGATGAGGAAGATGGGCATATTCTCATACATGACGGTGGTTTCGCCAGCCATCGCCCCGGCCGGAGCCACGATTCGATCCCCGCCGCCCCATTCTTTCATCCGCTCCATAGCGGCCGCAGTGTCCGGCACAATGTCCATTAACGTCGGAACCATCCAGGTAAACGTCCGCTGCTGCGGTTGATACGATAAAAGGCCGTCCCGCCGGGCGTAAAGTTTCGCTGTAACGACAAGGGTAACGTCTTTCATGGCCAGACAAAACGCTTCCCACGTCACAACTGCCGGAGCCTCGCTAAAGCTAAACCGCGCCGTCTCTTCCCCGTTCGTCATTTCCACGAGGTAATCCGTCCCCGCCTCGACCGCGAACTCTGCCTTGCCCCAATACTCCACTGTATCGTCCTGCGATACCATGCCGAGGCTCTGGCGATTATTGCGCGGGACAAAGTGGATAGATAGATCCCCAGCAATCTTCTCGGTGGTGTAGACCTCCGCATGATTGCGGTCGCTCATTCGTATGCGCCCCGGCACCGATGGCCGGATACTGCGCTTTTGTGTCTTAAACGTCTGCGCTTTGGCGTAGTCAAACGCCTCCGTATGAGTAATGGAGGACGTCAGGATATTGTACGCTTCGGTGACGGCCGTTTTCGCCCGGCAGACGGGGCCGGTTCCGGTGACGAGAAGATACGTCCCCGCTGATACGAAGAACACATTGGCCATCGCGTTATGACGAGCCGGAACCGTATCGCACACGCCACGCAGAATGCCTTTGACTTGCCAATGTCCATTGGGCAGCTCAAGGAGCGTACTGTAAGCGATGATCTCATCATCAATGAGAAGTAACCGGCTCCCCTGCCGCGCCGTGGCGATATCGGCGACTACGCTTGAGGGAAGGTCTTTAATGCCGCCAAGGTCGGAGATTTCAAACCCGATGAGGTCTTCCACCGCCGAAAACTCTTCAAGGCCATAAATCAATCGCCCGGTCGGCGTCCACTTGCTGAGGCTGGCCGTACTCTCAAAGCTGCCGTCCTCCGGCTTGCGCCACACCGTCCAAAGTGTCGTATCGATAGACGGCAGGGCGGCGAATGCGGCGACGTAGGTATCGTTGTCCGTGACCAATTCATAAGGCATTTCAAGATAGCGAAAGTCCTGCGCCCCAGTGGGGAATTTCTCTTCCGGCTTCCATTCCGTCGAGCCGGAATATTCAAACTCGCTCTTGGCAAGTCCCCAGATATCTTCCATGCCTTCCAGCCGGATTTCCCCTTCCGTCAGCTTGGACACGTCCACATCCGTCACCCGGATGAGCATATTTTTAATGCCGTACGGTTTCCAGTTCAGGAGAACGACGTCGCCGATGCGGACATCGTAGAGCTGCCGGTTGCCGGTGATGGATACCGTAGCCAACGGGAACGCCTGTGTATGAAGCTCGCGCTTCGCCGCCCAGAGCGCATTGACTGCCGTGGTGAAATAGGTGTAACTGTAGGATTTTACCGTCTGCACCCCGCTGTTTATCTCAATCGCCGCCGGATCTTGGGTAGGAACGCTGGCCTGCTCATACTTCGCCTCTGCCGCCGTGAAATCGACGGAAACCTTGCTGACGATCTGCGACCAGTCGAGCCGGGTAAAGGTGACCTGTGCGCAGTTTGAAGTATCCAGCCGCAGACAGGCGGAAGCGTCGTAATCGTCGCGAATGAGCTTAAAGACCAATTTCCCGGTATGTGGGTCGGAAAAGCGGGCCGCATTGATATGCTCGCAGATGTTATCGATGAGGGTCTGCCCTTTCGTTAGGCTGTTTAGCTGTACGCTAATGCCCAGGCCCTCTTCTTTCAATGTTTTTCCCATAGCGACGAGGGCTTCAAGGTCGATATCCTCCGGGTTTTCTGCCAAGCCCCAGTCGCGATTCGTCAAAATCTCGTAAATGGCCTCTGCCGGGTTTGCATCCTCACCGATTGCCCCTAACCCGAGAGTATCGGGGCAGTTTTGCAGTTCAATCCAGAGCGCCGGTATCGTTGCCTGCTTGCCGATGTACGCCGTGGGGACGACCATGCTGACAAAAGGCCGATAAGCTGGCGTCAGGCCGCGAAGCTCCTCCTGCACCGTCGCTTGGCTCATCTGCTGCACCATCCATGGATCCGTTCCCTGCGTCTCTCCGCCGAGGTAGAGATGGAGATCGCCGACGAAGCCGCCTTGTTCGTCAGGGCCTCCGAAAAGCTCCTCATTATCGATAGCGACGGAAAATACCGCACCCCCCTGACCTTCTCGGCTGGCATCGCCATGCCAGACGTCTTTCTCGTTGAGGTAGAGGTGACGGACGCGCATGTTTTTCCCCGACCAACTGATGAGATACTGGTAGCCAAGGTAATACTTAAAGCCCTTCTGCATGGTCGTCTTGAGATTCCGCCCGTTAATGAGCCAGTTGAGAAGCCAGATAAAGAGCGCCCAAAGCAGTGGACCGATTTTATCGTCCTTTGTCCGCCCCTTGGTTTCCGTCTTGACGTCGTCTACATGTCCTCCCTCGCCGCCTTTTACGGCACCACCGCCCTTTTGCTGCCCTTCGCCCTCCGAATGTCCCGTCCACTTGGTGGAAATGTACTGCATGATGAGCGACAAGACCAGCGGCCAAGCGTTAAATTTCGCGTGAGCTGCGTAGGTTTCCGTGTAGGGCTTTGAGCTAAAGTCCCCGAAATAGGCAACGATGGGAGATTTTACCAGCGCCCGGCCAATAATCACGGGGATAGGACTGCCAATCTTCGTCTCGTTGCTGCCGACGGAGAGCGTGGCGGCTTTGCTGGCCGTCTCGTCCTTGGAATTGGAATTTTTATTGATGAGCCAGAGGAGCAGCGTCGTGATTCCGTAGCCCACATATTGATTGAGTGCCGCCATGGTCGTCCTCCTTAAATCGTAATCGTGCCTACATATCCGTTCGTGTCCCGCTGTACCACCAAGCTGTCAATCCAATAGGCTCCCTGCCCCGTCGGATTCTTCTCCGGGTCGGTGGGCGGACAGTAGGGAATACCACTGAAATTTAGGGTATTGTGGTACCGCCGCGCACAGGTCGAAAAGAGCTGGTCGCACCCCGGCACCACAGTCACGATATTTCTTGGGATGTTCGTGCAGGGATATTTCAAGGTGACGCAGTTTCCCTTGTGCGTCGCGATCATGCGGATACTGGTGCCGTGGTAAAGTCTTCCGCCCTCAAAGTAGCCGTCCTCATATTCGGCAAACTTGCTTGAATAGATGTGCAGCCCCTCTACCTTGTCGATGAGCGCCTCCACGGCGTAGTCGCTCTTCTTCAGGCCACAATTATGGTCAAAGACAGAATGGCCACAATAATATTGGTTCATGCCGTTGGGAAGTTCCTTTTGCAGCCAAGCGTCCATCGTACAGGTAAGCTGGCACTCGGAGCCTTCAAACTGCACCTGCGTGACCTGTGCCCGCATGACAATATCCCAGCGGTTGAGGTCACTGGCGTGGAGGCGGTAGACCATCGCTTTCACCGGGATTTCCGGCGGTGCGCCTTCGTAGAGCTTGGCCACGGCGTTGTCCTTGTCCACCCGGACGATACAGGCCTCCGTGTTGCCGCTGCTCCCCGGCTTGATATTCTCTCGCTGAATGGTATCGGCGTAAAACGTCTTTGTCGTCCCGTCACTCATGGGAATGGTGATGTTCTGCGCGTCACTGGTAAAGAGATAATTTACATCTCCGTGTTGGAACACATAAAGCTCCACGGGCTGGCCGGTATCAAGTCCCGTTTCTTCCGGCTTTATTTGGCTGTCGCTCATCAGTTGTCCACCTCCTTTAGCGTAATTGACGCCGTCGCCACTCGCGACGTTTCATAGTCAATCAAAAGGTCATCCGATTCAAAGCGATACCGACAAAAGAAAGAGATCATAAGGACACGTTCCCTCACGATCTCTTTTTTCAGCGGCTCTTCTAAAAAAACGACGCCGTAAGTATTGAATTGGTCGCGGCTGTAGCCGGATATACCCAAGATTTGACAGGTTCCGTCCTTGAAAAACACCACAATCTTCTTTCGCCGCCCGCTCTTGTTGTAGTATTTCCAATACCACAGCATTTTGACGTTCATCTGCATGGAACCGACCGCAACCGATTCCAAAAGTTCCATGTCGCATATCCATGTCGGTGCCCAGAAGGATTTCCATGCCCCTTTATGACGATAGAAAAACCGTGCTAAATTGTTAATCATCGCCCGCGATTTCAGCGCGTAGGTGATTTCCCGTGTCTCCGATGGGTTATAGCTCTTCGGGTCGAACTTAAAGACGCCGGTATCGTAGTCAATGCGGTTGGCGTTCTTCGTAAACTTCCCGTCCAAATTATCCGCCCACTGCGGCTCGTAGCGCCACACTTCCACGCCTTTATAGAGTGCCGGAAGGCCGCGCTGATAGCCCCATGTAGTCGGAATTTCTTCGTCGTATTCCACGTCGTATTGTTTTGGGAAGAAGGGCGGCGCGTTTTGGTTTTGAAGAAGCTCAAAATTCAGCGTCATCTCCGATACGATATCCGTGCGCGACGTGAAGGAATCGTCCATCGCCAGCACACCTTGAAAGACCGGCATAACCATCGTATCGATGGCCTTCCACTCCTTGCCTAATTCGCCGGTCAGCCCGAGAAGGCCGGTGGCGGTGATATATTTGAGGTCGTAGACACTGCCCCCGCGCACATCGTCCAGCCACAATGCCACAGAGCCAATGTTGCGGTAGCACCAAAGATATTCCCGAGGAATCACGATGTCCTGCTGTCCAGAAGAAGCGTTGTCCGGCAATTCTGCCGCCGCGTGCCAGAGGGGAAAGGAGATTGCCGTTGACTGCGCGTGATAGATGAGTGCCCGGAGGCGTTCCGATTGTTCCGCGTCCATTCCGGTATAGTCGTAAGACACGTAGCGGCGCGGCTCTCGTCGAAGAGCCTGCCGCTGTTCGGAACCATCCCAAGAGGAGAGAATATTCGTCAGGAAGGATATTTTTTCGCTGATATGCGCGTTCTCTGCCGCCATCACGTATTCCCCCAATTCGGACTGAGGTCGAAGAGTTTCCCGGAAATATCATCAAATTGATACTTTTGCAGCCACTTCCACATCTGCCAAAGCATCCACGGTTCATAGCAGGGACCGCTCTCATAATCGTCGTTCAAAAAGAACGACGCCGTGGCATAAGCCCAAAAGAGGATACGGCCAAATTCGGCGA
>ERZ773063.366-NODE-366-length-29877-cov-3.333915_pt1 | contig 29877 bp, 23 predicted proteins | sample MGYA00580625_ERZ773063 | MGnify/ENA primary metagenome ERZ773063 (study PRJEB29015, sample SAMEA2738022) | human oral metagenome | biome: human oral; feature: human-associated habitat; material: dental | place: China | collected 2042 ... | reverse complement strand
CTGGAGGCCAGTGAGCAGTGTAAGAGAAAGTTGGTACCGGAGATTGTTGATCCGGTGAAGCTGGCAGAATTAGGCAATTACCGCTCGGAGATAAATTTGCTTCCTTACGAAAATGCCTATGGAAAATCAAAGTTTATAGGTGAAGTATTGGATGAAAAGAAATCTGTGACCATTGCTATTGGGCCTGAGGGAGGATTTAGCGATGAAGAAGTTGAGATTCTTAAGGAATTTGGCTTTGAGACAGTGACTCTTGGTCCTAGAATACTTCGCGCAGAAACTGCATCTATGTATGCATGCAGCGTGGTTTGTGACATATTGGAAAGAAAATAATAGTCTGAAGCTGTCAAAATGGAGTTTCATGATGCTTCGGCATCTGCTAAGCATCAAAGCTTTAAAAAGGCTGATTACCAAGGGAATCCTCGGTAGTCAGCCTTTTTCTTTTTTATTTAGGTTGTGGTACGGGAAGGCTTGGCATATTTTGATATACCGGGATATCAAAGCTAAGCGCTGAAGAATATGCAGCAGCGTATCCTTCACCAAGCGTCTTTCCTGTGCTGTTTGCTCCCCAAACCGCCGTCATATATTGTCCGGTTGCGACAGCCGAAGCACCGTTCATAACGTTGAACTTCTGGAAGTATGCTGTGGTCTTGTTGCCCTGAATGTAATCCTTGGCGAAGAACTCGGTTCCGCCCATGATGGACTTTTCTCTCGAGTTCCAACCCTGAGACTTTGCATAGATCAGACCGTTTTCGATTGCGCTTCTGCCGCTGTGTGCATAGGCTCCGATATTGAAGTAGTTGTAGTAGCCCTCGTATCCAGGAACAGTTCCTGATATCGAATCCGAATTACCGGAAGTTCCGTGTTCGTTTATAATCTTGGATGCCAATATCAAAGGATTAACCCCATAGGTTCTGCCGGCTTGAAGTAGAAGCGATGCATACGAGGAATATCCGCCTTCAGGAAATGCCATTGATAGGAAGGTTCCTTTAACAATAGCACCTATTCCGTCAAGAGTCTGAGTATTTCCGTCATAGCTGTTTGACAGAAATTGGAAGAAGGTATCATCAAAGGAGTTTCGCGGATCCATGTAATACTCGATTATCGCTCTTGATGCCGCAACATATCCACCGCTGTCATATATCTTGTGTGAGCCGTCCGGATTCAAAGCATTAGGGTCTGTCGACTTGTATGAAGCAGGGTGAGAAATGTGAACTGTGTTTACACCGGGTTTACTTTCCTTTGTTATGACGTAGTTCCAATCAAGCCCCGTCTGTGCAGCTTTGAATATCCAGGTAGGATGTTCTTTATGCATTTTTCTGAGGTAAGGCTTGTAGCTCTCAGGGAAACCCTGAGCGATCATATACTGTTCAAATTCGCTGTCGTTCATGATAGGTGGAGTCGTTCCTCCTGTGCCGGGATCTACTTCGGTTTCCGTTGTTGTTATATTGTATATAAGGTCTGAACGTATATATCCCTTCCCCTTGGCATGTGATATATAGCGCCATGTGTAGCCATCAGAACCGGGAGCGGAATTCAAAATGGTCACATATTCGTTATACGGAAGAGCAAACAGAGGTGAATAATCTGTTCCTGCTGTTGGACGAACATTTACTCCGACAGTAGATGCGACCTGACCTGTAGTTACGATATTTACTTCGTATGCTTCGCCGTCGCTCTTGGTTTTATAATTCTTACCACCATGGCTAAAGCTTCCGATAACTACCGCACCGTCGGGTCCCATGTAGTATTTTCGGGAGCCGAAGGAGATGAACTCGTTCTTGTAGAGCTCGCCCTCGGAATTTGAAAAATATCTCTTGCCGTTCTTTTCTATCCACTGTGCTACTCTTATGATTTCGCCGGTGTTTTCGTCCGCGTTGAAAATTCTGCCGTCACTTGTCGTAAATATCCCTGTTGCAAGCGAGCCGTCTTCATTGATGTAATACTTGGCTGAACCTAATGTAATAAACTGATTTTTGTATAGTTGTCCATCGGCATTTGCTGCATATTTCTTGCCGTTTGACGCTGTGAAAATACCTGTTGCCACACTGCCGTCTTCGTTGATGTAATATCTATATGCGCCTGATGTTACGAATTGATTTTTGTAGAGTGCACCGTTGCTGTCGGCAGCATACTTTTTGCCGTTATTTGCCGTAAATATTCCCTTGGCTACAGCACCGTCTGCACCGACGTAATATCTTACAGAACCGTAGGATATAAATTGATTTTTGTAGAGCTTTCCATCGTCGTTAGAGAAGTATTTGTTTCCGTTCTTTTCTATCAGCTGTGACTTTCTGTCGATTTCTCCTGTGCTTCCGGCGTTGTAATTCTCTCCGTCGTTTGCAGTAAAGACATCTGTGATAGCCGCTCCGTCAGGTCCCAGATAATATCTGTGAGGTCCAAAGGCTACAAACTGATTTTTGTAAATTTCGCCTGTCTCACTCGTCAGGTATCTCTTTCCGTTTGATTCTATCCACTTAGCCTTCTTAGCGACCTCGGCCGATCCGTCTGCTTTGTAAATATGTCCGTCATTGGCAACATAAAGACCTGTAGGCACCGAACCGTCCGCTCCAAGGTATATTCTATATGGACCATAGGAAACGAAGCGGTTTCTGCAGGCAATGCCTTCAGAATTTATAAAGTATCTTTTGCCGTTCCAACTTATCCAGCCCGCATTTTTTCTGAGGGTTCCGCTTGTAGGATCAAAATAGTATATATCACCGTCTATCTCATAGATTCCCTTTGCGTAATTACCGTTTTGATCGCGGTAGAAGGTATTACCGTTTGTTTCAACCCAGGAACCGCTGTTATCGGATAGCAGTTCCAATTTTTCCCCTGCGCTGTCGAGACTTTGTGATTCGCTTTCGTCGGCATATACAAATGATGCACCCAGCAAAAACATAAAGCTCAAAGCAAGAAGTATTCTTAATTTACGATTCATTATCTCCCTCCATGATCACAGTTTGTAACAGCTACAATTAGTGATTTATCCTCAACTATACCTTACTTCACATTTAATTGCAACTATGCAGGGGGCGACAATCGTAGAAAAAAATTAGCCTCAAATTTGTTGTACATTAGTTTCAAATTTGTTTTTTACTTGAAAATGACTACACGGGTATGTATAATGGTATAGGTAATTAACAAATACATATGCGGTCTTGGCGGAATTGGCAGACGCGCACGGTTCAGGTCCGTGTGAGGAGACTCATGGGGGTTCAAATCCCTTAGACCGCACCAATACATTAATCAAAGCGTTGGATTCCTCGATTGATGAGCAATCCGCGCTTTTATTTTTACCGAAAAGGAGGTAGCGGCTGATGAAGATGATGATAAAGAAGCAGAGCTTGGTAAGTGTAGTTGCAGTCATGATTCTCATGCTTGGAATATTTTATCCAATGTGTGAGTTTTCATATGCTGAAGAGCGGGGCGAATACCCGATTACGGTGGAAAACGGCGTGGCTATGGAAAGTTATGACGGGACTAAGATAACAAAAGCAAAAGAGGGAAGCAAAGTTTATCTCTTGGCGAATGATGCTCCGGAGGGAATGATATTCGATAGATGGGAGGTCTTAGCAGGAGATGTCAAAATCTATTTGACAAGCCCTTACAACGATAAGGCGTATTACGACTTCACTATGCCGGGAGACGCTGTTCACATAAGAGCTAAGTACAGAGCGATAAAGAGCGAGAAGGTCGATGTCAGCATCAATCTCGATGAATCCGGCTCGTCAAATCAGCCGACTTTGAACGTGCCTTATGAGGACTTGAGAACCTATGTCATAGATATTCTCAGAAATGCGGGCAAGCTAAAGTTCGCCGGTGGAGGTGCAGGCTCGGGAGAGATAGGTTATCAGGAAGCGTATACGACGGCAAGCGGAATAGAGATTTCATGCTTGGATTACAGATATAAGAGACTGGTCAGCTTTGTTCAATCCGGGAAAACCTGTACGAGCACATCCGATGATATTCACTATACTTTGACGGAAGAGGACTATGCGCGTTTCAAGGCGGAAGGCAAGCTCAAATACTTGGAAATACGTTCAGTCTCTATAGTGTTCGGAAAGGCGCCGCAGAGCAGACGTATTGCAGGAAATGACCGCTATGAGACATCTCTAAAGGTTGCAGATGAGCTGAAGGCGACAATGAATGTAGATAAGTTCGATGCAGCGGTAGTGGCTTACGGTGACAACTATGCGGATGCGCTATCCGGTGCATATCTTGCGAAGGTCAACAATGCACCGCTTATTCTAATCAACGAGCACAACATGCAGGGTGCGATAGATTACATCAACAATAATCTCAGACCCGGAAAATCGAGCAAGGTTTACCTGCTTGGCGGAACTAAAGTAATGCCTGAGCTTATGAAAACGAAGCTGGAAAACAACTTCACGGTAAAGAGAATATCTGGAGAAGATCGCTTTGAGACTAATATGGCAATCCTAAATGAAGCGGGGGTAAGCAATGAGGAGATGATAGTGTGCTCGGCTTACGGCTTTGCGGACAGCCTTGCCGCATCGGCAACGGGGAGACCGATACTTCTTGTAGGTGATGCTTTGACCGATGAACAGAAGGCATATCTTAAGAGTATAAATACAAGAAAGTACACCATTACAGGAGGCTCTAAATCCGTAAATGCTACAGCTGAGGGATGGCTGAGGAGCTTAGGAAATGTAAGCAGAGTGTTCGGAAACGACCGCTATGAAACATCGGTTGCAATAGCAAAGCACTTCTTCAACAATCCTAAGAGCGTGGTTGTCGGAAATGGCGACAACTTCCCTGACGGTCTATGCGGAGGAGTACTCGCAGAGAGGCGCGGAGCACCGCTTCTATTGATAAACGAAGTGAATATAGATTACGCAAAACAATATGTCAGGGCTAACTCCATAAAGGATCAAATTGTGCTCGGGGGCAAGAGATTAATGCCCAACGAAGTTGTAAATGCGATAATCGGATAGCAAGGCGTTTGGACACATATCTATCTCAAAACAAGAACGGTGAGATGAGTAAGGGAATCATTTCGCCGTTCTTTGTTGTAATAAGAAAAGCCTGCGTTTGACGCGCATAGCTATTAGATATATGTGATCTCAGTTAATCAAAGATTAAATCACTTGTATTTTTCATATCTGCATTGTTCCGTTACCTGATTGCCAAGCAATGTGATCGCTTTTTCAGGGCATAGACTGATGCAGCGGTAACACATCGTACATCGATCTCCGGAAACAGCCCGCCCGTTTTTTATTTGTATATTTCCCATAGGACATTCTTTAATGCATAAACCGCAACCGATGCAGGCAGCGCTTATCTTTAATTTATCGGTATATCCATTCGTTTTACGATAAAACCACAGTCTTTGTCCGAGTAGTCCCTTGACATGTGCTGTGAGGGATAATCCTTCCTGAGGATATTTCCCGTTTCGGATTTGCTCTGCGACTTTCTCAATGCGCTTATCTGCGTTTTTAACAACCTGTCTGTTCTCATCAATATCCTTTTTCAGTAATTTGCTGTCACAGACGGAATCGGGCATCTTTATCTGCAGACCTCCAAGGATTTCCGCACCATACTTCTTTAGGATTCTTGCTGTGCATCCCGTGCTGTCGCCGCTGAAGAGCCCCATTGTGCTGACACAGAAGATTTTCTTCCCCATCCACAGGGAAGCATTATTTCTAATAAAATCACGCACCATAAAGGGAGCATTGGAAAACTGCGTTGGATAGCCTAAGATAATCGTATTATTCCTCTCCAATTTATGTATAATCTGTGGATCTTCTATCGGAACACATCTTGCTTTATCATCTATCAAAGATACCAGCTTCTCAATACAGTGCTTTGTATTTCCGGTTCCGCTTAAATAAATTCCTATCATCTCTCCGTCCTGATATTTAAATTCGTGTCAGCTTTGCATTTTCAGCCTTGCATATAGATATGCTTATTTGTGTCAGCCGTTGCAAGCACCTCTGCTTATGATGACAACATATACAATTATTCCTTTAATGTCAACATCAGTCATTACATATCAGACGTTTAAAGGATTTTCTTTGATAAAGTCATAATTACCCTTAGAGAATCTATCCGATGCGAGATGACTGTTTGTAACTTCTTTTTTGATAAAATTACAACTGTCTTTTGAGCATTGACCTAATCGCGGTCTAAGTATTGCATTTATTAAGGTATAGCACTTTTATTTAGATAATGAATATGGTATAATAGATAGAATTAACTATTAGCCTATAGGCTATGATAAACCCAAGATAATAAACGGTATTATAATAATTTTATATTTGATTTCAGGAGGAATTGATCATGAAATACGCACTCATAGGATGCGGAAGAATTGCAGTTAATCACATGAAGGCGGCGATTAACAATAATCTGGAGATTGTTGCAGTTTGCGATATCAAGGAAGAGAAGATGGAGGAGCTTCTTGCAAAGTACGGTTTGGAGAAGGACACATCTATTAAGAGATATACGGATTACCAAAAGATGATAGAGGAACTGAAGCCTGAGCTTGCCAGCATAGCTACCGAAAGCGGCATCCATGCGGAGATTGCCCTGAATTGCATAGAGAGGGGCGTAAACCTCATAATAGAAAAGCCTATGGCAATGAGCATAGAGGATGCCGACAAGATTATAGATCTGGCGGAGAAGAAGAATGTCAAGGTAAGTGCCTGCCACCAAAATAGATTCAATGTTGCGATTCAGAAGCTTCGCAAGGCACTTGAAGACGGAAGATTCGGTAAGCTTTCACATGGATCTATACATGTGAGGTGGAATAGAAATGCCGGATACTATGAGCAGGCTCCATGGAGAGGCACATGGGAACAGGACGGCGGAGCGCTTATGAATCAGTGCATTCACGGAATAGACCTTCTCAGATGGATGATGGGTGACGAGATTGAGGAAATCTATGGCGCTACAAGACAGCAGTTCCACGATTACCTTGAAGCTGAGGATGTCGGAATGGCTGTAATCAAGTTTAGGAACGGAGCAATCGGCACGATTGAAGGAACTACGAACGTATATCCTAAGAATCTCGAGGAGACGCTCTACATCTTCGGCGAAAACGGAACGGTAAAGATTGGCGGAACATCGACTAATAACATAGATGTTTGGGATTTTTCGGTAGAGACCGAGGAGGATAAGGAGAACAAGGGGCTCGAGGAAGAGACGAGCAATGTATACGGAAACGGTCACACAAGCCTTTTTGCAGATGTGATGGACGCTATAGAAAACGACAGGAAGCCATACGTCGACGCTGTTGCCGGCAGAAACGCACTGGAGGTTGTGCTGTCAATTTACAAGAGCCAGAAGACAGCTGCGCCGGTTAAGCTACCTTTGAACAACTTCGCATCAACGGACATGAAGGGTGAATTTTAGGAAGCCGTAAACAGTATTATTTTAGCCTTTTGCCCCGAGTTATTTGCGAATGGTAAAAGGCAAGGAGAGGAATCACAGCTTTGAATAGCAAGAATTTAAGAATTGCAGCATTGATGCTTTTGGATGCCGTAATAGTTGAGCTCGGCGCCCTGTTTGCCGTAGCGCTGCGATTTGATATAAGTGAGCTTCCGGCAGAATACATAAACAATGTAATTCGCTCAGCACCTATATACATAGCCATAACCATTGCGGTAATGTTTTTGTTTAGGCTGTACAACAGAGTTTGGAGCTATGCATCGGTAAAGGAACTGCTGGATATATTTAAGGCATCCCTTGCGATAGAGGCATTGATTATTTCATATCATGTCCTAATGCAGTACGATATGCCAAGAAGCTATTACCCTATGCACTTCATTGCAATCATAATCATGTTCTCGGCACCAAGATTCAGCAAGCAGCTGTACAGGAGCTTGAGAGGAAGCTATGACAATGATAAGATAAACAAGTTTATTCTCGTCATCGGGGCAGGTTCCGCTGCATCGATTTTGATCAAGGATATCAATAAGGTCGGCTCTCATTCCAAGATTGTCTGCGCTGTAGACGACAATGTGAACAAAAGGGGCAAAATGCTTATGGGCGTGCCTATAGTAGGAACGAGGGATGATGTAAAGCGCGCCGTAAAGAAATACAACGTAAACGAGATAATAATAGCTATGCCGTCGGCTGCATCGGAGGATATCAAGAGCATAATCGCAATCTGCCAGGAAACCAAGCTTCCTGTTAAAATCCTTCCTTCGGTAGCCAAGAGCCTTTCTTCTTCAATAGTTAGGGAGTTGAGAGCCATAAGTTACGAGGATTTGCTTGGCAGAGATGCCATCAATGTCGATTCGAGCGGCATAAACAATTTTATCAAGGACAAGACTGTACTGATTACCGGTGGCGGCGGTTCTATAGGATCGGAGCTGTGCAGGCAGGTGATAAGGTATGAGCCTAAGTGCCTCGTCATATTCGATATATATGAGAACAACGCCTACGAGATCCAGATGGAGCTCGAGAGACATTTTCCAAATGCGCAGATTATAACTTTGATAGGTTCTATTAGGGATTACGATAGGCTCGATGCGCTCTTTGATGAGTATAGACCACAGATTGTATATCATGCTGCGGCACATAAGCATGTTCCTTTGATGGAGGATTCTCCTAATGAGGCTATTAAGAACAACTGTCTGGGTACGCTTAATGTGGTCAAGCTCGCCGATAAATATCTTGTAGATAATTTCACTTTGATATCCACGGATAAGGCGGTAAGACCGACGAATATAATGGGGGCATCCAAGAGAATCTGCGAGATGATTGTGCAGGTCTATGCGCGTAAATCAGAGCATACCAGGTACTCGGCAGTCAGATTCGGAAATGTACTCGGAAGCAACGGTTCGGTTATTCCGCTCTTTCTAAAGCAGATAGAGGAGGGTGGACCTGTTACCGTTACTCATAAGGAAATCAGAAGATTTTTTATGACCATACCCGAGGCGGTTTCTCTAGTGCTTCAGGCGAGTCTCTTTGCAAAGGGAGGAGAAATATTTGTGCTCGATATGGGGGAGCCGGTAAAAATCTATGAGCTTGCGGAGAACCTTATCAGGATGAAGGGCTTCAGACCTCATCAGGATATTGAGATAGAGGTCATCGGTCTGAGACCGGGGGAGAAGCTTTACGAAGAGGTTCTGATGGACGAAGAGGGTCTGAACAAGACGGAGAACAATATGATCTTTGTTGGACAGCCGATTAAGATGAACGATGAAGAATTTCTGTCCAATTTGGATATGTTGATAAGCGAGGCGGAGAAGAACGGCGGGAATATCAAAGGTATTGTAGAGGGCGTATGCAAAACCTATAGAATTACTGATAATAAATAGTATTAATATTATCAACGAGAACACAGGATGAAAATATTTATTGTATCAAGAGGTGTACCGAGTAAGAAAAATGTAACCTTAGGAATCTTTGAGTTTGATCAGGCTAAGGCTCTGTCCGAAGCCGGTCATGATGTTGTTGTACTTTCAATAGACCTGAGATCTATAAGGCGTAAGAGAAGTTGGGGCATGAGAAGCTATGTGCAAGAAGGCATCCGGGTAGAGGAGATGAACCTGCCGATTGGTGCTGTACCAAAATCTCTTTTGATTAAAATAGGGACTCCGGCGCTTAAGAAATTGCTGAAAGTCGCCATATCAAAGTATGGCGAGCCCGACATCGTGCACTCTCATTTTTATGACATAAGCTATATGACTAAGAATGCACTCGCGGGTAGATATAAGCACGTTATTACCGAGCATTCATCGTTAATAAACTCCGAGATCAGTGCTGGGCAAATTCGCAAGTACGGTAGTATGTATGCGAAAGCGGATCTTGTTATCGGAGTAAGCAGGGCATTTTGCCGTAGGATGGACAGTCTTTTCGGTATAAACACGATATGCATAAATAACATAGTAGATACAGATATATTCAAAATAAAATCGCACGGCAGAGAGGGTGACAATTCTAAGCCGTTCAAGTTTATTACTGTAGCAAATCTGACCGCGAATAAAAATGTTGAACTTGTAGTTGAGGGATTCAGCAATCTGGTAAAGGAAGGTAAGAATGTTGAGCTTATAATAGTCGGTGACGGCAAAAGACGTGCTTATATAGAAAGCAGAGTCGAAAAGCTGGGCATAGGCAAGCAGGTGAAAATGCTTGGTAAAGTTGATAGAGAGAAAATATGCAGATCTCTTTCTATGGCGGACTGCTTTGTACTCACATCAAATAGCGAGACCTTCGGGCTTGCGTATATAGAAGCTATCGCCTCGGGACTTCCTGTAATTGCAACGAAATGCGGCGGACCGGAGGACTTTGTCACAGAGGAAAACGGACTTTTAATCAGCAGAAATAATATGGATGAGCTTGTTGAATCAATGATATATATGTATGATAATGCCCAAAATTATGATAGTGAGAAGATGTCGAATGAAATCTCGCACAGGTTTTGTGCTGAGAATATTGCCGAGAAAATTATAGAAGCATATAAAAGTATCGCAAAATAAGGTGGAGAAATTGTTTTGAGAATAGTAGAGAGCAATAAGGGGAAAACTTTACTCAGGAATATTTCGGGTGCGTTTGTTTTCAAGGGTCTCGGTATGTTGCTATCTTTTTTTTCTCTGCCTATTTATATGAGATTCTTTGATAATAAGCTTGTTTTAGGCGTTTGGTTCACCATTTTATCTACATCGAACTGGATTTTTATGTTCGATATTGGAATAGGTAACGGTCTTAGAAACTGCCTTACGAGAGAACTTGTCAGAGGAGATAAGAAACGCATAAAATCCTATATCTCATCCGCCTATATAATGATTACGATCATAGCCATAGCTCTACTTGGAATAGGAACGCTGCTGCTCGGATATATAAACTGGAATAACTTTTTTAATATATCTGAGAATGTGGTTGATAGAGAGACTTTGAGTACCACGGTAAAAATTATATATGTTGGGATAATATTACAGTTCGTATTTAAGATAGTAATATCTATACTGTATGCCTTGCAGAAGTCGGCAGTGAATAATATGATAGCCTTCTTGACATCGCTTTTTCAGTTTGTAGCTGTACTACTTATGCCGTCTTCGTCGGTAAGTGAGAATCTCATCAGACTTGCACTCGTATTTGTAGTAAGCTCAAATGTACTCTACATTGTGGTAACTATCTTTGCATTCAGGGATGAACAACTTAGAGGATGCGGTGTCAGCTTCAGCTACTTTGATAAAGAAGCGGCGATGAAGACCATAAATATAGGTGTGCTGTTTCTCTGGACACAGATACTGCATTTTCTGATAGTGCTGACGGATGACTATCTTGTAACCAAGTTTACATCACCTAAGTATGAGGTGTATTTCTCAATATACTATAAGTTGTTTTACTTAGTGGGTATGGCGTTTTCGCTTGCACTTACTCCGGTATGGTCTGCAGTGACAAAGGCTCAGGAGGAGAGAGATTACCTCTGGGTAAAGAAGATATACAAAATTTCCAATCTCGCTGTCATACTCGGTATCATATGTGAGTTTTGTATGATTGCAGTTATGCAATTTGTTGTAAATATATGGCTTGGTGACCACGCTATTCAAGTGGATTATACCTATGCATTTATATTTGCAGTCTATGGAAGTATCATGCTATTACAATCCGTGCAGGAGACCTTTGCTTATGGTTTCGGGAAGGTGATGGTGCTATGTGTGTGCTATACGATAGGCGTACTCGTAAAATACAGCTTTGTGTATTTCGGTACCATGATGTATCCTAATGCCTGGATTATAGTGGTTTTATCAAATATTTTAGTAATAGCACCATACTGCATAATACAGCCGTTCTATCTAAAGAAAGAGATTGAGCGCCTTAGGAACTAGCCGGATTTGGTGAAATTTAAACAATAGATTAGGTTTGAATAATAGATATATAGGTATTTAGCTGATTTTACAGAAAGGAGAGCATGGTCTGAGACCGTGCAGAATCATATGTCAAAAGAAACAGCATTTAAGTTCGAAAAAAAAGTGTGGCTAGCCACACCTACAATTTATCAAGAGTCCATGGATTACATGAGGGAGGCCTACGAAACAAATTGGATGTCCACGGTTGGGGCAAACATAAATGAGCTGGAGCGTCTAGTAGCGGAAAAGGCTGATACGAAGGATGCAGTTGCTCTTGCTTCGGGAACATCGGCGCTTCACCTAGCTATTAAGCTAGCCGGAGTAAAGCCGGGTGATAAGGTTTTCTGTACTGACATGACCTTTTCTGCCACGGTGAATCCTGTATTATACGAGGGTGGAGTTCCAGTTTTCATAGATTCAGAGTATGAAACTTGGAATATGGATCCGGTTGCCCTTGAGAAAGCATTTGAACTATATCCAGATGTTAAGGTTGTAGTAATCGCTCACCTTTATGGAACTCCGGCAAAGATGGACGAGATAAAAGATATCTGCAACAGACACAAAGTAATAATTGTTGAGGATGCGGCTGAGTCCTTTGGCGCTACGTATAAGGGTAAGCAGACCGGCGGATTTGGACAATATAATGCAATCAGCTTCAACGGAAATAAGATAATTACCGGATCTTCAGGAGGAATGCTACTTACAGACGATGAGAAGGCTGCCGAAAAGGCTAGGAAATGGTCAACTCAGTCAAGAGAGGAGGCAGCTTGGTATCAGCATGAGGAAGTAGGATATAACTATAGGATGAGCAATGTCATCGCAGGAGTTGCCAGAGGTCAGATGCCGTATCTTGATAAGCACATTGAACAAAAGAAGGCAATCTACGAAAGATATAAGGAAGGCTTCAAGGGAATCCCAATTTCGATGAATCCTTTTGATGAAGAAAACAGTGAGCCTAATTACTGGCTTTCATGCGCAATAATAGATGAGGATGCTATGTGTAAGCAGGTGAGAAGTGACTCTGAAGCTCTTTACATAAGCGAGCAAGGTAAAAGCTGTCCTACAGAAATCCTCGAGCATCTAGCTGAGATAAATGCAGAGGGACGACCTATTTGGAAGGCTATGCATGCACAACCAATATTTCGTATGAATGCTTTTGTTACGAGAGAAGGGTGTGGTAGAGGCCTTACAAATGCATACATTTCAGGCGGGAATCTGGGAGAAGACGGAAGAACGCTCGATGTGTCGATGGATATATTCCACAGGGGGCTTTGCCTGCCTAGTGATAACAAGATGACTGCTGAGGAGCAGGATATAATCATTGAAACGATTCGAAAATGCTTCGAATAAAGCTAGCTTAAATATGGAGCCTGTAAGAGACTAGTAGAGCTTGCAAAAACTTGCACGGGCAGTGTATTTGAGGTAAAATGAAGAGTGATAATTAGAGACTTTTTTAAGATTTTATATGTAATTCTTTAGAGGTATAGAAGTGAAAAATATTAAAGAAACGCTTATTAAAAAAATTGAAAACCACGAGATAGTTGTAGGTGTTGTAGGTCTTGGATATGTAGGTCTTCCACTTGCAGTAGAGAAGGCAAAAGCCGGATTTAAGACAATCGGTTTTGATGTACAGCAGGAGAAGGTTGACCTTGTTAACAAAGGGCACAACTATATCGGAGACGTAGTAGATGACGATCTAATGGAGCTTGTAAATGCGGGACAGCTTTCTGCAACAAGTGATTTTTCCTTTGTTAAGGATGTTGATTTTATCGCTATTTGCGTGCCAACACCGCTAGATTCACATCAGCAACCGGATATCAGCTATGTAAAGGACTCAACAATCGCTATATCCAAGCACCTAAAGCCGGGCACAATGGTTGTACTTGAGTCAACGACATACCCCGGAACAACAGAGGAACTGATAAAGCCTATCCTAGAAGAAGGTTCAGGACTTAAGTGCGGAGAGGACTTCTACCTCGGATTCTCACCTGAGAGAGTTGATCCGGGTAACAAGCAGTTTAAGACAAAGAACACTCCTAAGGTTGTAGGAGCTATCGGCAAGGATGCGACAGAAGTTATAGCAAAGATGTATCGCGAAGTTCTCGTAGGAGATGTTCACGAGGTTTCATCACCTGCTGTTGCCGAGATGGAGAAAATTCTGGAAAACACATACAGAAATATTAATATCGGTCTCGTCAATGAACTTGCCATTCTTTGCGACAGGATGAATATCAGCTTGTGGGAGGTTGTCGATGCAGCTAAGACTAAACCATACGGATTTCAGGCGTTCTATCCGGGTCCCGGTCTAGGTGGACATTGCATACCGCTGGATCCATATTACCTTACATGGAAGGCAAGAGAGTACGGCTTCCACACGTCTATGATAGAGGCATCTATGATGATTAATGACAAGATGCCGGAGTACTGTGTAGATAGAGCCGGAAAGGTTTTGAACCGCGTAAAGAAGGCTTTAAACGGATCAAAGGTGCTTGTTCTAGGCGTTGCTTACAAGGCTGATATCGATGATTACAGAGAAAGCCCTGCTATCGATGTAATTGAGATTCTTCATCGTGAGGGCGCCAGTGTAGACTTCTTTGACCCTTACATTCCAAAGTTCAGGGCACACGGCAAGGAATATGTCGGCATAGCAGATATAAGCCCTGAAGTTATCGCAAGCTACGACTTGGTGTTTGTTGCAGCAGCTCACACAAAAGTAGACTACGAAATGATAGAGAAGAATGCACAGGCAATATTCGATTCTAAGAATGCGATGAAGGATGTTAAAAAGAGAGAGAAGATAGAAGTTCTTTAATTAGAAATGCAGGGACATATTAGACATAGAAAATAAAGATAAGTTAGTTTGTTTATAAGGATATAGGTTTAAGTCCTTTGTAATTGTACCGGCATACTACTACATGATATTATTAGCAATGCTAATATCAATTAAATTCAAGCCCGGTTTATTAACGAAGAGCAAGCTGATAAAATATGTCGGAAGTTTAACATACTACTTCTTTATTCTGCAGGTATTCCTGTGGAGGCTTTCAGCTAAAGTTTGTGGATTCGCCGGACTTGAGTCCAATAAGGGCAAGCTACTAGTTTCTTTTGTGCTTTGCGTAGCGATGTCAATAATGTGCAAGGAACTCTTTGATAAGCATGCACAGAAGTACCTGAGGAAGAAACTTCTCAAGAAATAATTCGTATAAGTTTAGATAGATGAAGCAAAATTAAGGTAAAAAATGAAATCCAAGGCAAATGGAATATATTGCAAGTTAATAAAGAGGATTATTGATTTTCTGGTAGTGGCACTCAGCATAATAATCTTGAGTCCGGTATTTATAGTGCTCGCAATTTTGGTCAGGATAAAGCTGGGAGGACCTGTAATATTTACGCAGGAGAGACCCGGTCTTAATGGAAAGGTATTTAAACTATATAAGTTTAGGACGATGACTGATGCCAAGGATGAGAATGGCAATCTCCTTGATGACGAGTATAGGCTTACCGGTTTTGGGAAAAAGCTTAGAGCGACAAGCCTGGATGAATTACCTGAGCTTTACAATATATTAAAGGGTGATATGTCCATTGTAGGACCAAGACCTCTGTTAGTTAAATATCTGCCACTTTATAGCGATGAGCAGAGAAGAAGGCACGATGTAAGACCGGGTCTTACGGGGCTTGCACAGGTATCGGGAAGAAATGCCATAACTTGGACTGAAAAGTTCAGCAAAGATATCGAGTACGTTGATAATATTTCACTGGGGCTGGATATTTCAATATTTTTTAGGACAATTTATTGTGTGCTGAAAAAAGAGGGAATTAACTCGGAATCGGCTGCAACGATGGAAGACTTTACAGGGAATAATTAAGGAATTGCGATGAAGAAAGAAAAGATAATCCTAGTTGGGACAGGACAGCATTTTAATGTTGTTCTTTACAATTTAAGAGAGCAGGATAAGTACGAAGTAGCTTGTGCAATCGATGGGAATCCCGAAAACAGAGGGAAGACCATAAATGGTGTCTATGTAGAACATATTTACGAGGACCTTGATGCACTTAAGGAAAAGTACAACACCAATAAATTCTTCGTATCATTTGGCAGCATGAAGTACAGAAGAGAGGTATATAACAGCTTTGTAGCAAAGGGCTGGGAGGCTGTGAATATAATACATCCAAACGCAGTTATTGCTCCAGATGCGAAGATAGGTAAGGGTGTTTTAATTGAGTGCGGATGCTTGATAACACCTAATCCTACAATCGGAGACAACGTTGTAGTAAACACCGGTTCACAGGTGAATCACGATAACGTCGTAGAGAATCATGTCTACATAGCATCCGGTGTGATACTTTCAGGAGGTGTCAGGATAAAGGAAAATACACTTCTTGATGATGGCGTAATCGTAACGCTCGGAAGGACTGTTGGTGCAAACTGTATTATTGGAGCCGGTGCGGTCATAACTAAAGATACTTCAGACAAGATAGTAGCATACGGCAATCCTGCAAGAGAGATAAGAGAAAATCTGAACATCGGAAAATAAAGAGAGAAAAATGAAGATTAGAGAACTTCTACAACATCTAAAAGAAAGTGGAGAAAGCTTTGAGTTTAATGGAGATGAAAGGTGTGATATAAATGGGTTTTCGTCGCTAAAGAACTATAAGCCCGGGACATTCACGTGGATCAAAAAAAAGGCATCGATTCCAGATGGTATGGACATTAGCAAATGTGAGCTTGTCGTAACGCAAAAGAACGAGAAGATTGATTGCCAAAATGTCATCTATACGGATAGCTCAAAGAGAGTTTTCTTCTCGCTTGTCGAGTTCTTCGCAGAATCAAATAATGTGGCTACAGAAGGGAATAGCATAGGGTATAACACGTACATTTCACCAAATTGCCTGATTGGAGAGAATGTTAAAATCGGTCATAACTGCAGTTTGGACGGTAAGATTAAAGTTGGCGAAAATAGCATTATTGGAAACAATGTTTCCATAAAGGGAAATGTCAAAATTGGTGAAAATGCCATCATAGAATCCGGCGTTTGTATAGGTGATGCAGATCTAGGATATGTAGAGGGTGCTGACGGACACAGAAAAATGCTGAGTCATTATGGTGGAGTCGAGATTGGAAAGTCCGTTTACATAGGAACAGGTTCCACGATTTCAAGGGGAACCATAGATGATACTCTTATCGGAGATGAAACCTCGATAGATGCACTTTGTCAGGTAAGTCACAACTGCATTCTCGGAAAGAAAAATACGCTGGTATCGGGAACATATTTATACGGTTCTGTAGAAACCGGCGATAATGTGTATATAGCATCGTCTGTAATCATGAACCAGATTAAACTGGGAGATAATGTTACAGTCGGAATGAACAGTGTCGTTATGTCAGATGTTGGAACAGGTCTAACTGTGTTTGGTACACCGGCTAAGGCACAACGGAAGAATAAATAATTTAATTTAAGGATATAGTTAAGCAACAAGGAGTAAGAAATGGTTAAGATCGGTTTAGTTGGATTTGGATACTGGGGACCGAATGTAGCAAGAAACATCTACAGGAATAAGAATTTTGATTTTAAATATCTATGTGATAAGAAGCCCGAAAGATTAGAACTTGCAAAGAATACTTATGCTGAGTCTGTCATATACACAGAGGACTACAGAACGCTCTTGGAAGATCCTGAATTAGAGGCAGTTGCACTTGCAGTAGAGACCAGTGCTCACTTTCAGCTAGCGAAGGAAGCTCTTCTTGCAGGAAAACATGTCTATGTAGAAAAGCCTTTTACAGATTCTGTAGATCAGGCTGTTATTTTGAGAGATCTGGCAGAGAAAAATAAGCTTAAGATACATGTTGACCACATCATGGTATACCATCCGGTAATCAAAAAGATTAAGGAGATAATCGATAGCGGAGAACTGGGAGAACTACTATACTTTGATTGTTCAAGAATCAACCTCGGGCAGTTAAAAAACGATGTAAGCTCAATGTGGGATCTAAGCGTTCACGATCTATCAATTATAGATTATCTGTCAGACGGTGCAGAGCCTGTTGCGGTAAGCGCTATGGGAGAGAAAATCTATACAAAGAGGGAATCTATCACATTCCTTAACATCAAATTCGATAAGTTCCTCGCTAACCTGCGCTCAAGCTGGTTATCGCCAATAAAAGAGAGAAGAATCATCATTGCAGGGACAAAGAAGATGATAGTATACGATGATGTTGATGCTCTGAACAAGCTAATCGTTTATGACAAAGGCTTTGATGTAAAGATTGTTGAGAATATGGAATATGAGGATTTTGTTGTAAAGACAAGAATTGGGGACGGTATAATTCCTTCACTAAATCAGGGTGATGCTTTATTCAACAGCCTCGACCACTTCAGAGATTGTATAGAAAATAATCATGAATCTGTAACAGGTCCGGACTCGGCAATAAGAATGCTTAAGATTTTGGAAGAAGCAGATAAGCAGCTTATATAGTTGTAAGACATAAGAAAATAAATTCATTTAGATATAAGGAGGGGATGTAGTCATGCAATTCATTGATCTACATAGACAATATGATGTTATAGAGAGTAAGGTAAACGAGAGAATCAAGGAAATCCTGAGCCATAAACACTTCATCGGAGGTGCAGAGGTTTCGGAGCTTGAGAAGAGACTCGCAGAATATGTAGGTGTCAAGCATGTGATAGCTTGTGCAAGCGGTACAGATGCTCTGACAATTCCTATGATGGCATACGGTCTAAAGAAGACGGACGCAGTTTTCGTACCGTCATTCACATTCTTTGCAAGTGGTGAAAGCGTAAGCCTTGCTGGGGGAACTCCGGTATTTGTAGATTCATGCAGAGACACATTCAATGTAGATCCAAAGGCACTTGAGGAGATTATTGCTAAGACAATTGCAGAGGGGAAGCTTACACCTAAGGGGATAATCGCAGTCGATTTGTTTGGGCTTCCTGCCAACTTTGATGAGATAAGAAAGATTGCTGACAAGTACAATTTATTCGTTCTTGAGGATGCTGCACAGGGATTCGGAGGAAGCGTTAATGGAAAGAAGGCTTGCTCATTCGGTGATGTTGCGGGTACATCATTCTTCCCAGCAAAGCCTTTAGGTTGCTACGGCGATGGTGGTGCTATTTTCACAAACTCAGACGAGCTTTACGTGAAGATGAAATCCATCCACGTTCACGGACAGGGCTCAGATAAGTACGATAACATTCAGATTGGTCTAAACAGCCGTCTTGATACAATTCAGGCAGCAGTTCTAATTGAAAAACTAAATATCTTTGATGATGAACTGGTTAAGAGAAATCACGTTGCTGATTATTATACAAATGCACTCAAGAACATAGTTGAGACTCCGGTAGTGCCTGAAGGCTATGGTTCATCATGGGCTCAGTTTACACTTAAGCTTAAGTCAACTGAGGATAGAGAAAAGCTAATCAAGAAACTTAATGATAATGGTATTCCGGCTATGGTTTACTATCCAGTTCCAATGCATAAGTCAACAGCCTATGCTTCGGAAAACGAAGGTCTTGTACTAGCTGAATGCGAGAAACTCAGCAAGACGGTTATGAGCCTTCCAATGCATCCATACCTAACAGACGACGAGCTTAAGACAATCTGCGATATAGTAAAGAGTGCATACTAAAAATAAACGATTATGAAAAAGAAAGTTTGGATTTTTAATCACTATGCCACCGACACCATGCTTGACCATGGCGGGAGACATTACTGGTTTGCCAAGTATTTGACGAGAGCCGGCTATGATGTGAGGATTTTCTGCGCATCTACGGTGCATGATACGGATATAAATTTTGATGTAGGAGAGGACGGCTACTGTGATAAGGAAGTAGACGGGCTCAAATACACGCTTATAGAGACATCTGATTATGTGGGCAATGGAAAGAGCCGTGTAAAAAATATGTACCAATTCTATAGGCGTATATTTCGTGTAGTCAGAAATTACGAAAAGCCGGATGTTATATTTGCATCATCGGTTCATCCTTTGACCTTACTAGCCGGCATTAAAATTGCCAAGAAACTTGGTGTTAAGTGTATCTGTGAGGTAAGAGATCTATGGCCTGAAAGCCTTGTGGAGTATGATATAATCTCGAGAAATCATATAGTTACGAAGCTTATGTACAAGGGAGAAAGAAGACTCTATAAAAAAGCGGATTACCTCATATTCACAATGCCTGGAGCAGGTAAGTACATTTCTGACAGAGGCTGGGATGCAGATGTATCAAAGGATAAAATCTATTACATAAATAACGGCATTGATTTAGAAGTATATAAAGAAAATATGCTAAACAAAACCATAGAGGATAAAGACCTCGAGGATGATAGCTTCAAAAAGGTTCTTTATACAGGATCTCTAAGAGCGGCAAACAAACCGGAAAACTTTATTTCTCTAGCTGAGCGCCTAGCTGAGATAGCAGGAAATATTAAAATCATAATTTATGGCGGTGGAGATCAGCTTGAGACTTTAAGAGCAGAGGTTATCGAAAAGGGGCTCAAAAACATCCTGTTCAAGGGTCGTGTAGACAAAGAATACATACCATTTATTCTCAGTAAGGGTAATCTAAATCTGATGGATGGCGACATTGGTGGCATTTCAAAATATGGAATAAGTGGGAACAAGCTCTTTGACTATATAGCGAGCGGTAGACCTGTAATAATGGATTGTGAGGAAAATGAGTTTGGAATTATAAATGCAAACAAAATAGGAATTTCAAGACGTTTTAAGGATTCTTCGGAAATGGCAGAAGTAATAGCCGATATGCTAAATGGCGATGACAATAGGTATGAGCGTTGGTGTGAGAATGCAAGGAAACTTGCACTTGAGTATGATTTCAATAGACTCACGGATAAATTAATAGAGATAATTGAAAAATAATAGGTGGTAGAATAATGCAATTTACCTATTCTTGGTATAAAAATATAATCGAATTAGCAAATAAACAAGGGTATTCTTTTTGTGACTACTCTAATTACAATAAGCATAATCAGGAGATTATCCTAAGACATGATATAGACATGTCACTGAGAAAAGCTGTTGAGATGGCTAAGATAGAAAATGAACTCGGAGTATCTTCAACATATTTTGTTTTGATGCTAACAAATTTCTACAACATAGGTGGAAAGACGGAACGCCATTTGATAAAAGAGCTTGTTAGTCTAGGCCATAATGTAGGGTTACATTTTGACGATACGGTTTACTGTTCGGAAAAGAATAGAAGAAGCTTTGATTATAGCAAGGCTATATCGCAAGAGGCTAGAATACTTTCCGACATAATAGGTGAGCCGGTAAAATTCATGTCTATGCATAGGCCTGATAAGGTTACTCTAGAGATGAATATAGATACGGGTGGAATAATAAATGCCTACGACAAGGTCTTTTTTGATGGAGAAATCAAATATGTATCGGATAGCAGAAGGCACTGGAGAGAAGATGTTGATAGTATAATCACTAACAAGACATACGATAAGATTCAGATGCTTGTTCATCCGTTCTGGTATTACGAAAATGAAGTTTCGGCAACTGATGCACTCAAAATGATCATAGGAGAAAGTGTTTCTGACAGATTTATGGCTATAAAGGATAATATAACTAGGGTTGAAGAATTTCTCAATGAAGAGGATTATCTTTAGAAATTATCCAAAAAACTATGGAGGATAATATGAAACTATCTGAGCTAAACAATTTAATTGATAAAAAGATTGAAGTTCTGCGAGATGGAGAATTTGGTACGGTAATGCTTTCGGGACTAAGGTTCGACAGAAACCATAAGACCATATCATACATTTTGTCGCTGGAGTATTTTCCGGTGGTTAAAGATGCAGGGGTAAGCTGTATTATATGCCCTAAAGAAATAGCAGAGGATGTAAGAAGAGAGTTTGATGGAGGAATCTGCACATCAGATGATCCTAAAACCGTTTTCTTCCAGGCACATGAGGCTATATCAAAACAAAGAGAAGTAAGCTTTGACACTATCATAGGTGAAAATTGCAACATTGCAGAATCGGCAGTAATTTCGCCTAAGAATGTAAAGATAGGAAATAATGTAACTATAGACCCTCAGGTTGTAATTTATGACGGCGTTGTTATTGATGACAATGTGAGGATTATGGGTGGAACTGTAATAGGTTGTCCGGCCTTCTATTATTATGGGGATGGAGCAAAGAAAAAATTAGTATGTAGTTCCGGAACAGTGCATCTATACGAGGGCTCTACAATCCATACGAATGTTACGATACAAAAGGGTGTAATCGGTGGCGAAACAAAGATAGGGCGTTATTCATCGATAGATAATTGTATAATGGTAGGACATGACGTGTGGATCGGAGAAAATGTTATTGCAGCAGCAAATATTACCTTTGGTGGATGGGCAGAGGTTGGGGACAATACATTTGTCGGAGTGCAGGCTTGTATCGCCCCTATGGCTACTGTTGGTAGAAATTGCAAGATTTCAATGGGAGCAGTGGTTACAAAGGATGTGCCTGATAATTCACAGGTGTCGGGAAACTTTGCTATAGATCACAAACTTTATGTGGAACATTTAAAGTCAATTTTGAATACAAAATAGCGAGAACGAGTCTTAGTTCGAAAGAAGGTAGATATGTTTTTAAGTGATGTTTTAAAGAATATGGGTATCGCGTTTGAGGCAATCGACGAGAAGCCTGTAAAATCGCTTGGACTGGTAAACTATAATGCCGGATTTGAGGTTTGTACCTTTGCCGAAAAGTTATCCTTTGTTGAAAATTTACCAAAGAATATTTCAATGCTTATAACCAAGAGGGATGTTGCAGAATCGCTAAAAAATGAACCTAGAAATTATGGCTTTATTGTCACAGAGTATCCTCGTGTTACATTCTTTATGCTACATAATACTCTTTGCAATTCAAAAAAATATTTAAGGAAAAAGATACCGACTAAGATTGGAAAATCATGTGATATTAGTAAACTTGCCTGTATTGCAGATAACAATGTAATAATAGGAGACAATGTAACTATAGAAGAGTTTGTATCAATCAAAGAAAACACTGTTATTGGTGATAACTGTGTAATAAGAACAGGGTCTGTTATAGGCAGCACAGGGTACGAATTCAAAAGAAATTTTGATGGAAATAAAAGTTTTCTAGTAGAGCATATTGGCGGTGTCAAGATTGGTAATAATGTAGAAATACAGCACAACACATGCGTCGATAAGGCTATTTATCCTTGGGATGATACACTTATATCAGATTACTGTAATGTGGATAATCTTGTTCACATTGCCCATGGAGTTAAACTTGGAAAGCTAAGTTACGTAGTGGCTGGGGCAAAGATAGGTGGCCGTTGTAATATAGGTGAGAATGCCTGGATTGGACTAGGTGCCATAATAAGAAATGGCTTGACAATTGGGAGTAATAGCAGAGTTAATATGGGAGCTGTAGTAACAAAGTCGGTAGCTGAAGGCGAAGCAGTGAGCGGTAACTTTGCAATAGAGCATAGCCAATTCATCGCAGAAATGAAGAAGAAATAAATCCGAAGTATTTATACGGAGCAGATTTTGGTATGAGTTTAAAAGTTTTATACATAACATTTACAGATTTTGGTGAGCTTTCATCGGGTTCATCGGTAAGACCTTTCAGAATGTACAATGCATTTGTAAATCTAGGTCTTGATGTAAAACTTCTGGAGGGACAACAGAATAGAAGAAAAGAAAGAAGGCTCAAGGTTAAGAAAATCATAGATTGGCTTGATGATAATAACCCTGATATCTGCTATGTGGAACCTCCTTCGGGTCCGTTTTTCAATCAGATAGATCTTAAATTACTAAAAAAGGTTCATAATATGGGCATTCCTATCGGATTGTTCTACAGGGATTTCTACTGGAAGTTCCCTGAGTGGGCTTGGTTTGATACACCACTATGGAAGCGCACTATTTTGACAATGATGCACAAGAGAGATCTCAAGGCCTTTCAAAAATACTGCGATGTCTTATATTTTACTTCTCAAGAATGTCTTAAGTACTTCAATAATGTCAAATTCAGAAAGATTGGTATTTTGCCACCAGGCTGCAGTGAACCAAAAGGAAGTGTGAGGCTAGGAGCAAGGGAAATCTTCTACGCTGGTGGAGTAAGAGAAGCAGATGGCATTGATGATTTGTTAATTGCGCTTGACCGAATAAACAAGAGCGGACTTAGAGTAAAGTTCAATCTCATAACAAAGAAGGAAGAACTCGTTCATATCAAAAACAGTGAGCTTCTAAACAGTGATTGGCTAGATGTTATGGAAGCGTCGGGAGAAGCACTAGAGCCTATTTACGCAAAGTGTGACCTAGGTATACTTCCAAAGAAAAGACATTTCTATATGGATATGGCGATATCTGTGAAGGTCCTCGAGTGTATGAGCCATGGACTGCCACTGGTTTCGACGGATTGCCCTGCCATGGCGAGGTTTATCAAGCAAAATGAAAGTGGTATAATTTGCAAAGAGGGTCCTGAGAGCATAGAAAAAGCTATTGTAGAGTATTATACGAACGATGAGCTATATCACAGCTTGATAGACAATGTTAAAAAAGCCGCATTGAATAATACATGGGAAAAGAGAGCTGAGCAGATGATTTCAGATCTACTGGACAAATAGGAATTTTGCTCACAAAACAAAAGGAGAACTAATACTTTATTAAAGTATAGAGAAATCAATTATGAAAATAATGCATGGAATGAGAGAGGTTGCAGGGCAAGCCTACTACTCTGTAAAGGGACTTAGAAGCAACGGATATGATGCAAAACTAATACTGTGGGACGAGTCACCGGTTCACTATCCATACGATGAATGTATGAAGATGGTGCAAGAAAAAAAATATATGTACCCTATATATGCGATAAGGGTATTTTTCAATTTTATAAAATGTAGTTTCAAGTATGATACATATCACTTTCACTTCGGGCATAGTCTCTTGCCTTGGAATTTGGATCTGCCATTTTTGAAGCTTCTAAAGAAGAATATATTCTTTGAGTTTCACGGCTCGGACGTCAGACAGGAGTCAATTGCATATAGGATGAACCACTATTGGAGAGAAGTTGGACTCACCAATGAGGAGAGATTAAGAACCAGAATGCTCAAGCTTGGAAAGTATGCCAAAGCATTTATTATTCATGATGATGAGCTGCTTCCACATTTTACAGCAGAGCTGCAGCCGTATATAGTTCCGCTTAGGATAGAGCCTGATAGATTTACTCCCAAATACCCGAATCCCGATAAGAAAAAGGTGACAATCGTTCATGCTCCCTCAAATAGAGGAGTTAAAGGAACAAGCTACATTCACAAGGCTGTCGAAAATCTAAAAGAGAAATATGATATTGAATATATCCTGGTTGAGAATATGACTCAGGACGAGGCTTTCAAAGAATACCAAAAGGCTGATATTATAGTCGATCAAATTCTCGGAGGCTCATACGGCGTGTTTGCAATCGAGGCTATGGCTATGGGCAAGCCTGTAATCACATATATTACTGAACAGATGCAGAAGACCTTTCCGGATGAACTTCCTATTGTGAGTGCATCGCCGTTAAATATAGAAACAGAAATAGAGAAACTGCTCCTCGACGGACAGAGAAGATATGACTTAGGTGTCGAGGGTAGAAAATATATAGAGATCTACCACGATTGTAAGCAAAACGGCAGGATTATAGGTCGAATTTATGAGGGAAAAGCAAAGAAGGCTACGGGAAAGGATGCCTTCGAGGAAGTTAAAGAACTTTAATTATGAGTGATAGCAAGATTAGTAATTTCATAAAGGGAAGTGCAATACTGGTGCTTGCAAATATGATGATTAAAGCGATAAACTTTTTCCTTTTACCGCTTTATACAAAGTATTTGACACCGACAGAGCTTGGTATTTCCGATTCTATAACCAATGTGACGGCTATACTTATGCCAATACTCATGCTTGGATTAGACTCTGCTTTTAGTGCGTTTTATTTTGATGAGAGAACAGAAGAGCATAAGAGCAAGGTATTCAATACATCGCTGATAACGCTTATAGTTGCGGGCATTACGCCATTCATAATAGCGATATTTAGCAAGGATATTTCACTTTGGTTATTCAATACCGAAAAACACCAAATTTTAGTTGCCGTTTCACTTATAACCATAAGCTTTAACCTTTGGTACACTCCGTATGCTCTGCACGCGAGGATGGAAAACCGCATGCTGCTGTTTGCAGCGGTGAATGTCAGCGCTTCACTTTTGATGATAGCTTCCAACATAGTATTTGTGTCGATTATGCAGCTGGGTGCATTTGCTTTGATATTGAGCTCGGCGCTCGTGCAGTTGTTCCAACTGTTAGCCTATCTGGTGTTTCTGCCGAAGCTGTTTAAATACAAGGAGTACGACAAGGCGCTCTTACATAGAATGCTCAAGTATTCCATACCTTTAATCCCGACTGCGATTGCGGCTTGGTTTTTGAACCTGTCGGATAGATATTTTTTACTGCATTATTTCTCGGCTGCAGAAGTAGGAATCTACGGAATCGGTGCGAGGTTCAGCTCCCTGCTGTCAGTTTTATCAAACGCGGTGTTTACCGCATATACGACATTCGCATTTGATAAGAAGGACGATGAGGATGCCAAGTATCAGTACAAGCGAGTGTTGAGCTTCTACTATATGATTTTGATGATTACATGTATAATCGTGACCATGTGGGGCAAGGAGATAATAGAGCTGATGTCAAACTCGGCTTACGGTGCAGCTTACCTGCTTCTTCCCGGGCTTCTCTTCGGACAGGTAATGTACGGTGTTTCGGTCATCGTCGGCTATGGTCTTTCTTTTACGAAGAGGACAAACTATATCCTTGCCGCAAATGTAATAGGCGCATTGCTTAATATAGTGCTGAACATATTGCTTATTCCGAGCTTCGGACCTGAGGCGGCGGCATATACTACCTATATAGGATACTTTGTGATGGCAATTCTGCTATATGTGTTTGGGCAGAAGTTCTACCCATGCGACTACGGGATTGTAAAGCTTATAATCAGTAATGTAGGCGTAATAGGGCTTGCAAGCTTTATGAATCACTATGAGATGGGACTTGGACTAAGAGCGCTGCTAACTATAGCAACTTTCGCTTTGATGAGTATTTTCTACAGGGCTGCCATAAAGGATATCTTCGTGATCTTTCGGAGAATCAAGAGAAAAATAAGAGGTTAAGATGAATCAAATTAGACAAAAGACAGATGATATACTGGTAACGGCTCTGGTTCTATCCGTCTTTTTCGGTGCGAGCATCAGCTTTGGATTCAGGCTTGCGGGAATCGTCGTAACCCTGTTCAGGGTGGCAATACCGTTGCTTTTGTGCGTGTTCTTCTTCCGTGCCTACAGAGATAAAAGCTTGGAATTCAGGTCTATGGAGAAGTCGCTTATAGTCCTTTTAGCATTGTGGTTTATATATAGCATATTTCTTATGGCATATAGAGGTATGATTGCAGATAAGGATGCAATCAGAGAGTTACTACAGATGACTTTGCAGTTTTTCATCGTCCTCTGCATACTTATTGCTGTAAAGACGGAGGGCATGGAGGAGAAAGTTTTTCTCATCTGCAAAATATCAATAATTGCTCTGACCGTTCTTGGAATGTTTGAGATAGTATCGGGTGTACATCTGCCGACCTCAGGGTATTACAATGCTTCGGTCATTGCCAATTCAAGCAACGGTATACCGAGAGTCGCTACGGGAATTTTCTTTAACGAAAACGACTACTGTGCATGCCTTGCGCTCTTTTCACCGCTCTTCTTTCCGGAGGTCGGAAAGAAGCTGCATGTAAACACACTGAGGGTTTTAGAGCTGTCTTTGATGGAGTTTATACTCCTAAAGGATGATGCGATAATTTGCCTTTTCGGTATCTTCGTTGGACTTGTTCTCTATTCAATTGTTGCAACTGTAAAGTATAGATGGGTGATTGCAGGAGCTGTTTACGCATTTGTACTTGAGAAGCTGATAATGTCTTTTTCACTTAAGAGGGCAGCCGGAAAGGGGCTTGGCTCAGAGGTTGCGGAGCAGTTTTCGGGGGTAAGCACTCAGACAGGCTCTGCCTATGTTAGGATGAATACCTATATTACCGAGTTTACACATGCAATCAGCGAAGGCAAGGGCATGGGCTTTGGACCATACGGGGTCAACAAATTCCTCGCTCCGTTCAATCACAGCTATGTTCTGAACAATCCGCACTCTCTGTGGCTTGAACTGCTCGCAAATTACGGCATTGTAATATTTATATTTTTCGTGACTATATGTATATTGTCATTAGGCGTGCTTATAACCTGCGGAGATAAGAACGACCGTATCAGGACAGTGCTGATTCCTATGGATATAATTTTCGTTATAGTTGGATTTGCATCAAGCAACTATATAGGAATAGCCTACTGGTGGATGCTCATAGCGCTGTCTGTAGCATACGCATCAAAGCTTCTAATCGGGGGCGCAGTCAAAAAGACGATAAAGAAAAGATATATTGCAGCCACTGTTGTTTTCCTGATTTTCCTGATAGGGCTGGCATACGCTCTGATGACATCCGGATACATCAAATATAAATTCCAAGAACCCCTTAAGCCTGTGTTTGAGACCAAGACGGAATACAAGTTGAGCAGGACTACAGGCAAGGAAGTTAGCAGAGTTGAGATTTCCCTTGACGGTAAGCGAGTAAAAAGCTTTGATGTCAAGGGTAGAAAGTTTGCCTATGATATGGAGCTAGGCAAGCTGAAAGAGGGCTGGCACTATTATCGCTACGACTATTACGATGCTGATGGTAAGGAATCGGGGCACGAGGGCTACCTTGTGAACAGGTTTAAAGATCAAACTTCGATTTTAATGCCTGAGGAGCATGTCGTTAACGCCAGATATTTTAATAGAAGTGTCAATGTTAGCGCGCAGGACTTCTACTTTGATAAGAAGAAGGCTGAGAGCCGGTATTCTGCGACGGGGGCATACTGGATGCCTGATGAAATGACAGACAAGAATGTGGATCAAAGGGTCAAGCTTGACAAGGACGGAATCCCTAAAATCCTTGTGGGTGAAAATGAATTTGATTATGATGTGGATCTTGTCACAAGCTATGCTCTGATGTGGTATACGCAATCGCTTGAGAATAAGAATGCGGCTAAGGAGAAGTTCATAAGCTGTAGCAAATGGCTTGCAAAACATCAAAAGTCTGACGGATCTATCCCTATGCTGCTTGGAAGAAGATATAGAGAGGAGACCGTTAACGGCGGATGGGTTTCAGCAAAGGTACAGGGAAAGGCTCTTAGTGTATTTTCAAGGGCATACGAAATGACAGGGGATAAGCTGTATCTCGATGCCGGAAACAGGGCTCTTGCATATCTGCAAGACAAGTGTCTGAGGACTTACGATAAGGACAAGGATAAACCATCCAATCTGCTCGAATACCTGAGTAAGGACGGTCCGTTCTCATACTTTGAGGATGTTTCGGGAAATGAAGCTCATTACAGGCTCGACACACAGCTGTATGTACTTATAGGACTCTATGACTGGGCGCAGATAGAATCCGAAGATGGCAGTGGCGGAGTAGCGATAGAAAGCTTTGATAATGAAATCAAGATGTTGAAGAAAACCTTGCCGCTCTATGATTTGAACGGATACTTAACGGGTGATCTGATGCATCTATCGGATCAGCATATTGTGGCACTTGATGCAGACGATAAGTTTGTGAAATCCATCGTGATGCTGAGGGCTGTTTCACAGATCAGCGGTGATGAAAAGATCAAAGCATTTTACGACAGATACAGCAGTTTTATGAGCGATGATTTTTATAGACAGAATAAGGAATTGTTAAATCGGTAAATTTATAAGTTTATGTATATGATAAAAAAGTGATTGAAAATGAGCAGTAGAATTTTGCACTTATGCTCTAATAGAAATGTATTATATACAAATCTGTGGGAGAAAGTTTTAAAAAATAATATTGATTTACAGGTATTTCATTTCAGCAACAAGAAGCTCGGAATGCCTGCCTCGGGGAGCTGCTATGACAAGGCTTATATAGATACAGCGCT
>ERZ773063.358-NODE-358-length-30251-cov-17.458769_pt1 | contig 30251 bp, 28 predicted proteins | sample MGYA00580625_ERZ773063 | MGnify/ENA primary metagenome ERZ773063 (study PRJEB29015, sample SAMEA2738022) | human oral metagenome | biome: human oral; feature: human-associated habitat; material: dental | place: China | collected 2042 ... | reverse complement strand
CTGTGAACTGGCGCGCCGCAAGGGCTCCCATCGGGCCTTTGCGGTGCGCCACGCCGTAGACTGAGCGGGTGAATGACTTTGACAATCAGCCCGACGCGTCCGCCGAATTCGGGGCCGACACTCTCGACAACTACAGCGCCGGCGAGGCCACAGCCTCGTCCCTCGCCCTCGAATTGAGCGACGAAGAGTCGGAGGCGCGCGCTCGCGTCATGCGCGCCAACCTCGACCAGTTCGACCTCGACGAGGAAGACCTGGCGCTTCTGGCCGGCGAAGCCGCGCTCGCGGAAGCAGGCGATGTTGCCGCGGGTCTGCCCGTTCTCGCTGTCGTCGGTCGCCCGAACGTCGGAAAGTCCACGCTCGTCAACCGTATTCTGGGGCGGCGCGAGGCCGTTGTGCAGGATACGCCCGGCGTGACTCGAGATCGCGTCTCCTACCCGGCCGAGTGGGCGGGCCGCGACTTCACGCTCGTTGATACGGGTGGCTGGGAGATTGACGTCAAGGGCCTGGACCGTTCCGTTGCTGAGCAGGCAGAGATTGCGGTTGACTTGGCCGACGCCGTCGTCCTCGTGCTCGATGCAACCGTCGGCGTGACAGCCTCCGATGAACGTATCGTCGAGATGCTTCGGTCGAAGAAGAAGCCGATCATCCTCGCCGCGAATAAGGTCGACTCCCCGCTGCAGGAAGCAGACGCGGCGTACCTGTGGAGTCTCGGCCTCGGCGAGCCCCACCCCATTTCAGCCCTGCACGGACGCGGTACCGGCGATCTCCTCGATGTCGTCATGGAGGTTTTGCCCACCGAGTCTGCGGTTGCCACGGCGCTGCCCTCTGGCGGTCCGCGACGCGTTGCCCTGGTGGGGCGTCCGAACGTCGGCAAATCGTCTCTGCTCAATGCCCTCGCTGGCGGCGAGCGCGTCGTCGTCAACGAGCTGGCGGGCACCACTCGCGACCCGGTCGACGAACTCATCGAGCTGGACGGACGCTCATGGTGGTTCATCGACACCGCAGGTATCCGCCGCAAGATGCACCGCACGACCGGCGCGGACTACTACGCGTCGATCCGCACCCAGGCCGCCATTGAAAAGGCGGAGGTTGCGCTGGTCCTCATCGACGGCTCAGCCCCGCTCACCGAGCAGGACGTGCGCGTCGTCCAGCAGGTCATCGACGCGGGACGCGCCCTCGTAATCGTCACGAATAAGTGGGATCTCGTGGATGAGGAGCGCCAAAAGGAGATAAAGAACGAGCTTGAGCGCGAGCTCGTTCAGGTCCAGTGGGCGCCGCGCATCAACCTCGCCGCAAAGACGGGATGGCACACGAATCGCATCGTGCGGGCGCTAGACGCCGCACTCGAGGGCTGGGAAACCCGTATTCCGACCGGCCAGCTCAACGCGTTCCTGGGGCAGCTCGTGGCGGCGCACCCGCACCCGCTGCGCGGGGGCAAGCAGCCGCGAATTCTCTTCGGCACCCAGGCGTCAAGCAAACCTCCGCGCTTCGTCCTCTTCACGACCGGGTTCCTCGACCCCGGATACCGTCGTTTCATTGAGCGTCGTCTGCGTGAGACTTTTGGTTTCGCCGGGACACCGATCCAGATCTCGGTGCGCGTGCGCGAGCGGCGCCGCAAGTAAGCCCCACGAGTAAGGGCGGGATGCCACACCCTGGTATCCCGCCTTTCTCTTTCTCGCAGCTGCATTCGCTTTTCTCAGCAGTTATCCACAGGCCATGGCGGATTTACACGTGTATCCACAGGTCGCCGCTGACGCGTTGCCGCAGTCATGACCGGGGAGCAGGATCGACTCATGACTACTTCACACAACTCCCCTCTCTCCCTCAACCTCCCCGATGGGCTCGTGCGGTGCAACGACGGCCTCATCCGCCCTACCTGGGCCTCCCACGACGAACTCATCCGTGACTACTACGACCACGAATGGGGATTCCCCGTTCACGACGAGGCCGGCGTGTTTGAGCGCCTCGTCTTGGAAGGCTTCCAGGCCGGACTCTCCTGGCGTACGGTACTGGACAAGCGCGAGGCATTCCGGGAGGCATTCGAAGGATTCGTCCCCGACCGTGTCGCGGCCTTCACGACCGCGGATATCGATCGCCTCGTGAACGCACCCGGCATTATTCGTAATCGACGAAAGATAGAGGCGGCGATCACGAACGCGCGTGCGACGGTCTCCTTGCGCAGCGAGGCCGATCCGAACGCTCCGTCGCACCTCGGTGAGCTCGTCTGGTCATACCGTCCTCAGCAGGATCCGCGTCCCCACTCGCAGGAGGAAGTGCCCACGCAGTTGCCGGAGTCGCTGGCTCTGGCTGCCGACCTCAAGCGCAGGGGCTTTCGATTCGTGGGACCCACAACGATGCTCGCGCTCATGGCCGCGATTGGCATCGTCAAAACGGACATCATTGGAACGCATCGGCGCCCGGCGTAGCATCACAGCCGGCATGCACACGTGCCCCTCGCGTATGCTCGCAGCCAGCATCTATCTGGCATGATGGTGCCATGGCACTGTCACAAAAGCTCCTCAGCCAGGACGAGATCGTCGTCCGCCACATGCATACTCACATCAAGAAGCTTCTGCCCGCGATCATCGTCGAGTCCATCCTCGTCATCGTTGCTGCAGTTGGTTCCTTCTATGTCCCCGAGAATGCGCGCTACTGGGCGCTCCCGACAATCTGGATTGCGGTTCTTCTCCTGTCGATCCCGCTCATTCTCGTCCCGTGGATCAAGTGGATCACAACCACCTATACGGTGACCACGAAGCGTGTCATCACGCGCACGGGCGTCATCAAGCGCACCGGCCATGATCTGCCCCTCACCCGCATTTCTGACATTCAGATCGAAAAGGACTTCGACGACCGCATCTTTGGATGCGGGACGCTCGCTCTCCAGACCTCGGCAGACGATCCGTTGCTCCTGGGTGATGTGCCAAAGGTTGAGAAGGTGCAGGTCGAGATCTCGAACTTGATCTTCCACGATATCCAGGGCGCGATCGACGCGGATCCGACGAGCTAATCACACTGTGGGACTAAATGTTCCCACCTGCGAATACAGTGGCGTCATGTTCGATATTCACGGTTTCGAAATGACGGTCTTTAAACTCCTGATCGGTGTCATCCTGATCGTCCTCCACCTGTGCCTGACGGGCAAGCAGCAGACGGTCCAGATGACACCGATCGACTTTATCGGGAACTTTATTCTCGGTGGCATTATCGGCGGCGTCATCCACAACCACGCCATCTCATTCGCCGAGTACATCAGCGTCTTGCTCGTGACCTTCGCGATCGTCTCGGGGCTCAATTACCTGATGTCGACATTCATGTCGACGCGCTCGCTCGTCATGGGAAAGGCATACACGATTATCGAAGGTGGACGCTTCACCCAGGATGCGCTCGACAGTCCGGATCAGAAGCTCGACCCTGTGGAGTTCCTCGCTGAGCTGCGCGGCATGGGCATTTTCTCTCAGTGAGCTACCCCTCGTTCAGCGCGAAGCCAACGGTTCCCTGACGGTTCGCAAAAAGGGCGAGGGCGGTATCAATTACGTCCTGGTCTCGAACGGTCAGGTCGTCACAGATAACCTCGAGCTGGCGCACCGTGACGAGGAATGGCTGCACGGCGAACTCGCACAGGGTGGCATGGGCGAGCTTGATGATCTATTCATCGTCGAACTCGACGCTAACAACCGGCTCAACATCGTCGACCAGTCAGGCAACACGACAGGGATGAAGATTTCGGATCCCGCCGTTCATGAGGTGACGACGGTGACTGAATTCAAGAATACCGACATGCAGTCGCCATCGCTCGAGGATTTCGAAGCGCACGACAAGCAGGGCGACGCACCAACGCTCTGACTACCACACGTGAGCGACGGAACGTTCTCACCCCGGCCTCGTTCCACCCCGAACGAGGCCGGGGTAACTTGTGCGGGAAAGGAACGGACTTACGATCACACAGGTTCGCGGCAGGCTTTGTGTACGTGCACGGGGCGCCTTCCGCGGCCTCGTATTAGCGGCCGCCCCGGTGATAGCAAGCAGGTCGAAACCATCCCCGTTGACGACTTCGACCTGTGAAACAGTTTACTCCAGGCACTGACGTGCTTACGCCCCCCCACGCGCATCGTAAGACCATCCTCCACCTGCGGAAATCGGCTGATCTTTTCCGAAAAATCACGTTTTACCGGGCGAAATAAAGACGACTAAATACGGATCACATTTCGGTTACAAAATGTGAGTGGTCACACCTGTCAGGACGGAGGTCCCTTCCGCGAAAAACACCGCAGACCAGGGGGGCGAGGCATACAAAAAACCGTGAGGAAAACTCCCTCACGGCTTTCTCGTCGGGCTGGCGGGATTTGAACCCACGACCCCTTGACCCCCAGTCAAGTGCGCTACCAAACTGCGCCACAGCCCGTATTTAGTTCGCCGCCGTAGCGACCTGTAGAACTATAGCGCACCCTACGATCAGGAAGCAAGCCGATAGGCGTGCGCCACGACACACCACCACCGGACGAGAACACGCACCCCATCTTCTGCGACTGCGTGCACGTATCGCCACACGGAACAAGCAGTCCTCCAGTATCTACGCGATTACACTGATATTTATCTACCGACAACAAGCATCGTGGGAGTACCTCTTATGGCTACCCGTCGCCTCCTGACAATCTCAGCTTCCCTCGCACTCGCTCTCACGGGTATCGCGGCGCCATCTGCCCGAACCTGGGATGCATCGTCAGCACAGGCAAGCTCAGTCATCGTCAGCACTCAGAGCACCCCCTCAAGCGTTGCAACTACCGGTCATGCAGCGCAGGCAAGCTCATCGGCGCCAGCACCAACGCGTCGACGTTTCCGGTCACGCAGGACCTCCCATGACCCGGTAATTGTCCTCATCTCCCTGATTATTTTCGCCTTGCTCGCCGGCGGCTATTTCCTCTACCGATACATTTCTTCCCGAAACGGGGGCCGTCAATCGCAGATGATGAATCACAACGGCCCCAGCGGACCGCAGTATGGAGTGACGGCCGGAAACTATGGTGGCGCCCAGTATCCACAGAATGGAGCTCCCATGAACAGTCCCATGCAAGCAGGAGGCGGCTACCCGGCGGGCGTCTATGGCAACTACTACGGCAATCAGCAGGGTGGTTCCCCCTCGTCCGGCGCAAATGGCCCGTACGGAAGCGGCTACTGACGTCTCGCGTCTGCCTGGACCGCGCGACGATCTGCGAAGCGGGTGCGCGCACACCTCGAGTCGTCAGTATCCTCCACACAACAGAGTCCACGTCGATTCTTCCGTCACGGACTACACGAGGCGGGGGTCCTATACCGCTCCATCGCGCTGGACCGCCAGATCACGCTGGGAGGAAACACCAGGTGCTGTCTCATCTGCACAGCCACCCTCGCGGTCCTCATCATGATCGGGGTCTTCTTCGTCATCTTGTTACCGGCCTGCATCATCCAGGCGATCGTCTACCGACGAGCGCGCAAGGATATTAACGACATGCCGAACTACACCGGCGTCAACGGCCCCCAGTACGGAGTAACGGGATATCCTCAAGGCGCCGAGGCTCCCGGCCGCTCGTGGTATACGGGATTCAGCCCGCCGTGGTCGTACAAGCATCCCTACACCGGACGGCATGGCACACCCGGGTCTTTCCCCGCGAACGGGTACGCAACCCTCCGGAGGAAGCTCGCAAGGACAGAACAACCCGGGTCACTGACGCGAACATGAGTGTGCCCCGCACCGACAGGTGCGGGGCACACTCATGCACTTGCGCGTATTACTCAACGTCACGGCGCGCCAGGTCCGCGTCCACGTAGGCGAGAACAGCCTCGCACACTCCCTCGATGTCGAGGCCTGTGGAATCAACGGTCGCGACGCCGGGTGCGGCGACCATGAACTCTGATACCGCGGAGTCCGCTTTGTCTCGCCCCTCTACCTGGGCGCGCACGATCTCCATGTGCTCCTCGGTCGCGTCGCCGTACAGCTCGAGCGTACGTCGACGCAGGCGTGCCTCCTGATCGGCGAGCAGAAGAATACGGACATCAGCGTCGGGGCAGACCACGGTCGTGATGTCGCGCCCCTCCGCAATCATTCCGGAGCCTTGCTCTCGGGCTTCCATCATGCGCCTGCGCTGCTCCGCTGCCATCCACGCGCGCACATCAAGATTCGTCGACACGTGCTTGATCTCCAGGGCGATGCGCGGTTCACGGATCTCCTCGGTGATCTCACGCTCCCCCACCCACACGTGCGGATCCGACGGGTCAGAGACCAAGCGCAGCGGCATCTCATTTGCCGCAGCCGCAACTGCGGCTTTGTCAGCCAAATCGATGCCGCGATCCAGGCAGTACCACGTGAGCGCACGGTACATCGCGCCCGTGTCGAGGTAGCCGATGCCGAGCCTCGCCGCCAGAGCCTTCGAGACCGTGGACTTGCCGGAACCCGCCGGGCCGTCGATAGCGATCGTGATACCGACGCGCGAAATGGCGTCCTGACGCATCGAGTCGTTCATTGCTGCATTCTCCTCATCGAGGTATCTAGTGAGTGATGAGTCGCCAGCCCCGCTCCTGCAGGTCTGCGACACAGCGGTCGGAAACCGCGGGGTCGATCATGACACGAGCAACACCAGCCTGTGCACCCGCTGAGTGCTCGAGAACGAGGTCCTCAATGTTGATTCCAGACTCGCCGAGCTCGCTAAAGAGTCGCCCAAGCGCACCAGGTTCGTCAGGAATGAGAACCTCAATTTCGGCGTAGCGCGACGGGGCACCGCCATGCTTGCCGGGAATGCGGGAAACGCCCTGGTTACCTGCGGTCATGACGCGATTAATGGCTCCGACGCTCCCGCCGCGCAGCGGCCCCAACTCGGCGGCGGCATCCAGGTGCGCAAGGAGATCATCGAGATCGCCTCGAAGATCGCGCAGAATCGATGCCACGGGCCCTGCATTCCCCGCCAGGATGGCAGTCCAGAGGCGAGGGTCAGAACCCGCGATACGCGCGGTATCGCGTAATCCCTGACCGGCTAAACCGAGAGCCTGGGCGGGAGCATCGACAAGGCGCGCGGCGAGCATCGACGACACGAGCTGCGGAACATGCGACACGAGCGCAACCGCGTGATCGTGCGTTCCAGCATTCATCTCGAGCGGCACGGCACCAACGTCAGTTGCCAAGGCTCGCGCAGCCAGCACCGCGCGTGGCCACGTTGTCTCGTGAGCGACGATCACCCACGGGCGTCCGTAGAAGAGGTCCGCATCGGCTGCGCCGGCTCCGCTGCGCTCGCGGCCAGCCATCGGATGCGAGCCGACGTAGCGCGACGCCGCGTCAAGGCACCCCTCAGAACGCAATCCATCAAGGACGTCAGCGACGACAGCATCCTTCACCGACGCAACGTCGGTGACAATCGCATCGGGGAAGCGCTGCAGCGACTCAACGATGATGTGGTCGGCGACATCCGGGGGTGTCGCGACGACAACGAGACGCGGGGATTCGTAGCCTGGCCGATCCGAGCCACACCCGGAGCGGCGCACCCCGGCCTCGGCGAGGACGTCGGTAAAAGCCTCTCCTGCGCCCACGTCGCAGGCCAAACGCAGCGATGTGGGAGAGACATCCTCGAGATAGACGCGCACTCCCCCGGCGCGCAGCGCGAGGCCAAGCGACGCACCAAGCAGTCCCGACCCGACGATGAGAACCGGACCGACAGTCGATACGACTCGCTGTCCGAGCACCCCGCTCTCGCCGCTCACAGTCCAACGGCTCCGTACAACGCAGTCAGTGCGTTACCCTTGACGCGTCGGGTCGTCCCCTGCTTGAGATGGTCGAGCGTGATAGGTCCAAAGCCCGTGCGCACGAGCTCGCGCACCGGGTACCCGACAGCCTCCATCATGCGGCGCACCAGGCGGTTACGACCCTCATGCACGACGATTTCGACGGTCGTGATGTCGCCGTAGGTATCGACGATGCGGAAGGAATCAACCTTGATCGGGCCGTCCTCCAGCTCGATTCCGTTCATGAGCGTGCGCTTCACGCCCGGCTTGACCTCGCCGTGCAGACGCGCCACGTAGGTCTTGCGAATCTCGTACGACGGGTGGGTCAAACGGTTCGCGAGTTCGCCGTCGTTCGTCAGCAGCAACAGGCCGGACGTGTCAATGTCCAGGCGCCCCACGTGGTAGAGGCGCTCCGGATAGTCGGCGATGAGGTCAGCGATCGTCGGGCGTCCCTCCGGATCGCTCATCGTGGACACGGTACCAATCGGCTTGTTGACGGCCAAGACGATGTGCTTGGTCTCGTCGAGGATCAGGCGCTCTCCATCTACGTGAATGACCTGCTTCGCGGGGTCGACGCGGATGCCCTGGCTGCGCACGACGGTGCCGTCAACACTCACCCGGCCATCGGCGATCATCTGTTCGGACGCACGCCTAGATGCGACGCCGGCCTGGGCGAGCACCTTCTGCAGGCGCACTCCACCCTCGGTGTAGGGGTTAGCCCTCATAGTTCTTCCTCCAATTCATCCAGCGCGTCAGCGTCTGGCAGGTAGGGTGCCAACGGTACCAGCTCCGACAGGCTCGTTAGCCCCATTTTCTCAAGAAACTCCCCGGTCGTCCCGTACAGGCGCGCGCCAGAGGGTGTCAGTCCCGTCTCTTCCACGAGGCCTCGTGCCATGAGGGTACGCACGACACCATCGACGTTGACCCCCCGGATACGGGAGATCCGAGTCCGTGAAATCGGCTGACGGTACGCAATGACGGCCAACGTTTCCAGGGCCGCCTGCGAGAGGCGGGCGTGAGACGATCCGACGACGAATCGGCCGACAACATCGGCGTATGCGCGAGCGGAATAGATGCGCCAGCCACCCGCCACCTCGCGTAGCTCAAAGCCCCGCGGGTATTCCTGCCCCTCGCCCAGGTACTCGGCAGCAAGCGCGCGCAGTTCGGCGTCAACCTCTTCAGAACTGACTCCCAGGACGTCGGCGAGCTCGGACGTGCCAACGGGTTCGGAGGCCACCATGAGGATCGCCTCGATGGCACCGCGCACTGTGTGTTCACTCATCACCGCTGTCTCCTTCGCTCTCGGATCGTGCACCACTGCGGGACGAGGCCGGGGCAGTATCCGCGTCGTCCATACCCGCGTAGTCATCCACGTCAATGTCGATGCATTCTCGAGTACCCGTCCAATGGATCGTGAGTGCCCCGAGCGCATCCTCCTGATCGAACTCGACCGCGCCTCGCCGGTACAGCTCGAGGAGGGCAAGGAAGCGGGAGACAACGACAGCACGCGTCTGGGCATCCTCAACGAGTTGATGGAAGGTCATGGAACCCGACTCAGCCAGCATCGCACTGACGACGAGCGCCTGTTCGCGCACGGGCACGACAGGGTCATGCAGGTGAGTGACCTGCACCGTCGGTGCCGAGGCAGACAGCGCATTGGCCGCGAGGCGCGCGAGGTCTTGGGGCGTCGTGAGCCAGCGCAGCTCGGGAAGAAGCGTCGCAAAATGCGCCTCCAGGGGCACGTCCCTGGCGACGTACGAGCCGTACTCCCCCATCCGCTGATCAACATACTTCGCTGCTTCCTTGAACGCGCGATACTGCAGAAGCCGGGAAAACAGCAGATCACGGGCCTCCAGATCGGCCTGCGAGGCGTTGTCCTCCTCGTCAATGGCGGGCAGTAGGTGAGCCGCCTTCATGTCGAGCAGTGTCGCCGCCACAACCAGGAACTCCGTCGTACGAGATAAGTCCGGAGACGCCTGCATGAAAGCGATGAACTCATCGGTCACCTGGGCGAGTGCAACCTCAGTGATGTCGAGTTTTTTGCGGGCAATCAGGGACAGGAGAAGATCGAAGGGGCCTTCGAAAACGGGGAGTGACACAGCGAAGAGGTCAAACTCCCCCTGGACCTCGAGACCCTCAGGCCGCGTCGCCACGGGCTATGACTTCCCGCGCGAGTCGACGGTAGGCGTGTGCACCCGCATGGTTGGGAGCATAGGAGGTGATCGGCTCGGTCGCCACAGACGCATCCGGAAACTTGATGGTGCGGCCGATGCGCGTATCAAACACGAGGTCGCCGAATGCCTCCTGCAGGCGCTGGAGGACCTCGCGCGAATGCAGCGTGCGCGAGTCAACCATCGTGGCGACGATGCCGTCAATCTTGAGACGCGGGTTAATGCGATCACGCACCGTCTCGATGGTCTCGACGAGCAGCGCGACGCCACGCAACGCAAAGAACTCCGCCTCCACCGGCACGATCACACCATGAGCCGCGGTCAGGGCGTTGACCGCGAGCAAACCGAGGGACGGCTGACAGTCGATCAAAACCACATCATAATCGGCTTCGACGTGCCGGAGGACACGGGCCAGCGCGCTCTCGCGGGCAACCTCATTGACGAGCTGCACTTCAGCCGCAGACAGGTCAATGTTTGCCGGAATAATATCGAGGTTTTCCGTCGACGTGTGGCAGATCGTCGCCTTGACGTCCGCCTTCGGGTTCATGAGCAGCGTGTAGATCGTCTGCTCCATGTCGAGCGCATTAATGCCCAGGCCGACGGAGGCGGCACCCTGGGGATCAAGGTCCACGATCAAGACCCGTCGCCCATATTCAGCCAGGGCGGCACCCAGATTGATGGTCGTCGTCGTCTTGCCGACGCCACCCTTCTGATTGCACATCGCGATCACGCGAGCGGGACCGTGCCCCGATAGCGGCGCGGGCACAGGGAAATCGACCGGCTCGTCGCGCAGGTCGGGCGTCAGCGTAGGATGCGAGTTCGTGGTCACGCCCCCATCCTAATTCATCACCGCGCGGTTGCCTCGGTGCCACGCGCCCGCGGGTGCGACAGGGTGAAAACCTCACGCAGCGCTTGTGCGGTCACTTGGGTGTAGATCTGCGTCGTTGCGACCGACGCATGTCCCAGAAGCTCCTGAACTTCGCGTACGCTCGCGCCCCCCTCGAGCAGGTGCGTCGCGAACGAATGCCGCAACGTATGCGGAGAGATACGATCCTCCAGATCAGCGGCCTGAGCCGCGCGCCGAATAGCCGTCCATGCACTCTGCCGAGACAGCGCACCGCCGCGGGAGTTGAGAAAGAATGCCGTCTGGCCCCTGCCTCGTGCTGCCAGTGCCGGTCGTGCACGCACACTGTATGCGTGGAGCGCATCGACAGCGAAAGAACCGACCGGAACGATCCTCTCTTTGCGTCCTTTGCCAAACAGACGCACAACGGGGACATCGCCGTCGAGATCAAGGTCATCCGCGCTCAGGGACACCGCTTCAGACACGCGCGCACCCGTGGCATACAGGAGTTCGAGCAACGCCGCATCACGAAGGCCGATGGGTGAATCGTCGGTGTGAGCGGCATCAAGCAGCCGTCCCACCTCGTCGACCGAGAGAGCCTTGGGCAGGTGACGCCCCTGACGGGGGGCATGCAGCTGGGCAGCGACATCCGTCGCGACAACCCCCTCCGTCAGCGCGTACTTATGCAGCCCTCGGATAGCGGCCGACGCGCGCGCTACGGACGACGCTGCCGCAGCTTTCCCCGTGACCGATCCGGATGCCAGCCGCATCATGTAGTCTTCGATGTCGCGCACACTCACGTCCCCGACATCGTTTTTCCCTCGGCTCTTCATGTCAAACGCATACCGGCTGGCATCTCTACGATAGTTTGAAACTGTATGCGCAGATGCCCCCTTTTCAACGCGCAGATAGTCCACCCAGTCGCGCACGAGAGCTTCCAGAGAGGTCATGGTGACAGAGTAAGCGACTGTGCAACATATGTGCGTGAGCGCTATCGGCATGCGCACATTTTCGCTAGACTGTGACGCGGTAAACCATTCCCGCCCCAACGCTGGGGCCCAACACCTGGAGACCACCGTGTCACTTCACTGGGATCACATTGATGACGAAGCGGTCAAGACCGCTAAGCTCCTCGCCGCCGACGCCGTCGAGCAGGCAGGATCGGGCCACCCCGGTACTGCGATCTCGCTCGCCCCCGCCGCCTACCTCCTCTACAACAAGGTCATGAACGTCGATCCTGCCGACCCGCGCTGGATCGGACGCGACCGTTTCATCCTCTCGGCCGGCCACTCCTCGCTGACCCAGTACGTCCAGCTCTACCTCTCGGGCTTCGGGCTCGAACTTGATGACATCAAGAAGCTGCGCACCGCTGGCTCCCTGACCCCCGGCCACCCCGAGTACGGCCACACCAAGGGCGTCGAAATCACGACCGGCCCGCTGGGTACCGGCATCGCCTCCGCCGTCGGCTTCGCCATGAATGCCCGCCGCGTCCACGGCCTGCTGGATCCCGAGACCCCGCTCGGTGAGTCCGTCTTCGACCACAACGTCTACGTCATCGCTGGCGATGGCTGCTTCGAAGAGGGCGTCTCCGCTGAGGCTTCCTCCCTCGCAGGCACCCAGGAGCTCGGCAACATTACCGTCATCTGGGACGACAACCACATCTCCATCGAAGACGACACGTCGATCGCTTTCAACGAGGATGTCCTGGCCCGCTACGAGGCCTACGGCTGGCACGTCCAGCGCGTCGACTGGCTCGGCGAGGATGGCTCCTACGAGGAGAACACGGCAGCCCTGAACGACGCCCTCGAGGCCGCCAAGGCCGAGACGAGGAAGCCCTCGCTCATCGCGCTGCGCACCATCATCGGCTGGCCGACCCCCGGCAAGCAGAACACCGGCGGTATTCACGGTTCCAAGCTCGGCTCCGAGGCACTGAAGGGTCTCAAGGAGGCGCTGGGCGCCGATCCCGAGAAGATGTTCGACGCTGATTCCGCGCTCGTCGACGAGGTCCGCGCCCGCGCGGCCGCTCGCGCAGCCGAATACCGCAAGGGCTGGGACGCCCGCTTCGAGGGGTGGAAGGCCGCGCACCCCGAGCAGGCTGCCCTGCTTGAGCGCCTCCTCGAAGGCCGCCTGCCCGAGGGCTGGGAGGCCGCGCTGCCCACCTTCGAAGAGGGCAAGGCCATCGCGACCCGCGCTGCCTCCGGCCAGGTCCTCAACGCGATCGCTCCGGTGTTGCCCGAACTGTGGGGCGGTTCCGCCGACCTCGCCGGCTCGAACAACACGTTCCTGAAGGGCGAGCCCTCGTTCCTGCCCGCGCACCGTTCCTCGTCTGCCTTCAGCGGCAACGAGTTCGGCCGTAACCTCCACTTCGGCGTGCGCGAATTCGCGATGGGTGCCGCGCTCAACGGTATCGCCGCCGACGGCTTCACCCGCGCTTACGGCGGCACGTTCTTCGTGTTCTCCGACTTCATGCGCGGCGCGGTGCGCCTCGCCGCCCTCATGGATCTGCCTGTCACCTACGTGTGGACCCACGACTCCATCGGCGTCGGCGAAGACGGCCCGACACACCAGCCGATCGAGCACCTCGCCTCCTACCGCGCGATCCCGAACTTCGCGGTCGTGCGTCCCGCCGACGCAGCTGAGACGGCCGCCTCCTGGAAGGCCATTCTCGAGCAGTCGCACCCGGCCGCCATCGTCCTGTCCCGCCAGAACCTGCCTAACCCGGCACGTGGCGAAGGCACCGATCTGGCCACCACGAAGGATCTCGCGCGCGGCGCCTACGTCCTGGCCGACACCGAGGGCACGCCCGACGTGATCCTGCTGGCCTCCGGCTCCGAGGTCTCCGTCGCCCTCGAGGCGCGTGAGAGCCTGGCCGCCGAGGGCATCGCCGCGCGTGTCGTATCCGTGCCGTGCCTCGACTGGTTCGAGGCCCAGGACCCAGAGTACCGCGACTCCGTCCTGCCCCCGTCGGTGCGCGCTCGCGTCTCCGTCGAGGCAGGCATCGCGCTGCCCTGGTACCGCTGGATCGGCGATGCCGGTCGCGCAGTCTCCATCGAGCACTTCGGCGCGTCCGCGCCGGGCGAGGAGCTCTTCAAGGAGTACGGCATCGACGCCGAGCACGTGGCCGCGGCTGCGAAGGAATCCATCGAGGCCGCTCGTTCGTGACTTTTTAGTCAACTGAACTGAACATGGGGCTGCTGGCGCGCGAGGGCGTGCCAGCAGCCCTATTCTCGTAGACATGTGTGGGTCCTCGGTCCCGCTTCGCTCACCCAACGGGCGCAGCGTTCGGGCCCCGGCCTCGTCCCAACCCCCCTGAGCGAACGGAGCGATTACTCGTGACCAACGAGATCCCCACCCTGCGCGATCCCCAGGACCGCAGGCTTCCGCGTATCTCACCGCCCTGCGGCCTCGTCATCTTCGGTATCACCGGTGACCTCGCCCGTAAGAAGTTGCTCCCCGCGATCTACGACCTCGCCAACCGTGGTCTGCTCCACCCCGCGTTTTCGCTCACCGGCTTCGCGCGCCGCGACTGGAGCCCTCAGGACTTCGAGGAATACGTGCGCGCATCCATCGAGGCGCACACACGCACCGGTTTTAACGAGGGCACGTGGAACCAACTGCGCTCCGGACTGCGCTTCGTCTCCGGTACCTTCGACGATCCGGAAGCCTACCGCCGCCTCGCGCAGACCGTCGCCGAACTCGACCACTCACGCGGCACCGGCGGCAACCACGCCTTCTATCTGTCCATTCCTCCGTCGTACTTCCCGGTCGTCGCCAAGCACCTGTCGGACACGGGACTCAACAAGCGACAGGGTCGCGAATGGCGACGCGTCATCATCGAGAAGCCTTTCGGACACGACCTCGAGTCGGCGCGCGAGCTTTCGGACGTGATCTCGCAGATCTTCGATGAGCAGGATGTCTTCCGCATTGACCACTACCTGGGCAAGGAAACGGTCCAGAATATCATGGCCATGCGCTTTGCGAACGCCATGTTCGAGCCGCTGTGGAAGGCAAACTACGTCGACTCCGTCCAGATCACGATGGCGGAGGACATCGGCATCGGCACGCGCGCTGGCTACTACGACGGCATCGGCGCAGCGCGCGACATTATCCAGAACCACCTGCTGCAGCTCATGGCACTCACTGCCATGGAGGAACCCGTACGGTTCACGCCCGAGGAGATCCGCACCGAGAAGGAGAAGGTTCTCTCTGCCGTCCGCCTGCCCGACGACCTGGCTGTCGACACCGCACGCGGCCAGTACGCGGGCGGTTGGCAGGGAGGCGACCGTGTACGCGGTTACCTCGAGGAGGACGGTATCCCCGCCGATTCGACCACGGAGACATTCGCAGCGATCAAGCTTTTCGTCGACACGCGGCGTTGGGCTGGCGTGCCGTTCTATCTGCGCGCAGGCAAGCGCTTGGGCAAGCGCGTGACCGAGATCGCCGTGATCTTCAAGCGCTCGGCCCACGTACCGTTCGGCAACTCTGCGCTCAGCGAATACGCTCAAAACGCACTCGTCATCCGCGTCCAGCCGGACGAGGGCCTGACCCTCAAGCTCGGCGCCAAGGTCCCGGGCACCTCGATGCAGGTGCGTGACGTCACCATGGACTTCGCCTACGGTCACGCGTTTACCGAGGACTCCCCCGAGGCGTATGAGCGCCTCATCCTCGATGCGCTCGTCGGTTCCGCGCCCCTGTTCCCGCACCAGCACGAGGTCGAGGCCTCGTGGAAGATCCTCGATCCGATCCTCTCCTTCTGGGAGAGCCAGGGACAGCCCGAGCCCTACGCCCCCGGCGCCTGGGGTCCCCAATCCGCGCACGACATGTTGGCCCGCGATGGCCGTTTCTGGAGGCTCCCGTGATCATCACCCTGAAGAACACCACGTCCGCCGAGGTCGCATCCCGCATCGTCGAGCTGCGTGACGAACGTGGCGCTGCGGCCCTCAGCCGCGTTCTCACGCTCCTCATCTGCGTGCCCGACCTGATCGACGTCGACAACGCAATCGAGGTTTCCGACGCGGTCTCGCGCGAGCACCCCTGCCGCGTCATCGTCATCGTCGAACCCGAATCCACCGAAGGTACCGCACGCCTCAACGCCCAGATTCGCGTCGGCGACGCAGCGGGTCTGTCCGACATCATCATCCTAGAGCCCCGCGGCGAGGCAGCATCCAACATCGATTCGCTCGTCATGCCTCTGCTCCAGTCCGACACTCCTGTCGTCACTTACTGGCCGGTGGTCCCACCGCAGAATCCTGGTGCCCATCCGCTCGGCCGCCTGGCGGTCAAGCGCATCACCGATTCGCGTGCAACCGAGTGCCCGATGGAGACGCTGTCGGCTCTGTCGACCGTGTACACCCCCGGCGACATCGATCTGGCATGGGCGGGCGTCACCCTGTGGCGTGCGCTCCTGGCCGCGATCGCGGAAGACTTCGACCGTCTACCAGCCTCAATCCGCGTCGCAGGAAACGCCACACATCCGTCGCCGTTCCTCGTCGCCGCGTGGCTGCACCACCAGCTGGGCGTGCCAGTCGAGCGTGTTGTCGACAACGACGCGCTCACGATCACGGACATCACGTTCTTCTTTGACGATGACACGACCGTGTCTCTGTCGCGCAGTGCTTCCTCGTCGGTGGCTTGCCTATCGCGTCCCGGCCTCGAGGACCGTAGCGTGAACCTGGCACGCCGTTCCGTTCAGGACTCACTCATGGAGGATCTGCGTCGTCTCGATCCAGACGTCTACTACGGGGAACTCCTCACGGAAGAACTGCCACAGCTCGCCCTCACCTCCGAAGGCGAGTGATATGGTCTCCGTTCACACGCTTGAGGTTTTTCCAACCGTTGACGAGCTGAACGCAGCCGTTGGACGCGCATTCTTTGAGCGCCTGCGTGCGCTCATCAACGAGGCCGGGACGGACGTGCGCATCAACGTAGCCATTTCCGGCGGCGCGATCACCACGTCCCTTCTGCCGTCTCTGCTACCGTGCGCCGACCGGGTTGACTGGTCGCGCGTTCGCGTGTGGCTGGTGGATGAACGCTATGTTCCGGCCGGAGATAAAGACCGCAACGATGACCAGGCGTGGGATGGATTCCTCTATGCTGCATCAGGCGTGGAGTTCGTGCGTATGCCCAGCGCCGATACCTCAGCACCCGGCACTGGTTCTCTTGACGATGCCACCGCTGCATTCGCAGACACCTGGCGCTCGCTCATGGGCGATCGATCCTTCGATATCGCGCTGATCGGGATGGGTCCCGACGGACACATCTGCTCGCTCTTCCCCGGACGCGTCGACATGGACGAGGCCTCCCCCATCCTGGCGATTCGCAACTCGCCCAAGCCGCCGCCCGAGCGCATCACCGTATCGATGCCTATCATGCGCCGCTGCCCGGAGGTGTGGCTCACGACCGCTGGTTCGGCAAAGGCAGAAGCGCTCGGACGCGCTTTTGCCGGCGAGTCGCCCCTCGACCTTCCCGTTGCGGGGATCCTCTCCCCAACGACGCGAGTCTACGTGGACGAGGCAGCGGCCGCGCGACTGGACCTCGGGTAGAAACACCACCTCTACTTTGTGGGGCCGCCTTCGTGACGAAGGCGGCCCCACAGCCTCTTTCCAGGGTACAAAATGGCTCCCCGCTCATCAGCGGAGAGCCACAGCTCGATGATGATCGGTACCGATCAGCCACCAAACTTTCCAAGCAGGACGAAACCGATGATGCACACCACCCAGATGAACAGAGTGCCCATGGTGATGCGGTTCAGGTTACGCTCGGCGACACCGGAGGACCCTGCCGACGAGGAGATGCCGCCACCGAACATGTCCGATAGGCCGCCGCCCTGTCCTTTGTGCATCAGGATGGTCAGGGTGAGCAGGATGCTGGTCACGAAGATCAGCCCAATCAGCACGTTGTTCAGAATGGTCACGGTGGGTCCAGTTTCTATCGCAGGTCGCCCCAAGTCGGGGCACATATAGTCTTATATTAACTGAGAATGCCGATGGGGCCAACCGGCGCACCGGTTGGCCCCATCTCGCGTCTGCTCCGCCCCAGCTCGACGGGCCGGGTGTCACGGGCGTGTGAGCGTTGCTCAGGCGTAGAAGTTCGCCATGGCGGCGAAGGAGTCAGCCTTCAGGGACGCGCCGCCGACGAGACCGCCGTCGACGTCGGGCTGAGCCATGAGCTCCTTGATGTTGCCGGGCTTGGCGGAGCCGCCGTAGAGGATGCGGGTGGACTCGGCGGTCTCGGCGCCGAAGTCCTCGGCCAGGGCGGCGCGGATGGCGCCGCACACTTCCTGAGCGTCCTCGGCGGAGGCCGTCTCCCCGGTGCCGATGGCCCAGATGGGCTCGTAGGCGATGACGATCTTGGCGACCTCTTCGGCCTTCCAGCCGGCGAGCGCGGCGCGGATCTGGCCGAGAACGAAGTCGACGTAGGTGCCGGCCTTGCGGATCTCGAGGGCTTCGCCGCAGCACAGGATCGGGGTCATACCAGCGTCGAAGACCTTGCGGGCCTTGGCGCCGACGAGCTCGTCGGACTCACCGTGGTACTCGCGGCGCTCGGAGTGGCCCATGACCACGTAGGTGACGCCGAGCTTGGTGAGCATCTCGGTGGAGATTTCACCGGTGTAGGCTCCGTTGTCGTGGATGGAAACGTCCTGGGCGCCGTAATTGATCTGGAGATCATCGGCATCGACGATGGTCTGGACCGTGCGGATGTCGGTGAACGGCGGGATCACGAGGACCTCGCACTTGGAGTAGTCGTGACCAGCGTCGGACAGTGCCATTGCCAGGCCCTGGACGAGGTGATTGGCCTCGAGGTGATCGAGGTTCATCTTCCAGTTGCCGGCCATGAGGGGCGTACGTGCCATGAGTCAGTCCTCCAGAACTGCGATACCGGGCAGAACCTTGCCCTCGAGGAGTTCGAGGGAGGCGCCACCACCAGTGGAAATGTGGGAGAAGGTGTTCTCGTCGAAGCCGAGCAGGCGCACGGCTGCGGCGGAGTCGCCGCCGCCGATGACGGAGAACATGGAGCCCTTGGACAGGGCTTCGGCGACGGCGCGGGTGCCACCGGCGAACGCGTCGAATTCGAAGACGCCCATGGGGCCGTTCCAGGCGACGGTCTTGGCGGTCGCGAGCTTGTCAGCGAAGAGCTTCGCGGACTCGGGGCCGATGTCCAGACCCATCTGGTCATCGGGAATAGCGTCGACCTTGACGACGGTCGCGGGCGCGTCTGCCGCGAATTCGGGGGCGACGATGACGTCGACGGGCAGGACGAGGTCAACACCGCGCTCGGCGGCCTCGGCGATGTAGCCCTTGACGGTGTCGATCTGGTCTTCCTCGAGGAGGGACTTGCCCACCGAGTAGCCCTGAGCGGCGAGGAAGGTGAAGACCATGCCACCGCCGATGAAGAGCATGTCGGCCTTCTTCAGCAGGTTGGCGATAACGCCGAGCTTGTCGGAGACCTTGGAGCCGCCGAGGACGACGCCGTAGGGGCGCTCGGGGTCGCCGGTCACCTTGGACAGGGACTCGATCTCCTTGAGGACGAGCAGGCCAGCGGCCGAGGGCAGCAGCTTCGCAATGTCGTAGACCGAAGCCTGCTTGCGGTGCACGACACCGAAGCCGTCGGAGACGAACGCGTCGCCGAGCTTGGCGTACTCGCGGGCAAGCTCTTCGCGCTCCTCGTCGACCTTGGAGGTCTCGCGGGGATCGAAACGGACGTTCTCGAGCAGCGCGATCTCGCCATCCCCCAGAGCGGCGACGGTCTCAGCAGCGGAGGGGCCGACGACGTCGGAAGCCAGCGTGACCTTCACGCCGGAGAGTTCAGCAAGGCGCTTTGCGACGGGGGCCAGCGAGAAGGCGGGATCGACCTTGCCCTTGGGGCGGCCGAGGTGAGCCATGATGACGACCTTGGCACCGGCGTCGGTGAGGGTCTTGAGGGTCGGCAGAGCCGCGCGGATACGGCCATCATCGGTGATGACGCCGTCCTTGAGCGGAACGTTGAAGTCGGAGCGGACGAGGACGCGCTTGCCGCGCAGGTCGCCCAGAGTGGAGATAGTCCTCACGAGGAGTCCTTTCGGTGTGAAGGCGGTGGCGATGTACGAGATGCCCGTGCACGAGCGTGCACGGGCATCTCGCTGATCAGCTCATGGCTGGTATATCAGCTGTGTGCTCAGGCGAGCTTGGAGCCGACGAGGGCGGTGAGGCGAACGAGAGCGTTCGAGTAGCCCCACTCGTTGTCGTACCAGGACAGGACCTTGACGAGGTTGCCGATGACCTTGGTCTCGGTGGCGTCGAAGATCGAGGTGTGCGGGTCGCCCACGATGTCGGAGGAAACGATCGGATCCTCGGTGTACTCAAGGACACCCTTGAGCTCACCCTCGGCAGCGGCCTTGACGGCAGCCTTAACGGCCTCGACGGAGACCTCCTTCTTCGCGATGAAGGTGAGGTCGGTCAGGGAGCCGGTCGGGGTGGGAACGCGGACGGCGAGGCCATCGAACTTACCCTCAAGCTCGGGCAGAACCAGGGCGACGGCCTGGGCAGCACCGGTCTTGGTGGGGATCATGTTCAGGGCCGCGGCGCGGGCGCGACGCAGGTCCTTGTGGGGAGCGTCGAGGACGCGCTGGTCACCCGTGTAGGAGTGGATGGTGGTCATGATGCCGCGCTCGATGCCGAAGTTCTCCTCGAGAACCTTGGCGAGGGGGGCGAGGCAGTTGGTCGTGCAGGAGGCGTTCGACACGATGTTCATCGTGGCGCCATCGTACTTGTCCTCGTTCACGCCCATGACGAAAGTGCCGTCGACGTTCTTCGCGGGAGCGGAGATGACGACCTTCTTGGCGCCAGCGTCCAGGTGAGCCTTGGCCTTCTCGCCGTCGGTGAAGAAGCCGGTGGACTCAACGACAACCTCAACGCCGAGCTCGCCCCAGGGCAGATCGGCGGGGTTACGCTGCGCCAGCACCTTGATGTGCTTGCCGTTGACGACGATGCCCTCGTCATCGTAGGAGACCTCGCCCTGGAAGCGACCCGTGATCGAGTCGTACTTCAGCAGGTGAGCGAGGGTCTTGTTGTCGGTGAGGTCGTTAACGGCGACGATCTCGATGTCCGCGCCCTGCTCGAGAGCAGCGCGGAAGAAGTTGCGGCCGATACGGCCGAAGCCGTTGATGCCAACGCGGGTGGTCACTATGTTCCTCCTGCTCGTGCCCCTCGCGGGGCCACGGTATTCGATGCAACCGGGCGTGCGGGTTGCCAGCCCGGCCCGCAGATGTCTGCGGTTCCAGCAGTTCCTAATCTACACCCCAGAGCGTGCTCTGTCACAATCCAATTTGAAAATCTGCACGTGGGGTAATTCTCGTTTGAATCGAGACGTTGTGGCAGGAACCAGGGACCTCAGTCCTCATCGAGCATGTCGAGGGTGAGTGCAGATTCGGTGTCCGGGATGCCTCGTTCGTGTGCGACCTTGTCGGCAAGGGCCAGGAGTCGGCGGATTCGCCCGGCAACGGCATCCTTGGTGAGCGGCGGATTCGTGTGCTTGCCGAGTTCTTCGAGGGACGCCTGCTTGTACTTTAGTCGCAGGGTACCTGCCTCGAGGAGGTGGGCAGGCACGTCGTCACCGAGGATCTCGAAGGCACGCTCAACGCGCGCACCGGCTGCGACGGCGGCACGCGCGGAGCGGCGCAGATTCGCATCGTCAAAGTTAGCCAGTCGGTTGGCGCTGCCCCGCGCCTCGCGGCGCTCGCGTCGCTCCTGCCAGGCCTCGAAGGTCTGGGGTGCACCCATCGCGGAAATCAGCGCGCCGATCGCATCAGAGTCACGCACGGACACACGATCAGTACCGCGCACCTCCTTCGAGCGCGCGGCCGCGCCGAGCTTGCGTGCGCATCCCACCATGGCGAGTGCCACCTCGGGACCGGGACAGGTGATCTCAAGCGAGGAGGAACGTCCGGGTTCCATGAGCGAGCCGCGGGCGAGGAACGCACCGCGCCAAATCGCCGCAGCCTCGGCCGTCCCCGAGGCGACGAGTACGGGGGGCAGACCGCGAATAGGACGGCGCAGTGAATCAACAAGACCGGTCAGGCGAGCGAGCTCGTCAGCCTTGTGGACAACTCGCACAACGTAGCGCTTGCCGCGTCGCAGGGATGATCCGGACACGACGACGACGGAGGATTCAGCGTTGTACAGCGCCTGCAGGTAGGTGCGCAGGCGCCGCGCAGCGACGGGCGAGTCGAGCTCAGCCTCGACGAGAATGCGACCGCCCACGAGGTGCAGACCGCCCGCGAAACGCAGGGTCGCGCTCACCTCGGCGGCCACCTCCGACGGCGTCGTGATGACGGCGCGCGCGAGCTCGTCCTTCATGTCAGATGTCAGAGACACGGGTTCTTCCTAGGGGGTGAAGTCGTTTGTCAACAGGCAACAGCTTCTAAGGTAACCACGTTTCAGGCTGTCCGACCTCACCAAGGAAGCCGTCGAATGCGTCACGCAATGCTGCGGCAAGGCGCAGCGGGTCGTGGTGCGGAGCCCCGTCACCCGTGCGGACCTGGCGCAGGAGAACGCGCGCGCCGAGCTCCTCGGCAGCGACGATCAGGTCATCGATATCATCGCATGCCGTGGGGTCAGCCACGACGACGTCGAGCTTGAGCATGGGCGCGTACTCGCGCAGGACACGCACGTGATCGGCGGTCGACATGAGGTCGGTTTCACCGCGTTGGCGTGCCAGGTTGAGCACGAGCGCGCGGTGCGCGTCCGTCGTTGCGAGTGCGCGGTTGATGTCGGGGACCAGCAGATGCGGAATGACCGACGTGTACCAGGAGCCGGGGCCCAGCACGACCCAATCGGCCTCGGAGATGGCGTCGGTAACCGCAGAAGGGACCTCGGGGGCTTCAGGCGTGATGTGCACGTGCTCGACGGTACCGGGGGCGACAGCAACCTTCGATTGGCCGGACACGACGTAACGACGTCCACCGTCGTTCATGTCCGCCTCGATATCAATGGGCGTCGTCGACATGGGCAGGACCCGCCCCTGTGCCCCGAGGAGCCGACCAACCCAGTCGAGGCCCTCAACCGGATCGTCGAGGAGCTGCCACAGGCCAGAAATCAGCAGGTTGCCGAGCGCATGGCCGTTGAGCGGGCCGCTCGTATCCAGGCGCAGCTGCATGACGTCACGCCACGTCAAGCCCCACTCGGATTCCTCACATAGCGACGCCAACGCCATACGCAGGTCGCCGGGAGGCAGGATCGGCATCTCCTGGCGCAGACGGCCGGAACTACCACCGTCATCGGCGACAGTCACGACTGCCGTGAGCGCGCGGGTGATGTGGCGCAAAGCCCGCAGGGTTGCGGACAAGCCATGTCCGCCGCCCAGGGCGACGATGTTCTGGCCGGATTCTCCACGTTGAACCCAGCCGGCTGCATCAAGATAGGGCATCAGTCTCTCCCAATGTCACGGTGCATCACGCGAACCGTGTATCCGCGTGTGCGCAGGCGCTTGGCGATCGCCTCGGAGCAAGCAACTGAGCGGTGCTTTCCGCCCGTGCATCCGACGGCAATCGTGACGAATGGCTTCAATTCTGCCAGATAGCCGCTCAGCATGGGAGCCAGTAGGTCCGCATATCCGAGAGCAAAATCGCGTGCGCCCGGCTGAGAGAGCACGTAGTCGGCGACGGCTTGGTCCCTGCCCGTGAGATGACGCAGCTCGTCCACCCAGTACGGGTTCTTGAGAAAACGCACGTCAACGACGTGATCGGCGTCGAGGGGCAGCCCGTGCTTGAAACCGAACGACTCGACCGTCACCTGCAGGGGGCGCTCCTCCCCCGCCACGATATCGCGGATACGCCGGGTCAGATCGTGGACACTCATGTTGGAGGTGTCGATGACTTCGTCGGCGGCGCGGCGCAGTGGCGCGAGGAGACGCATTTCGGCCTTGATACCGTCCATGAGCGTGCCTGCGCCCTGGAGGGGATGGGGACGACGGTTGGATTCGTAGCGGCGCACGAGGGTCTGGGGGCTGGCCTCGAGGAAGATAATGCGGTAGGCGATGCCCGCGCCCTTAAGCTGCTCGAGTGTGGCGTCCAATGTGCGGAAGAAGGTGCGCGAGCGAACGTCTACGCCGACCGCCAGGCGGTGCACGCCGGCCGCGGGGTCATTCGACATCATGCCGACGAGAGCGGGCAGCATGGTCGGCGGCAGGTTGTCGACGACGTACCAATCCAGGTCCTCAAGCGCGCGAGCGGCACCGGTTCGGCCTGCTCCCGAGTAGCCGGTGATGATAAGGACTTCGTTAGAGGCGCGCGGCTCGTACTTGACACGGATCATGTCGCGTACTGCGATGCCCTCGGGAACCGTGGGAGGGTTCTCCTCGTTCATCGACGAGGCCTGGGCCTGGCGCTCATCGCGGTCGTCCGTGGGTGTGTGGTCGGGCATGGCGTCCTCCTGACGGGTGGGCTGGGCTGATGGGTGGGAGCGGTTACGCGCGAGGCGCGGGGGCCTCGTCGATGGAGATGCCTGCGGCGGCACGTCTGGCGATGACTCGCGCTTCCTTCGGCGTGCTCGCGGTAGCGGCGACCACGCCGACGCGCCTGCCGGCGCGGCTGACGGGCTTGCCGAAGATGCGCACGATGTCGGCGGTGGCCAGGGCATCGGCCACGCCGTTGTAGACGGGCGCGTCGATGGCGCTGGTTGACTTGACGACGGCAGAGGCGCCGGGCGTCTTCTGCGTAGTCGAGACGGGCAGGCCGAGGATGGCACGCGCGTGCAGTTCAAACTCGGACTGTGCTTGCGTCACCATCGTCACCATGCCGGTGTCGTGGGGGCGGGGCGAGAGCTCGGAGAACCAGACCTCATCGCCACGCACGAAGAACTCGACGCCGAAGATGCCCAGGCACGGGCCGTTTCCGGCCTCGGCGAGGGCGTCTGTGACGGCCTTTGCCATCGAACGGGCGGCGCCGAGGGCTGCCTCGCTCATGGCCATGGGCTGCCAGGATTCGACATAGTCGCCGCCCTCCTGGAGGTGCCCGATGGGCGCGCAGAAGGTCGTGATGACGCTCCCCAACGCGTCGTCCCAGGAGCGCACGGTGAGCAGCGTGATCTCGTAGTCGAAGTCGACGCCTTCTTCGACGATGACGACGCCGGTCGTCGCGCGAGCGTCTTCCTCTGCGTGGGCCCAGGCGGAGGCGGCCTGCTCGGGTCCTGTCACGCGGGACTGGCCGTGCCCTGAAGAGGACATGGTCGGCTTGACGAAGGCGGGGTATCCGACCTCGTCGAGAGCGGCGGCCAGCTCTTCCTCGCTGCGTGCGAATCGGAATGCGGAGGTGCGCACGCCGGGCAGGGATGCAGCGAGCGTGCGGATGCGCTGGCGATCCATCGTGGCCTGGACGGCGAATGCGTTGGGAACGACGCGCACGCCGCGATCCTCACACGCGCTCAGTTCATCCGTCGCGATGGCCTCGACTTCGGGAACAATGAGGTCGACATCGACGCCGTTGAGCACTGCACGCAAGGCCTCGGGGTCACTCATATCGACAACACGAGACTCGTCCGAGACCTGCATGGCGGGGGCATTCGGGTAGGAATCACATGCGATGACGGTGCATCCGTAGCGCTTCAGAGCGATCGTCACTTCCTTACCGAGTTCGCCCGATCCAAGCAGCAGCACGCGCGCCGGCAGCGGCACGGGAAGCGTCAATGTCATGGTGTTTCCTCCCTCGACGATGTCGCAAGCCTATCGCGAATCGTGTGCGCGAGACCGAGTCCCACGCCCTTGACCTCGGCAATGTCCTCCACGGATGCCTCACGGATCCGCTTAACGGAGCCGAAATGTTTCAGGAGCGCGGCCTGACGGGCAGGTCCAAGCCCTGGGATGGAATCGAGCACCGAGCGCCGCTGGGCCTTCGAACGCCGCTTGCGATGCTTCGTGATCGCGAAGCGGTGGGACTCGTCGCGCAGGTACTGCAGGAGGTAGAGCGCCTCCGAGGTGCGCGGAAGGATGAGCGGGAACTCGTCACCAGGGATCCATACCTCTTCAAGCCGCTTCGCCAGTCCCACGACGGGCACGTCCGCACCCACAGCGTCCAGAGCGGCTCGCGCGGCATTCACCTGCGGGAGGCCACCGTCCACGACGACCAGGTCGGGGCGGTAGGAGAAACGTTTCGGGCGCCCCGTCGTCGCGTCGATCAGACCGGACGCATAGGCGACGCCGTCCTCGTCCTCTCCTTCGACGCCCGCTTCCTCGGCCAGCAGTCGCGAAAAGCGCCTGGTGAGGACTTCGTTCATCGCGCTCGTATCATCTGGCGTACCACTGCCGTCTTCGCCGCGGATGTTGTAGGTGCGGTAGGCGTCTTTGCGCGGCATGCCGTCCTCGAAAACCACCATCGACGCGACCTGGTTCTCACCACCCGTGTGCGACACGTCGTAGCACTCGATGCGCAGAGGTGCCGCCGGCAGATCAAGGTTCTCGGCGAGCTGCTCGAGCGCCTTCGAGCGCGCCGTAATGTCGCCCGCCCGCTTCGTGCGGTGCAGGGCCAGGGCCTGCCGGGCATTCTCCGTCACCGTCTCCATGAGCTGAGCCTTCGGACCTCGTTGAGGCACGTGCACAGACACGGACGCGCCGCGCACCTCCCTCAGCCAGCGCGCAATCGTCTCCTTCTCCTCTGGCTCGACGGAAACGAGCACCTCACGCGGGATCGCCGATGTGGGCGTGTGCGCGATGTCGTCAACGCTGACGGCCGCCACCTTTTCCGCTGTGCCTGCCCCGGCCTCGTCAGGCGAGGCCGAGGAATACACCTGCTCCAGGAGGCGGGACATGAGGGCGGCGTCATCCGCCCCGTCGACGCGCTCGATCACCCAGCCGCGCGTGCCTCGAATACGCCCGCCGCGCACATGGAAGACGTGTACCGCCGCGTCCAGGTCATCGCTGACGAGAGAAAACACGTCCGCGTCAGAGCCGTCATCCAGCACGACCGCGTTGCGCTCCAGCACCGTACGCAGTGCCACCACATCATCGCGCAGCTTCGCCGCACGCTCGAAGTTCAGCTCCGCCGACGCCTGGCGCATCTGCTCTTCCAGGTCACGGATGATGGGACCCGTCCGTCCCTCCATGAACTGACACAGGCCCTCTGCAAGCTCGCGATGCTCCTCCATCGAAATGCGCCCCACACACGGCGCCGCACACTTATCGATGTAGCCGAGCAGGCACGGACGTCCCTGTGCCTTCGCCCGCTGGAACACGCCCGCCGAGCATGATCGCATCGGGAACACTCGCAGGAGCTGATCGATCGTTTCGCGAATCGCCCACACCTGCGTGTACGGACCAAAGTAGCGCGACACCGCGCGCTTGCGCTCACGCGTCACCTGCACCCGGGGGAAACGCTCCCCCATCGACACCGCCAGGTACGGGTAGGACTTGTCGTCCTTAAACATAACGTTGAAGCGCGGATTAAATTCTTTAATCCACGTGAACTCCAGCGTGAGCGCCTCCACCTCGGAGCGCACAACGGTCCACTGGACGGCGCTCGCGGTCGTCACCATCTGCTGGGTGCGCGGATGCAGATTCGCCAGGTCCTGGAAGTAGTTCGTGAGACGATTGCGCAGATTTTTGGCCTTGCCGACGTAGATGACGCGGCCCTGCGGGTCGGAGAATCGGTAGACGCCCGGCAAGGTCGGAATATCTCCTGTGCGGGGTCGGTACGTCGAAGGATCAGCCACGCTCCCAGGGTACGAGGCCGGGGCTGGGTGCGCCCGATGCCCACCGCGGGCGTGCTCTATGTCATGAAACCTTTGAATATTGAAACCAATACGCGCAGCTGCCACCTGTGGGCATATACTGAACTTGGTTGCGAATTGACCCATTCTTGACCAATGAGTACAGCTCTCCCACAAAGAAGGACGTTCATGTTCACCTCCACCCAAGAGGTCGCAGACTTTATCTCCGAGCAGAACATTGAACTCGTCGACGTGCGTTTCTGCGACGTCCCCGGGGTTCAGCAGCACTTTACGATCCCCGTGAGCGAATTCTTGGACGCCGCGCTGTCGGACGGCCTGATGTTCGACGGCTCCTCGGTGCGCGGCTTTACCGCGATCCACGAGTCCGACATGAAGCTCATCCCGGACATCTCTTCCGCGTTCGTTGACCCGTTCCGCGATCGCAAGACCCTGGTCGTTAACTTCTCGATCGTCGACCCCTTCACGGATGAGCCTTTCTCGCGCGACCCGCGCCAGGTGGCTGCGAAGGCCGAGGCCTACCTGCGTTCGACCGGTATCGCAGACGAGTGCTTCATCGGTGCCGAAGCCGAGTTCTATCTCTTCGATGACGTGCGCTACCAGGTCAGCCCCCACAACACCTTCTTCTCCGTCGACTCCCCCGAGGCGTACTGGAACACCGGTCGCGTCGAAGAGGGCGGCAACATGGGCTACAAGGTGGCCGTCAAGGGCGGTTACTTCCCCGTCTCCCCCGCCGACAAGTACGCGGATGTGCGCGACGAGATGAGCCGCCTCCTCGAAGAGGTCGGCCTGACGATCGAGCGCGCCCACCACGAGGTCGGCTCGGGCGGCCAGCAGGAGATCAACTACCGCTTCGCAACGCTGCAGACCGCGGCGGACGATATGATGAAGTTCAAGTACGTCATCAAGAACGCCGCCCTTGAATTCGGCCATTCCGCGACCTTCATGCCCAAGCCACTGTTCGGCGACAACGGCTCGGGTATGCACACCCACATGTCGCTATGGAAGAACGGCGAGCCCCTCTTCTACGACGAGCGCGGCTACGGATCCCTGTCCGACACGGCCCGCTGGTTCATCGGCGGCCTGCTCGAGCACGCTCCCGCGCTCCTCGCCTTCACGAACCCGTCGGTGAACTCCTTCCGCCGCCTGGTTCCCGGTTTTGAGGCTCCGATCAACCTCGTGTACTCGGCGCGCAACCGCTCCGCGTGCATCCGCATCCCCGTCACGGGCACCTCCCCCAAGGCCAAGCGCGTGGAGTACCGCGTGCCTGACCCCAGCGCGAACCCCTACCTGGCGTTCTCCGCGTGCCTCATGGCGGGCATCGACGGCATCAAGCGCCGCATCGAACCGGCCGCGCCGATCGACAAGGACCTGTACGAACTGCCCCCGGCCGAGTACCAGGACATCGCGAAGCTGCCGAGCTCCCTCGAGGCCGCCCTCGACGCACTGCGCGAGGACCACGAGTTCCTCACCGAGGGCGACGTCTTCACGCAGGACCTGATCGACACCTGGCTCGAATACAAGGAGACCAAGGAGGTCGCCCCGATGCGGGCCTACCCGCACCCCTTCGAGTACGAGCTCTACTACGACCTGTGATCTAATCGTCACTCAGCGGCCCCCGCCCCGATTATGGGGCGGGGGCCGCGCCATACCCAGTAGACTCACAACGGACCTGTTGTTCAGTCTTTGAACCGATACCCGGGAGGACACGATGAAGCGCATGCGCGATGGCTCGTACACGATCAAGCCGACGTACAAGGTCGGCGACCACGACATCGTGCCCGACATGCTGGCTAAGCGCTCCCTCACTCACCCGCACCAGGTGTGCGTCGAGCAGCGTTCCTCCGTCGGTTCCACCCGCTCTCTGACCGCCGGTGAGCTCCAGCGTCAGGTCGAGTACACCGCCTGCGGGCTCATCGGCCTCGGCGTTCAGGCTGGAGACGCTGTCGCGATCCTGGCCCCGACCTCGTACGAGTGGCTCCTCCTCGATCTGGCACTGCTCTCGATCGGCGCGATCACCGTCCCGATCTACGAGTCCGACTCCGCCGCCCAGATCGAGCACATCCTCACCGACGCGCACGTGACCCGCGTTTTCACCGCTACGACACAGCAGGCCGAGCTCGTGGGCTCTGTTGCCCCCGGGCATACCGTCGCCATCGATTCCTTCGATCGCGGCGCACAGCGCATGATCACCCGCGCAGCCACCGGCATCACCATTGAGAACGTTGAGCAGCGCCGCGCCACCATCTCGTCCTCGGACATCGCAACCATCATCTACACCTCGGGCACAACGGGTAACCCCAAGGGCGTGGCCCTCACGCACGCGAACTTCATCGCAACCGCTCAGGGTGCTCGCCAGGTCCTTGGCGAGGTCATCGACTCACCCGAGACCCGCCTGCTGCTCTTCCTCCCCGTCGCGCACGTGCTCGCCCGCCTCGTCATGCACGTGATCCTCTCCGGCCAGGGCGTGCTCGGCTTCTCGCCCAACATCAAGAACCTGCTGCCGGACATCCAGGCCTTCAAGCCCTCCGTGCTTCTCGTCGTTCCTCGCGTCCTCGAGAAGGTCTACAACGCTGCGTCCTCGAAGGCGGGCGGCGGCATTAAGGGCCGCATGTTCGCGTGGAGCGCCAAGCAGGCGCGAACATACTCGATCGCCTCCGAGAAGACCTTCGGACCCGGTATCTTCAAGAAGATGCGCCACGGCATCGCCGACGCACTCGTCCTGAAGAAGATCCGGGCGATCCTTGGCCCCAACCTGCGCTACATCGTCTCCGGCGGCGCACCCCTGGCCACCGA
>ERZ773063.354-NODE-354-length-30440-cov-5.916340_pt1 | contig 30440 bp, 20 predicted proteins | sample MGYA00580625_ERZ773063 | MGnify/ENA primary metagenome ERZ773063 (study PRJEB29015, sample SAMEA2738022) | human oral metagenome | biome: human oral; feature: human-associated habitat; material: dental | place: China | collected 2042 ... | reverse complement strand
CGTAGGCGCTGGCGCCGAAGCGGGCCACCTGCTCCTCGTGCAGCTGCGAGGGGGTTTTGCCCGTCACCGCGATGATCTCGGAGGCGAGCAGGTCCATGATCAGGCCGTCCTTGTCGGTGGTCCACACCGTCCCGTCCGTGCGCAGGAAGGAGGCGCCGGCGCTCTCCTCGCCGCCGAATCCGATCGTCCCCGACAGCAGGCCCGGAACGAACCACTTGAATCCGACGGGGACTTCGACGAGCTTCTTGCCCATGCCGTCGACGACTCGGTCGATGAGGGAGGAGGAGACGAGCGTCTTGCCGACACCCGCGCTGGGATTCCAGCCGGAGCGGTGGGAGAAGAGGTATTCGATCGCCACGGCGAGGTAGTGGTTGGGGTTCATGAGCCCCGCGTCCGGCGTGACGACGCCGTGGCGGTCGGAGTCGGCGTCGTTGCCGGTGGCGACGTCGAAGGGCGTCGCCCCGTCTGCGCCGGGCGTCATGCGGGCCCGCAGAGAGGCCATGGCGTAGGGGGAGGAGCAGTCCATGCGGATCTTGCCGTCCCAGTCGAGCGTCATGAAGGGCCACTGCGGGTCGACGACGGGGTTGACCACCGTGAGGTCGAGGTTGTAGCGCTCGCCGATGGCGCCCCAGTACTCCGCCGAGGCGCCGCCCATGGGATCGGCGCCGATGCGGACTCCGGCGGCTCTGATGGCATCGAAGTCGATCATGGTCGGCAGGGCCTCGACGTAGGCGGAGAGGAAGTCGTATCCGCGCACGGACTCCTTGGCGCGCTCGTAGGGAACGCGCTCGATCTTCTTCCACCCCTCCCGGAGCAGCTCGTTGGCGCGGGCCGCGATCACCTTCGTCGCGTCCGTGTCGGCGGGGCCGCCCGTCGGCGGGTTGTACTTGAAGCCGCCGTCACGCGGCGGATTGTGGGACGGGGTGATGACGATGCCGTCGGCCAGCCCCGATCCGGAGTTGCGCACGCCGGTGCCGCTCCCTGCCCCGTTGGCGACGAGGATCGCCAGGGAGACGGAAGGCGTCGGCGTCCACGAGCCCCGGGCGTCGACCCGGACGTCGACGCCGTTGGCGACGAGGACCTCGATCGCGGTCTCCTCGGCGGGCTTGGACAGGGCGTGCGTATCGCGGCCGATGAAGAGCGGGCCGTCGTATCCCTGGGCGCGGCGGTAGTCGACGATCGCCTGGGTCGTCGCCGCGATATGGGCTTCGTTGAAAGCACCGTCGAAACTTGAGCCTCGATGGCCTGACGTTCCGAAGACGACGGTTTGAGCTAGATCGGAGGGATCTGGTTCGATATCGTAATAAGCGGAGAGCAGGGCGTCGACGTCGACGAGATCCTGCTCGCGAGCGGGGGTGCCTGCGAGTTCGTTCATGCGACGATTGTGTCACGAATCGCATTCACGCGGGTCGGATTGTGCGCTTTCGGACGCTCACAGGGCCGCGCCGAGGACGCGTCCGAGCTCCAAGGCAGCCAATCCGGTTCCGTACGTGCCGAGGAGATGGGCCGCGGTGTGCGCCGGGCGGCCGCGTTCGAGGTGGCGCACCGCGTCGGCCATCGCAGTGGAGAAGGTCGTGAATCCGCCGAAGAAACCGGTGGTCAGGATTCGGGCCGCCTGCGGGGGCATCCCCGGGCATGCCACGGCGACCCCCAGCAGAAGGCAGCCCACTGCGTTGGCGGCGAACGTCCCCCAGCCTCCGGGGGCGCGGCGCGAAACGAGGGAGTCGAGGCCGAAGCGGCACACCGCTCCCAGGCCTCCGACCAGGCAGACGGCTGCGAACGTCATCGCCGGTGATCCCCCTTCGCCAGGCTGCGCCCCGCCTGAAGGCCGCACACCGCCAGGCATCCCCCGCCGATCAGCGAGACCGCCGCGTAGAGGACCGCACCCGGGGCGGGCAGGCGGGTGGTTTCCAGGACGAAGGTGCCGTACGTCGTGAACGAGCCGAGGATCCCCGTTGCCAGGAACAGCCGGAGACGAGGGGAGCGATCGACTCTCCGGAGGAGGCCGAGGAGCAGCCCCAGGCACAGAGCTCCGAGGAGGTTGACCGTGAGGGTCGCCCACGGAAGAGTCCCCTCGGGGATGGTCGCAGCGGCCAGGGAACGCAGTCCGGTTCCCGCCATTCCGCCTGCGAACACGGCGAAGCCGTCGCCGGCCAGTCGGCGCCGTCGCCCCCGGGCGGTTATGCGGGCGGTCATTCGATCCGCACCGCCACCTGGTACCCCTCTTTGAGGTAGACGATCCGCCACCGGCCGCCGAAGCGCTCTTCGGCCCACTTGTCGGCCGCCTCCCCCGAGCTGCTCGCGGCGGAGGCCGGGTCCACGGCGACGACGTCGACGTCGGCTCCCTTGGCCGTCCCCTCCCAGAACACCCTGTTGTCGGGGACGAGGTACGCGAGCAGGCGCAGGCTGGCGACGACCCTGTGACCCGAGCCGGCGATCGCGACCGCCCCTTCGGCCGCTGTGCGCTGCCTGGCGGTGAGCGCGTGGGGTTGGCGGTCGAAGAACTGGTCGATGGTCGACGTCCACGCCACGGCGAGGTTCGAGCACAGGGACACGGCGACGGCGAGCGCTGCGGCTCCTCGGATTCTGCGTCGTCTGTGCGCCGAGTCGACGAGGGCGACGACTGCCATGGGCACGAGGATCGCCGAGTAATGCCAGTGCCATCCCCAGTAGAAGTCGACGTTTCCGAGGAACCGCCACGCGAGCGTCGGCACCATGATCCACATGTAGGGGCTGACCGCGCCGATCACTCCGGCCGCGAGGGCCAGCAGCCCGAGGGTCTGGAGCTTGACGGTCGGGAAGATGAGCCGGGTGAACGGCCCGGTGGTCATCGTATCGGTCTGCGACAGCCTGTCGGTGTACTCCCACGTCCCTCCGGGGTGGATAGCGGGCAGGATGACCGTGATGGCCAGGAGCGTCCACAGGATGCCCCAGGCGGCGAGCCCTGCTCCGATCCTGGCGGTGCGCGATCGCAGAGTGGCCATCAGGGAGGTGAGGCTGCGCACGTACAGGTCGAAGTCGCCCTCGCGGGTGGTGCGGCCCCACTCGATCCAGATGACGACCAGGCCGAACGCCGCGACGGTCAGCCCGAGGTCCTCCTTGACGAACACGAGGGCCGCCATCGAGACGATGGCGCTGCGCGAGCGGCCCTCGGATTCGATCCACGAGCACAGACTGTAGGAGATCAGGGGGACGGCGAAGGCGATTTCGTGGAACTGCGATTCGACTGCGCTCCACAGGCCCCAGCTCATGAGGTAGGAGACGCCGACCGCTGCGCCGAGGTGGTCTCCCAGGCGCGCGGAGGCGAGCCGCATGATGGGCACGGCGCTCGCGGCGAAGAGCAGATCTTGGACGACCAGGAGTGTCAGTCCCGAGGGGAAGAGCCAGTAGACGGGCCCCAGAAGCACGAGGAGGGGGTGGAAGTGGTCGCCCAGGAGGTTGAATCCCGGTCCTTTGATGTCGACGGTCGGGGCGTGCAGGCCTCCGTATTGTTTTGCCAGCTCGCTGAAGATGCCGAGGTCCCAGGACGGGACGGCGAAGTCGCGCCATTGGAAGGCGGAGTAGGCGATGTAGGCCCCGGCGGCGACCGCCGCGATGATCCAGTGGGCGAGGCTGCGGGGGTCAGGTCGCAAGCCGCGGAGTCGACGGAGGAGACGACGACTCCGGCCGGGCTTCGGCGTCCTTTCGTCGTGTCCGGCTCCTTCGTCGGCCGAGGGCGTGTCCGTCCGCTCTCTCTCCCCGCCTCCCTCTGCGTTGGCTGAGGAGGCGTTTGGCGCCGTACCGGTTGCCGAGGCCTTCGCGGAGGGGGTGCCGGCGTCAGAGGCGCTCGTGGACGGGGGGCTGTCTTCTGGGCTGCTCACAGATGCAGTCTAGTCACAGGCGGCGGCGGTGTGGAGGGCTTCGGAATGATTCGCCGGGCGCCGGGTGCGGTCCGCCGTTCGCAGAGGCCGTCCCGGCGTTCCGGACTGCTGGAAGCCGGCGGCGCCCGTCTGTCAGATGATCTCGCGCTTGCTCAGGTACCGCAGCGCGAGCCATCCGAGCGGCACTCTCCCCCAGAAGGTGAAGAGCCGGTAGAGGATCGCCGTCGAGAAGGCGATCGAATAGGGCACGCCCGCCACGGACAGGCCTCCGGTCAGGGCCGTTTCGACCGGTCCGATTCCGCCGGGGGAGGGGATGATCGATCCCAGGGAGTTGGACAGCAGGTAGGTCAGCGCGAGGGTGACGATCGGCAGCGGGTAGCCGAAGGACGCCAGGCACCCGCCGAAGCAGGTCACGAAGGCGATGGTCTGCACGATCGATCCGGCGAAGCCGTAGAGGATCCGGCTCGGGTGGGTGGTGAGCCAGACGAGCCGGGGCCAGACCTGGTCGATGGTCGGGCGGGTCTTGCGGGCCACCCACTGCCTCAGGGGCGTGATGAGCATGAGGGCGCCGATGACCAGGATCGCCAGGACGACCCCGAACAGGACCGATCCGGACGGCAGCGTCAGCCGGCCCACCTCTCCCGTCGCCAGGCTCAGGACGATCAGGAAGATGATCGTCGTGGCGAATTGGGCGACCTGCACCAGGGTCACGGTCGCCAGTGCGATGGGCGTGGGGACCCTGCGCTTGTGCAGGAATCGGAGGTTCAGCGCGGCGGGGCCGATGCCGGCCGGCGCCACGAGGGTGACGACGGAGGCGGCGACCTGCACGATGGTCGATTCGCGCAGAGGCAGCTTTTCGGCCGTGTAGGCCTGCAGGGTCATGGCCGCTCCGAGGTAGGTGAAGAGGGCCGATCCGAAGGCGAAGAGCATCCACAGCGGGTTGGCCTGCGCAAGCGTTTCGCGCAGGTCGGTGAAGTTGACCGAGCCGAGGAGCAGATAGACGGCGATGAGTCCGATCGTGACCGTGACTACGGTTCGCGGGGAGAACCGGTAGAGCTGGGTCGGCGTGATCGTGCCGACTTCGGGAACCTGCTCGGTGAGCCTGTCGCGCAGGGATTCGAGCTCCTTGCGGTCGTGGAACTGGGCGCGGGTCTGCGCGGGGATGACGGCGCGTTGGAGGATCGGGGCCAGGGAGATGACCTGGTCGGCCGACAGACAGCGGTTGGCGGAAGCCACCGCCCTGTCGATGCCCACCATCCCCGCCATCATCGCCATCGTCTGGGCCATGTCGATGCGCCGCTCCATCTCCGAGGCGGCGATGCTTCCGTTCTCCCAGTGGAGCAGTTCGACGTGCCCGTCCCGCAGAGCCGTCACGCCGGCTTGCACGTCGCCGTGGGACAGTCCGCGCTGGTGGGCGTGACGGAGGATGTCCCAGACCTCGTCGAGCGCGCTGTCGGGTATCCCGTCGGCGTCCAAGCGGTCGAGGGCGGTGCCGCCGCACACCCGCATGAGGATGACGGCGGAGTTGTCGGTGGCGGCCACGTGGAGCCCGCGGTCGGGAACGAGCCGCGCGGAGACGGCTGCCAGCTCCATCAGCGCGAAGCGGTCTTTGGCTGCTTCTATGGTGGCTTCGGTGTGTCGTGCTGTCGTCGTCAGGACGATCCTGCTCCACATGGTCGCCAGCAGGCCGACGATCTGGCGGTCGGCGTCGAGCATCGAGGCGTGGTAGGCGACGTCGTCGGCGTCGATGACCACGTAGTTGCGGGCGGCTTCCTCGCCTATGGGGGGATGGTAGCTCTCCAGGACGGTGTCGCGGACCTCGTTCGCGTCGACGTCGAGGGCGCGGATGAGACCCGGCGAGGGAAGCGGCAGCGTCGTCGTGTAGGGCAGGTCGTCGTGGGCGGTCCGCCCGGTCTCGGCGTTCTCGGCTGATTCCCCCGCCTGCTTGAGGATCGCGCGGATCTGTTCGACGCCGTATCGGTCGACGTGCCCCAGATCGGTGCGCGCCGATGCGACCCAGGCTTGGAGCGTCGCTTCTTCGGGGAGCTCGTCGATCCGGACGATGAGCTTGGCGTCGATGCCGGCGCGGCGGACGAGGTGGACCAGGTCGACCCCCGCGGCGTGATTTGGCAGGTCGCCGAGGATGTATCGGGCCAGCATGCCGCATGTCGTGCCGAGGAAGGCCGTGATGAGCGCGCCCGGCAGCGTCTGGTTGCCTTGCAGAACCGACAGGACGAGGACGATGGACAGGAGGGGCCAGCCCCAGCGGGCGGTTTTCGTCTTCTTCCCCGACGACGCCACGGTGAGGATCGCGGATATCACCGCCACGTAGGGGAGCAGCCAGATGTAGGATTGCTCGGTCAGCGAGTCCGACAGCTGGCCGGTCAGGGGGGAGAGGGGGAAGTACTTCGTGAAGAACCACAGGAGGCCGAAGGCGATGCCGACGGCGCTGACCGTGGCCCCGGCGGCGGTTATCAGCGCGCGCCATCGTCGATGCCAGGCGATGTCGACGATCACGGTCAGCGGCAGGAAGAAGCTGATCAGCCCTTCCAGAACGTTGACCGGTATGAAGAGGATGGTCTCGAGGATCTCGTTGGTAGCGGTTCGGACGTCCCGGGTGACCGCCAGCGTGGTCGAGGAGGCGTAGATCGCCAAAAGCATGACGCCGCCGATGGCCAATGCCGTGATGCTCGCCGAGAAGAGGTCGCGCGGATGGCGGATCCAGCGGGCCTCCTCGTCGATGAGAAGAGCGGATCGGCGGGGTTTCGCCTCGCCGACCGCAGGCCGTCCGGTGGTGTTCACCCCAGAAGTCTAACGTCCCAGTGTTGGAGGGCGTCTACGGGCCGCTGAGCCGCGCGGACGGTGACGTTCGCGCGTTGGCGCCCAGCCAGCCGCATCTGCCGGACAGGACTGGTCACTCGACGTCGTCCCCGCGCTTAGGCCCAAGGCGCACGGTAATTCGTCCCTGCAGCCGCGACGTTCGCCCATGGGAGGCCGCCTAGGCCAGATACCGGCGCAGTACCAGGGCGGCGCCGATCAGTCCCATCCCGAAGGCGCAGATGACTCCACCGCCCATGTCCATACCGGTGTCGATGATCGGAATGCCGGATGAGCGCTGCCTGACGGACGGAAGGGGGCTGATCGCGTTGTTTCGGGCGACGGGCGTGCGGTACTTGCTCGTCGTGGAGACGATCTGCCCCGGTCCGTCGACCCTCTTGAGGAACTCGGACTCCGTGTCCAGCCCGAGGATCGACATCAGCTCCAACTCGCTTTCGGCCTTGCTCGGCGCGCTCGACGAGGCCGTCGGCGTAGCCGGGTCGGAAGGGCTCGGTTCGGGCAGAGACGAATTCGATGGCTCTGGTTCGCGCTGCCTGGTCGTGGTCGACGGCTTGGGGGTAGGCGACGGCTCGGTGCTCGGTGTGGGTTTGCCGGTCGGCGTGGGTTTGCCGGTGGCCGTCGGCTCGCCGGTGGGCGACGGGGAGGGGTCGGCTGTGGGACTCGGCGAGGGCTTCGGCGTAGTCGTCATGGTGGGTGCCGGCGTCGAGGGCGTGGGTGCGGGGGGTGCCGTCGGCGATGCGCTCGGCGTTGGAGGGGTCGAGGGGCTCGGCTTCGGCGCCTGCGAAGTCGTAGGACCGGACGTAGGAGTCGGCGAAGCCGGCGAGCTCGGCGAGGCCGTGGGGACCACCGTCGACGGCGACGACTCGGGCGCCGAGCGCTTGGCGACGGTGTTCACCACAGTGACCTTCGCCCGCGCCTTCGCGCCGATGGTCAGTGTGGCGATCTCCCTGTCCTCCAGTTTGAAAACGGGCTTCTGCCAGGAGACGCCCTGGGCGGCTCCGGAGACGTGGGAGAGGTCTTCGCGCAGGGTCACACGGGTTCCGGCTGGGAATCTCTCGGCGACGGCGGTGGTCTGCCCGGTCTTGGCCATCAGCGTGACGGAGCCGCCCGTGCCGGACCCGTTGACGGTTCCGGGAGCTTTCCAACCTTTGTAGGAAGTGACTTTCATTCCTTCCGGTAGAGTGTAATCCGCGGTGACGGGGAAAGTTGCATTGGACGAGAAGTCCGGAGTGTGGGTGCCGCTGACGCTCATATGAATGTCGAAGCTTCCGAAAGCGGCGTTCAGATCCACCTTGCTCGAGAAAGGATCGGTGTAGTAGCGAGAAAAAGTCGATGCGAGCGGAGTTCCGTCGAGCTTGACCGTGCTCGAGTAGGTGAATCCGGGGGTGGCTTTGCCGTTCGCGAGGTCGGTGGCGTATCCGATCGCGTAATTCGTGTCAGGCGCCCATGGGCCGCTGGCTTTGATGACCGCTTGTGCGCCGCGGGTTTCGACGCTCATGTCGAAGTTCCCGTGACTCGTCGAGTAGTCGTATCCGCTCGAGTCTGTGAGCGGTTCCCGCCGGGCGGCCTTGTCGCCTCGACCGGACGTCCGGAAGAGAACCCATCGGCCTCTGCCGTTGCTTTGGAAGGCCTGGCCGGGGCCCAGCTGGTCGGTGAAGGAGATCGCCGTGGACTTGCCGTTGAGCGGGAGATCCCGGCCGCTGGCCTTGAGTTTCTCGGAGACGTGGTTGGAGCCGAAGTTGATCGACCACAGGAGGATTTTGCTCTCGGCTCCCAGAGCTCCCGCCACTTTGCCGAAGCTCACCGGCTGGTATGCGGCAGCCGGGCGAGGGCCGATCCCTCCGCCCGGAATCGACACGGAGACGGGCTTCCCGTTGATGAGGAACCGGGCGGACTTGGCGGCGGTCTGCGACGTCGCCTTGAGCAGAACGCTGATCGTTCCCTTCATGTCGACGAAGCCTTGAGCGCGGAGGGCGTTCAGGCCTTTGGCGAAGGTGCAGGCAAGACTGCGCTTGGCGATGGCGCACGTCCCGATGGGGACGGTCGACCCCATCCGCTGGGCGGTGAGGGCAGCGGCTCGTCCGTAGTCGAGGTTGCCGAAGAACTCCGGAAGGCCGACCGTTATCGATTCCCCTTCGGATACGGCGGCGTCTCCGGCGCTCCAGGTGAAGCTGAAGGAGGCGATATCGTCGTTTCGCAGAGGAGAGGCGATTGGATTCCCGTTTGCATCCGATCTGGTGAGCTTGACATCAGTGACTGAGATAGCAGCATGTGCGTGAGCGCTTGCCGGTGTGAGCGGGGCGGCAAATGCTGCGAAAAGAGCGACAATAGTACTCGCTATTGTAGTTTTTATGCCCATCAGTGTGCGTGATGAATGGGCCATAGGTGACTCCTTCTGTCATGACCGCACACGACCAGCGTTGATAGAGGTGTGCGACAGTGACAAAATACCATGCTCCTTTAAGGTATCAAACATCGTTCCCTGGGCACGTCCACCCGTGGGGGGATGTAGCGGATCGTTTCCCCGATTGGCTAGGTATCTTGGCACAGTTGCCGGCCCGGCACAACTTCTCGGTGACTGGAGACGAGTTCTCCCGGATCCGTCTCAGCGGACGGGGGCGGAGCGCCGGACGACGCGCGGCGATGGCGGGCTTCACGCAACGCCGCCGGAGGCTATGCTCGCAGCTGTGGACAGGACGCATCTCGGCAGCCGTGCGGAGGCCGCGCGCTCGCCGAGGATGGGTACGGGGCGCTTCGCGCCGTCCCCGACGGGCGAGCTCCACCTGGGCAATCTGCGCACCGCGCTCTTGGCCTGGGCTCTGGCACGGCGTGCCGGGTTGCGTTTCGTCATCCGCATGGAGGACCTCGACGATAGATGCCGGCCGGAGTTCGCCGCGAGACAGCTGGCGACCCTTCGCTCTCTCGGCGTCGACTGGGACGGCCCGGTCGTCTACCAGTCCGAGCGCCTGGGGCTCTACGAAGCCGCCTTCCGGGAGCTGAACCGACGAGGCCTGGTCTACGAGTGCTATTGCACGCGTCGCGACCTCGCGGGAGTGGTCTCCGCCCCGCATTCTCCGCCCGGCGCCTACCCCGGCACATGCCGCGAACTCAGCGAGGCGCAGCGCCGAGCCGGGCGAGCCCGCATGGCCGGGCTGCGCCGAGGCCCCGCCTATCGGCTGCGCACTGACAACGGCCGGATCGACGTCGTCGACGAGGTGCAGGGAGCCTACCGCGGCACGGTCGACGATTTCGTGATCCGCCGGGGCGACGGGGCCTTCAGCTACAACTTCGTCGCGGTGTACGACGACGGGCTCCAGGGGGTCTCGCAGGTCGTTCGCGGAGAGGACCTGCTCGCCTCGACGCCCCGGCACGTCTACCTCCAACGCGAATTCGGGTTCGCCACGCCGGCCTACGCACACGTCCCCATGCTCCTCAACGGTCAGGGAATCCGCCTGGCCAAGCGCGACGGGGCGGTGACCATGGCGGACCTCGCCGCGTTCGGCTGGAAGCCCGCGGACGTCATCGGGCTCCTGGGCCTCAGCCTGGGAATGGAGGGCGTTCGCAGCGCCGACGAATTCATGGAGCGGCTCACGCTCGGGCGTCTGCGCCGCGAATCGAGTCCCGTATACCCGGCGATCCTGGAAAAAGGCTCTGAATTCGCACGCGAAGGCCTCGGCGCACTGTAAAATCGCTCCATGGGCATTTTGACGAAGGGGCGCCGGTGAGCGTCAGACCGATAGGCGAGGGAGGCCGCCAGGCGTCAGGCGGATACGACTTCTGCGGATACATCCCCGGGGAGGAATACCTCGACCGCGGCCGGTCCCGCCGACGAATGAGCAGAATGACGGCCATCGCGCTGACTCTGGCGGGAGTCGCCGCCACGGGCATCGCCGCACTGGCGTTTATGTGGTGACTCCCAGCCGGCGGCGGCGAGCTCTGCCGGCCGAGGCGGGACTCCGAACGGGGGCGGAGCTTGCGCGGGCTCGACCCGACAGGCGGGTCGAGGATCAGGAATTGCTCTCGTTACCGATCTTGTCGTCGATCGTGTTGCGGACTTTCGCGATGGTGTCCGCTTTATCGGCGCCCAACTTCTCAGTTGCCAGATCTTCGGCCTTGTCGAGGACAGCGTCGGACTTCTCCTCGACTTCTTCGCTGTGGATGAAGTCTTTGGCCTTGTCGAAAACACCCATGGCTACCTCCTGTGATGCCGTACGCTTGTGGAAGGCGAACCGGTTGGTTCGCTGCTCGAAATATACCGTACGCGCACGCTGTGTGGAAACGCCGATCGCGCCGGCCCGCCTGCGGGAGGTACCCGAGAGGCCGGCGGAATGCGCCCGTGGGCGAGCCGGGTAGGCGGTCCACCGGATCGAGCATTCCGCCGCTCCTACGATGCGCCTGCGGGCGAGCCAGGCGTCTCCAGACTTCCAACGGATCCCCAACTGGTCGTTCTCCCTGTGACGTGACTGCGGAACAAGGGCGGTGACGGCGGGGCGGACACGCCGTCTCGGGATCGCCGCGCCGGCCTCGAGGCTATACTGTCGAGGTCGGCGGACCGCGGTCGGTTCCGAACGTTCGGGGGAACCCCGAGGGGTGCCCGCGCCGGTGATCCGACGGGAAGGCAACCCGATGGGGAGTTGTCACCTGGTGCTCGATCCTGTTTTCGGGTCGTGACGCGGTTTTCGGAATGTTTCCTAGTAATGCATGGGGAGCATTACACGGATTGGGGTCTGGTCAGGTGGCTACTGGCCGTTCTACAATGAAGTCTGGATCCGCAAAGGATTTCGAACCTCTCAACCAAACAAATGGAGAAAGAGTATGGCTGACAACACAAACCAAGTCCGGACCGGAGAAGACACCTTCCAGCTGGGTGTCCAGTACGTGGACACCGCGCAGGAGTCTCTGCTCGGTACGGTCGGCGAAGTCCGTGGAACGACCGAATCGATTCAGGGATCGTGGCAGGGTCAGGGAGCCGACGCTTTCAGGACTGCCGCCAACAGATGGGATCAGGAAGCGACTGACGTCTTCAATGCGCTTCAGAGTCTCCGTGATGCGCTCAAGGGCACGCAGGCGACCTTCGATCAGACCGAAGCGGATGTCCAGGCGGAGATTCAAAAACTTTTGGCTGCGCAGCAGAACTAAGACGCATTACATCTGGAATACTAGAAAAGGAACTGAAAATGTCACTTCTCGCCAATTTCGGAGGCATCGAGGGTATCTCCTCCGAGCTGAACACCAAGCAGCAGAAGATCGAAGAGACTCTTTCCCAGCTCGAGACGCAGCTCAAAGGTCTCTACCAGGGGTGGGATGGTGCTGCACAGCAGGCTTACGACACATCGCAGAGAGAATGGCATCAGAGTGCTGGTACGATGCGTGAGCAGCTCGACATCATGAGCCGGCTCGCTCAAACGTCCGGACAGGCTTATCAGTCCGCCGATCAGTCCGCTGCCAACCGTACGTAATTCCTGAACGGCATAGGTATAGGCGCTGGAAAGCCGCTTTGGCCGTGTGCGGCGGAGTACGACTCCGCCGCACACCCACCTCGAACGGATTACTCACCTGAGATCGGAGGCTCCGCAATGTTGAAGTTAACCAGGGAACAATTTGACGCGACTGTGAACAAGCTTAAGTCGATAACGGACGATTACGATACGGCCTGCACGGATTTCGGGAATGTCCACAGCGGAGACTGGAGCGCGGCTGAACAGCTCAATCAGTTCGCGGCACCGCTCACTAAAGCCACAGATGAAGTGAATACATCACTTACCACCATGTCGCAAAACCTTCAAAAGGTTATTAAAAACCTTAAAGATTCCGTGGACAGTATAGAGGGCATGGATGAAGAGCTCAAGGCTCGCGTCAATGCCAAGCTGAACGCCATGGAGAAGAGCAGCGAGTACACGGATCAGGAGAAGAACGGAGATTGGGCGCCGCCTTCGGTTCAGCCGGAAAAGCACCAGCGCCCGACTCCCCTTCAGCAGTGAAAAGGAAGGTTGACTGCCATGGGTAGGGAAAGCATCGAACAACTGAATAAGGTGAAGTTCTTCTCTGCTGGAAGCGCGGAGGACCGTGCAGCGGACCTGGAGACGATCGCAGGAAACCTGGAGACCATCTCCAACAGGATCAAGAATCTCATCGGCGATCTCGGCCTCGAAGGGGAGACGGGCACGGCTGCCGACGAAGCCCTCGGCAACGCTTCGACGGCTGCGGTGCATGGGTCCGAATTCGTCAAAGTCATCGCCGAGGCCCGGCGGCTTGCGGCCACGGCGGGACGCAATGCCGTTCAGGTCCAGGAGGAAGTCGAGAAGAGCGTCGGCGATGCCGATTCCACCTTCAGCAATGCCACGCCTGCGACTGAGAAGGGAGGCGACACCCTCAGCGCTTCCTCGGTCTCCGCCTACGACAAAGCCGTGAAGGCTCACGACGCCGCGGTGGAGGCGGCCAATACGAAGGCCCAGACAGCGCTGACGACGCTGGACACCGAAACCCAGTCCGCGATCGCGAAGCTCAATACGCTGTGGCCGGACGAATCGGGTTCCGGCGGCTCGGGATCGGGCGGTTTCGGAGGCGGCTCGTCCTCTACCGGTGGTTCACAGACGTCTGGAGGCGGCCAGAGTGCGGGCGACGCCAACCGAGGGGTCTCTCCGACGCACTCTGCTGCGCAGTGGCAGTCGACTGCGGCTCTCCGCCCGTCGGTGGGGCTGCCGGGCAATTCCGCTGAGGGAGTGCACCTTGAGTCGGTGAAGCACCCCTATGAATCGTCCGCGAACGGCACGTTGGCGAGCGCCCACGCGGTGCGGTCGGGGCTCGCTTCCCCGGCCCTGTCGACCAATGCCACCGTGGCCGGCCTGGCCGGTCTCGGCGGGGCTACCGCTGCGGGGGCTGCAGGCGTCAAGGCCTATCGTGCGGCGAAGAAGACGCGCACAGCCACTGCGGCTCCCGTCCGCGGCGGCGGTGCGGCCAGCGGCAAAGCCCAGACGAGGGTGGCCACGCCCGCGCGCCTGTCCGGCGGCGCATCCGGTGCGGCCCGCCCGGTTGCCTCTGCGGCTACCGCCGCGCGGAGTGCCGCTGCCGCGCGCACGGTGACGACGAGCGCGAGAAGCGTGACCAATGCCCCTCGTGCCGCCACTCCGGCGACGGCGCGTTCATTGACTCGCGGCGGAGCCACGACCGCGGCCCGAAGCCTGACGTCTCGGAGCGTCGCTGCCCCGGCCGGCAGCCGCGCGGGAATGGCGAGCGGATCCGGTACCGCGCGTTCGGCCACGGCGGCGCGCACAGCCAGTTCTCTCCGCGCCGGCGCCCCCGCGGCGAACGGGAGGACGGCGACGTCCGCGAAGGCCGCCGCCTCGTCGAAGTCCGGTGCTGCGAAGTCCGCGACTTCGACTCGGACGGCGAAGGGAACGGCGGGCGCCAAGCAGGCCGCCTCCGCGAAGACGGCCTCGGCGAAGAGCCGCGTGGTGAAGGTCGCCAGCATTCGAGGCGGCGGCGCCGAGCTCGCTTCGGCTTCATCGTCCAAGACGTCGACGCGTGGGGTCGCCAAGGCGGGCGGGAACGGGACCGTCCGGGGTGCCAGCCCCGCATCGCGCCCCGCTCGCAGCGGATTCGCGGCCCTGGGCGGAAAGTCCAAGAAGAAGGACGAGGAGCGCGAGGCTCCCAAGCGCGACTACCGCGTTGAAGAGATCAGGCCCGATGACAAAGTGACGTTCATCGAGGCGGGGCATCGCTGAGAGGCCGTCCCGTCCGATATTGCAACAGCCACCCGCTGGGGAGTGGGGCCCGGGATCCCGGGCCCCACTCTTTTTATGCTTGTATCCCGCCTGCGTGGCCGCCTCGCCAAACCGCTTCGCTGAGGGGCGCGCCTGACTAAACGCGCCGCCTGGCGGGGGCCGTCGTGGGACGTGCCCCAACCGTCTCGGCATCAACCGGCGCTGGCATCCTCACATCGACGTGGCGGCCTTGGATGACTCCAGCTGCCTTAACCCGGCGGCCCGACGCCACGCGACTCGACGCCACGCGATCCGGGCATCAACGGCTTGCATCAGATCAAGGAACCGGGCCGGTCTCGGCGTCGGACTCGTTCTCTTTGTTCCTGGCGGCGCGTGTGCGTCCAGCCGTGAAGATCAAGAGGACGACGATGACGCCTGCGGCCACCGAGAGCCAGATCGCCCCCGATCGGCGTCCGGTCTTCTGGAAATCGTGCGGGGCGGGGGGAACGTCCGATCCGGCGGTGGGCTTTTGCGTAGCCCTCTTGTGAGCAGGGGAGTCGGGGCCCGGAAGCTGACCGTCGTCGACGAGCGTCATGGCGCGGTAGGGATCGACGATCCCCCACCCGTACACGTCGTCCCGGGTGGAGGGGCTGGCCCGACGCGCCGACGACAGCAGCCGGAAAGACGTCATCGCGGCCGACTCGGACCTGCTGTTGTACGAGCGGACGAGGGCCGCCGCGCCGGCCACGTAGGCTGTCGCGTAGCTCGTCGCGGGCGCCTGCGTGGAGGCCAGGCACACTCCCGTGGTGCCGTTCGCGACCACGACGTTCATGCCGGGAGCGGCAAGGTCCACAGCCGGCGAGTGGAGGACGGCGCCCTCGGGGACTGCGCCGGTGGGGTCGATCGCGGTCACGCCGATCACCCCGGGGTAGGCAGCCGGATAGCGCAGATTCGCCTTGGGATCCGGGCTCGCAGGGGTAGTCTGCGTTCCGCGCTGTTTCTCGACGTTGCCCGCGGCGGCGACCACGACCTTGTTCTTCGCGACGGCGTTGGCGACGGCCGCTTCGACCCGGGGGTCCGAGGTCGGAATGGACCCCGAAATCGTGATGATGTCGACCGAAGGGTTGTTCGCGGCCCAGTCGATTCCGTTCGCCAGGCTCTGGATCGAGGCGGCCGGATAGGTGTCGGCCTCGGCGTTGGCCTGATCTCTGGGAAGGGCGTCGACGACCTTGACGGGGATGATGTTCGCTCGCGGGGCGACGCCTCGGATGGCCCCCGCGGCGTTCGCCTGCCCGGCGATGATCGAGGCAACCGCAGTTCCGTGCCCTTCGTTGTCGGCCCGCGCGTTTCCGCCGCCCGTCGCGTCATAGCCGGCTTCGATCGTCGCCCCGTTGAGCGCCGGAGAGGCTGCGACCCCCGAATCGACGACCGCGATCGACACCTTGCCGCCCTGGGACAGCTTGTGAGCCGGCTCCAGGTCGATGATGCTTGAGGCGAGGACGGACTTCTCCTTGGCGGACGGAGAGTAGATCTGCGTGGATCCCTGCTGGCAGGTCTGCTGGTCGAACCAGGTGCGGAGCCCCGAACCCCCCTGGCCGCCGGACTTCGGCGCGCCGCGGATGCCCGAGGCGATCGAGGAAGCCGGACCGGCACTCTGCGAGGCGGGCGGCATCGTCTGGGCATGCGCCGCCCCGGCGGTGGCGACGGCCAGGAACGCGTAGGCGGCGCACAGACGTTTCGCGGCGTCGCACGCCCGCGGACGGCCGGGTATGCGCGCCGGCCGGGCGGCCGTTTTCCGGCGAGCTGGGCGGCGGCGCCGCACCCCGCCTGCGGCGCGGGGCCGGCGGCCTGACGGTCCGGGGTCTCCTGGCGCTGCCGTCAGCTGGATCCTCCGCGACGTCAACTGGATCCCCCGCTCGGTTGCTGGCCTCCGCCCGAAGAGCCGCCGCCTCCCGTCTGCTGGCCTCCGCCCGATTGCTGCTGGTTGCCGCCCGAAGAGCCGCCGTTCTGCTGCTGGTTCTTGCGTGCCTTCTCGGGGACGGTCTTCCAGGCCGCCTCCGAGGAGAGTGTGGGCGTGGCCGTGTCCTGCTTGTTGGAGAACAGGTTCACCCAGGCGGCGGACGCTTTGAGGGGCGTGACCTGTGTGTACCCGAAGGCTTTGCCGGCGTCGTCGAGGCTGCCGAGCTTGTAGGCCAAGCCGTCCTCGTCGATCAGGTAGTAGAGGTTGGCGCCCTTTCCCGGCTGGGTGAGCAGCGCACCTGACTGGGATGCGACGCTGACGGTGTTGTGGGCCACCGTCGGTATGCCGCTTCCCTTCGCCAGGGTCGTGCTGCCGCCCGTTTCAGCGCGGGCGCAGGGCTTGTCGGGGGCGTCGAGCAGCCCCGTGATGTTCTTCGGCCACGTGGGGCGCAGCTTGTTCTCGGCGAACTTGGCCTGGCCCACCTCGTGGGAGGTCAACTTCTTGGTCTCCGCCTTCGATCCGGTGGGGCTCATGGCGTACATGTGCCGCATCGTCGGCGTCATGCGTTCCAGCCCCTCTTTGCGGACGATGTAGCGATTGTCTTTGTCGACGCCGTTGGAGACCTCGACGACCATGCCGATCTTGAGGCCGTCCGTTCCCGGGATGGCGTCGGAGGGACTCCCGGCATCGGGGATCTCCAGGGGGACGAGGGGTTCGCCTTCCTTGAAGAGGTTGACCCAGCTGCTCGGAGCTTCGACGGAGGGCGGCTCCGAGAAGCCGAATTCGTTCATCACCGCTCTGGCGGCGACCTTCTGGTCCGTCGAGGAGTTGGCCTGGTTGAAGGAGTAGCGGTACTGGCCGATGACGATGTACGACTTTTCCGCATTGGTCACCAGGGCGCCGTCCGCGCCTGCGGGCTTGGTCGTGCCGAGGTTCACGCCCGTCCACAGGAGGCCGTCGTTGGCGACGCAGCTCGTCAGCCGGGCGTTCTTGATCTTCTTGGCGTCGGGGATCTTGTCCGGCGCCCCCGGGATCCCCACGACCGGGCCCAGCTCGACTTTGGCGAGGGCGTCGTCGCTGGCCGAGACCGTCTTGACCCCGGGATAGAGCAGGTGGGCCGAGGCGGCGTTGCGGATGGGATACAGCTTGCCGCTGATGGAGATGTAGCGCGAGCCGTTGTCGGAGCTGATGACGAGTTTTCCGTCGTTCCAGCCGTTGGGGAGAGTGGGCAGGAAGAGCTTGGAGATCGCCGCGCCGACGACGAGGATCACCGTGAGGACCAGACCCGTGATGATCCCGCGCCACGGGCGGACCGGCGTGAGTTCCCTGCCGCCGGGCATGCCGGCCATGAAGGCCGTGACGAGGCGTTGGCGATTGAAGCGCTGCCCGTCGAGGATGTCCTTCGTCGATGCCATGTCACCACAACCTCAAGGCTAGAACTGCAGCGGGGACGAGGATGATTCCCGCGATGGTCTCGCCGACGTCGGCCGCCTGCCGCATCCACTGCGGCGTCGAGCCGAGGACTAGGCCGAAGGCGATGAGGGCGCCGGCCAGCAGCGCCAGGACGATGACGAGGCCGAGCCACCAGCTCGGCTGAGTGACCATGACGGCCAGGCAGCCCAGCGCGAAGATCGACACGGCGATCACGTACTCGGAGACCACGTCCATATGGGCGTAGTGGGCCCGCGAGCCCAACGTGAGGATCACGAGGATCCCCCCGAGCACGACGACCCCCCACTTGCCAGTGGCGACCGTGGACGGAGTGAGGACGGCCAGGGCGAACCCGTCCCCGCAGCGCACGGAGAACATGGCGCGCCGCCCGTGGAGGTAGTTCCTCTTGACGTACCCGGCGTCGATGGATCTGGTCTTCCCCTGCGATTCGGGGCCCGGAGAGAGCAGGGGGTCCGCGCTCTCCAACCGGCTCATCCGCAGGGACAGCTGGGGGAGGAGCAGAAGGACGATCCCCAGGAGGCTCGCGGTCACGACGGCGACGCGGTCGGAGGACCCTTCGAGGAACGTGTTGACGGTTCCGACGGTTCCGAGCACGACCCCGGCCAGACCGGGCGCCAGCATCATCTCCTTCCACTCCGACAGCAGCGGCAGGGCGATGGCCGCGCCGATGGCGGCCCCGATGCCCGCCAGTGCCAGGGGGAGCGCGAAGCCGCCGTGCGCCGGACCCGTCCAGCCGCAGGCGGCCAGGAGTACGCATGCGACCAGGCCCATGGCGACGGCGTGCGAATGGCGTTCGCCTCGTTCGAGCACCCAGACGATCCCGAAGAGCAGGGCGGCCAGGCATCCCAGTATCACCGGCACGACGACGCCGGCCGTCGGACGGGCCTGGGAGAGGAGGAGCGTGGCGGCCACGAGCAGGGTCGCGGCCGCGCCGCTGGCGACGCCCGCCGCGTCGCTTTCGGTCCACGGCTTGTTGGACTCGTTGACCACGTCCGCGACGGCTTCGATGACGTCGTCGTATTTCTTCTCGGTCTCGCGCACTCGCGGCCCCAGGATCAGCAGGGTGCCGTTCTTCACGCCCTGGGCGGCGAACGTCAGCCCCGGATCGATCGTCGCCCCGTTGGACATGGTCAGGACGAAGCCCTGGATGGCCCTCCTGGGCGTGACGGTCAGGAAGCGCCGCGCGATGCTCGGCAGAAGCTCGGCGACGGGAAGGTTGGACGGCAGGAGGAGGTCCGCCTTCTTGTCCTCGTGCACCAGCGTCGTGCGGACGAAGGCGTCGGATGGCGTCTCAGGCATGGCTCACTCGATTCGTTGTTGTGCGGGAGGGCGGCGGCGTGGGAGGGCGGACCGGGGTTCGCGGCTTTCGGGGCGTCATGGGATCCCTCCCGTTCTAACGAGGGTGACCACGCCCATGCCGCAGAGGGCGAACGGGAGGGACCACGTGCAGCAGAAGCTCTGGAGGATGTCGCCCATCCGGGTGAACGCCAGGGACTTGCGGCCGCGGCTGATGGGTATGCTCGCGACGAGGATCACCAGCGCCAGAACGGTCATCGTGCCGAACGCCATGAAGGGGTGTATGTGCCGGTTGACTGCGTCGTTGCGCGCCATGGCGAAGGTCGATGCGATCAACAGGAGCCCCACTGTGGCGCGCGGCAGGATCCGCATGTACGCCGCGGCCGCCGTCCTCGGGACGAGGAGGAAGGCCAGGCCGACGCATCCGACGGACACGCCGGCCAGCGCCCCCTGGGCGCCGCCGTGTCCCGCCGCCCGCAGCATGGCGGGAAGGGTGGCGACGACGTCGGCGCACAGCAGGAGCGTCCAGAGGCGGTATCGCGCGTCGCCCACCTTGACGATGGTCGCCGCCTCCTCTCCGGTGACCGGGTCGAGGTGACTCGGCTTGGCCCCCCGCACCGAGCTGGCCTCGCGGACGATCGTGGCCTCGTCGATGAGCCGGGACTGCGGCAGGTTCACCGAGAACCCGGGGAGCGCCTGCATGAGGGGCGCGGCGACGCCGAAGAGGGCCGCGTAGACGAAGACGACGTCGAGTTTGGTCAGCATGCACAGGAGGATCGCGGAAGCCCCGAGCAGCCCGACCGCCGCGCAGTCGCCCGAGACCCGCTCCGTGGGAGGGTCCTTCGGCCCGCGCCACGCCCATCGCACGGTCGCCAGAGCCCCGGCCGCCGCGAAGCCGCAGATGAGGGTCTGGTAGCGGGCGTCGTCGAAGTTGGACGCCGCGACGAGGATGCCCGCGCAGGCCCCGAACGCGACGGTGGCCAGGGTTTCGGAGACCGGATGGCCCTGGCACGGACGCAGCGCATAGAGGAGGCCGAGGAGGAGCATCAGCCCGGCGGCGATGAGCGTGTGGGTGCGGGATCGCGACGTCATGCCCAGGACGGCGGAAGCGGAGAGGAGGAGGGCGATGGTGACCGCCGCCCAGGAGACGATCGGGGAGCGCTCGGCCTCCGCGACGTCCTGGAGCGCGGCCGCGCCGTCCGCCGCCGCTTGGGTGCTCACCTCGGCCGGCTGCAGAAGCACCAGCGCGCCGTTGCGGATCTCGCGGCCGATCACCATGGCCCCCGGGAGCTTCTCCCCGCCCGGAGTGCACGGCACGAGGTCCTCCGGGACCCGCCGGTTGCGCAGGACGCGCGCGAGGGTTACCCCCGAAGGCACGACGATGTCTTCGCGATGCCCCTCCATGACAAGGGTGAGATACGAGACTGACGCCGATGCTATGGTCATGCTCCCCCTTGTTCGCTGCGCGCTCCGTACCTAAGTATTATCGCTTAGAGGATCCACAATAGCCGCACAGCGTGAGACGAACCGATGTGGAGGATTACCCGTGGCAACGACGAAGCGACAGGCTCCCACGCCGCCGCCCCAGGAGGTGGTGGAACTCAAGGCACCGCCGGAGATCAAACGCTCGGAGGGACTGACCGGCGCTCTGGCGATGATTCTCCCCATGTTCGGCTCGATGGGAATGATGGTCGTCATGGCGATGTCCGGGCAGCGCTCCCCGCGCATGATCCTCATGTCCGGGCTCTTCGTGGTGGCGATGCTCTCTGTGGCCTTCCTCAACATCTACCGCAATCGCACGCAGCACCGCGACGCCGTCACCGGATACCGGCGCGAGTACCTGTCCTATCTGTCGAAGACGCGGAAGAACGCGCGCTCGGCGGAGAGCATGCAGCGCGAATCCTCACAGTGGCATATGCCTCACCCGTCCGATCTGCCGGTGCTCCTGGACGAGGGGACCCACGTGGGAGACCGGGAGCCGTCCGACAACGAGTTCCTGCTCATCCGCGTGGGAACGGCCGACCAGCCCTTCACCCTGACGATCGTCCCCGCGGAGACTTCGGAGCTGGGAGAGTCCGACCCCGTCGCCGAGTCGGCGGCGGCGCAGTTCCACAGCATGTACACGGACGTCAAGGATCTGCCCCTCGGCGTCGACCTGGCCACGGTCTCCCGGATCCAGATCGCGGGCCGCGGCGACATGGCCAGGGCCCTGGCGCGCGCCATGATCGTCCAGACGGCCACTTTCACCGACCCCGAGGACGTGCGCATCGCCATCCTCGCCAGCGAGGAGAGGATGGCGGACTGGGAGTGGGTCAAGTGGCTTCCGCACATCGCCTCCGACCGCATCTACGACTCGATCGGTCCGGCCCGGATGCTCGAATCCGATCCGACCGACCTCATCGACCTCCTGCCGGACGGCATCGTGGACCGTCCGCGGTGGGCCGCCGACCAGGGCGGATCGGAGCTGCCGCACCTGGTCGTCTTCAACGACGGCGTCGAGGTCCCCGAGGACCACCCCATCATCAGCCCCGACGGCGTCCTCGGGGTCACCGTGGTCGAGCTCCCCTCCGACTGGGCCTCGCTCACCGACCCCAACAGCGTGCGGCTGCAGCTGCAGGACAAGGGCGACTACATGGAGCTCTCCCTCCTACAGGTCGGCTTCACCCCGGTGGTCGGGCGGGGAGACCGGATCGGCGTCGCGGAGGCGGAGGTCATCGCGCGCCGCCTGGCGACCCAGTCCGGCATCCAGACCGACGGCTCGGGCCAGGCCGTCGACGCCTCGGGCGAGGCCTCCGCCGAGCTCGTCGACCTCCTGGGGCTGGGGGACGTCCGCGACTTCGACGTCGCCGAGGGATGGAAGCCGCGACTGGCCAGGGATCGGCTCCGCGTCCCGATCGGCCTGACGCCCGAGCACAAGACCGTCCACCTCGACATCAAGGAGTCCGCCCTGGCGGGCATGGGCCCGCACGGCCTGATCATCGGCGCCACCGGCTCGGGCAAGTCCGAGGTGCTGCGCACCCTCGTCCTCGCCCTGGCGATGACCCACTCCTCCGAAGAGCTCAACTTCGTGCTCATCGACTTCAAGGGCGGAGCCACCTTCGCCGGCATGTCGAAGATGCCGCACGTCGCGGCCATCATCACCAACCTCGGGGAGGACCTGACCCTCGTCGACCGCATGGAGGACGCCCTGCGAGGCGAGATGGCGCGGCGTCAGGAGATCCTCAAGTCCGCCGGCAACTTCAAGAACGTCGCCGACTACGAGAAGGCCCGCAAAGCCGGGCGGCAGGATCTCAAGCCGATCCCCACGCTCTTCGTGGTCGCCGACGAGTTCTCCGAACTGCTGGCCGAGAAGCCGGACTTCATCGACATGTTCGTCGCGATCGGCCGCCTCGGCCGCTCCCTCCAGATCCACCTACTCCTCTCGTCTCAGAAGCTGGAGGAGGGGCGTCTGCGGGGCCTGGACTCCCACCTGTCGTACCGCATCGGCCTGCGCACCTTCTCGGCCCAGGAATCCCGCACCGTCATAGGCGTGAACGACGCCTACGAGCTTCCTCCCATCCCGGGCGTCGGCTTCCTCAAGCCCGACACGTCGAACCTCATCAGGTTCCGCGCATCCTATGTCTCCGGGCCCCCGCCGCGCCGGAAGGACCTCTCGGCGGCCGATATCGTCAACGAATCCGACGAGATCGAGATCTACGATTTCACCGCCGCGCCCCTGCGCCTGGAGGAGAAGGACATCGAGAAGGCGGAGGAGGCCAAGGCGCAGGCCGAGGAGGAGCTCAGCGAGTTCTCGGACTCGGGGATCCCCGGAGTGCCCAACACAACCTTCGACATCGCGGTGGCGAGGATGGAGGGCAAGGGGCCCTCCGCCCACCAGGTGTGGCTGCCGCCGCTCGACGAGCCCGCCACCTTGGACTCCCTCATGCCCGATTTGCGGATCAGCCCCTCGCTGGGCCTCCACTCGCCGCGCTGGCGGGGGGCGGGCGCCTTCGTCGTCCCGGTCGGGGACGTCGACCGCCCGCTCGACCAGCGCCGCGACACCCTCGTGCTCGACCTGGACGGTTCGGGCGGGCACCTGGCGATCGTCGGCGCGCCGCAGTCCGGCAAGTCGACCTTCGCCCGGACGGTCGTCGGCGCGCTCGCGCTGACGCACACCCCCCAGGAGGTCCAGGTCTACGTGATGGACTTCGGCGGCGGAACCTTCTCCGGCATGCGCGACCTCGCCCACATCGCGGGCGTCGCGCTGCGCACCGATGAAGCCCGGGTCAATCGCATATACGCTGAGATCAACTCGATCGTCGAGGATCGGGAGAAGTTCTTCGCCGATCGGGGAATCGAGTCGATGGCCGCCTACCGGCGCCTGCGCGCCGAGGGGAAGATCGACGACGGCTACGGCGACATCTTCCTCGTCGTCGACGGATGGCCGACGCTTCGATCCGACTACGAAGACGTCGAGATGAAGCTCCAGGAGCTCATGCCCCGCGGGCTGAACTTCGGGCTGCACGTCGTCGCCACGGCTCTGCGCTGGATGAACTTCCGCACGGCCGTCAAGGACATGTTCGGCTCGAGGATCGAGCTCCGCCTCGGCGACCCCATGGACTCCGAGTTCAACCGGAAGATCGCCGCCAACGTTCCCACCGGCACCCCGGGGCGAGGTCTCGAATCCGGCAAGCATCACATCCTCGGGGCCCTCCCCAGAGTCGATTCCAAACCCGACGGCAAGCAGCTCGCCGTCGGAGTGACGGACCTGGTCGAGCAGGTCGGCCATTCCTGGACCGGGGCCCCCGGCCCCAAGCTTCGCGAGCTCCCCTCCCGGGTGCACATCGACGAGGTCCGCGCGAGGGTCTCCCCCGAGGACCGCAGGGTCATCCTGGGGATCGGAGAGTCCAGGCTCGAGCCCTTCGGCATCGACTTCAACGAGAACGACCACTTCTTCTTCTTCGGCGACCGCGGAAGCGGCAAAACCGCCACCCTCAGGCTCATCGCCGCGGAGATCGCGCGGATCTACAAGCCCGACCAGGCCAAGATCTTCGCCCTCGACTACAGGAGCGCGCTGCTCGGAGAGCTTCCCGAAAGCCATATGGCCGCGCACTGCCGGTCCACCGAGGACGCCCACACCAAACTGGGCGGGCTGGTCGGGTTCCTCAAGACGCGCGCCCCGGGCCCCGACGTCACTCCCAAGCAGTTGCGCGAGCGCAGCTGGTGGTCCGGCGCCGAAGCCTTCGTTCTGGTCGACGACTACGACCTCGTCCAGTCGACCGGCGGCGCGAAGGGCAACCCGATGGGCGTCCTGCAGCCGTACCTGTCTCAGGCGCACGATCTCGGGCTGCACGTCATCATCACCCGCCGCTCCGGCGGCGCCAGCAGGACGCTCTACGAGCCGGTCGTCCAGGCGCTGAACGACCTCGCCTCGCCCGCCATGCTGCTTCCCGGCAGCCCGGACGACGGCGCCCTCCTGGGGCGCATGAAGCCTCGGCCGGGCGTTCCGGGGCGCGGGCAGTTCCGGTCCCGCGACATCGCCCGGGAGTCGATCCAGGTCGCCTGGCTTCCCATGTCCCACGGCTGAGCGCTAACGGCCTTCCTGGGGCTCGGCCCGCTGGGCTTGAGCCTAGGTTCGCGGGAGGTTGGGCGAACCGTCGGGCTCAAGGCGGTTCGGGGTCCGGCTGGCTTGCGGGGGCAGCGTCCGTAGCCGGGCACCTTCGCAGCCCAACCTTCTTGCGGATGAGGGCCAGCGGTCAGCCCCCGGCGGGCGAGGCGTGGTCGTCTTCTTCCATTCGGCCAAGCCGTGGCCCGTCGTCAGCCCCCGGCGGGCGAGGCGTGGTCGGGGCTGCCCGATTGGGAAGCCGGCGCTGTTTCACCGCTGGCATCCGGGGCACCAGAAGAGCCGGCGGCCCACCAGGTCCTTCTCCACGATGATCGTGCCACAGCGCAGGCAGGGCCGGCCCGTCCTGTGGTACACGGCGAAACGCCCGGCTTCTTCGTCGCCTTCCGGCACGGGCTCGGGGCGCAGATCGGGCGGAACCGTCCGGATCACCCCGCTGTCGACGTCGTCGGCCATGGTGGCCGCGAGGTCGTCCCACAGCGCGCCCAAGCGCTCCGGGGAGACCTCGCCTCCGGGCGTCAGGGGCGAGATGCCGGTGCGGAACAGGCAGTCCGCCCGGTAGATGTTACCCGGTCCCGCTGCGATCGACTGGTCGAGGATCAGCTGGCCGACGGCGGCCCGCCGCGACCGGATGGCGGCGACGAAGCGTTCGCGGTCCCCGGGGTCGTTGCGGACGGGATCGGGCCCGAGCCTGGCCAGGACTGCGCGAACTCCCTGGCCGTCGAGCACTTCGCAGCGCGCAGGGCCCGTCAAGTCCGCGGCGAGGCCTTCCGCCTCCAGCCGCAGGCGGACCGTGGCGCCCGGCTCGGGTACGGCTGCTGCGTTGCCGCCGCCGCGCAGTCCCGCACCGGCGACGTCCGTGGCGCGAGGGCCCGAGAACGACCAGCGTCCGTACAGGCCGAGGTGGACGTGGAGCCAGGCGGGGCCGTCGTCGCCGAGTGAGGGCTCGGCGGTGGAGGCCCCGCTTTCGGCGAAAGGCATGAAGAAGTGCTTCCCCCACGCTTGGGCGCGGACAGCGGTGAGGCCGTCCAGGCGCGCCGCCCCCTCGGCGAAACGCCCCTGCGGCGAAGACGCCGCGACTATCCGCCCTGCCAGGAATCCGCTCGCGATCCTGGCCAGGCGGTGGATTGCTTGGCCTTCGGGCATGCGGCTCCCTTCATGCGCTCGTCTTCACGGTTCGCTCGGGGGCGGGTTTCTCGTCCCCGGTTTAGGATACGGGGCCGGCGTCGGCGGGGAAAGGGCGGCGGCGAGGCCGGCGCCTCTGTTCACTCGTTAGTACGAAAAGCCTCGGAAAATCACTGCCGTGTTCACATTCCTTCGGAAGGTTTCCTTTCGGAAAAGCCCTTCCATCTACGCGGAAGGGAATGTAAGATGCTTGTCGAGAGAGAAGAGGCTTTCGTCTGTCGAATACAATCGGCTCGACGACCGCCAGCTATGGGATGGCCAGTGTGCGTCGGGGAGTGGTCAATCATTTCGCTGTTTTTGGATTACCTGGGATAAAAGACGGAGTATGGCGAATGAATGTGCCTAAGAGTCATAGTTATGCACTTGAATTCAAAGATGATGTTATTAGAAAAACTAATGCGTTAAAAAATTCTAGAAAACAGATGATGGCTTGGGGTGGCATGGAAAGGATCCTACAATGGATCCAGGATTCAAAAAGCTTAATCCCTACGGCCCTACAACCAAAGAAACAGGACATTCTGGTTATCTCGTCGACGGAGGAGAGGCACAGATAAAAATCGCGAAAGTTATTTTAGGAACCGCAGGATGAGGGTATGAATATATGAAAAAACTATCCATATGCATATCGATTTTTCTATTATGCATCTCATCATGTTTCAGACAGGAGAGTAAAGTGGAAAAACCTTCAATTTTAGGCGATAGTAATGGACATCATTTTTGGGATGGTGAGTTGCCCTTGAATCGACGTGTGAATATTGCGACGGTTTCTTCTCAACTTCAGATTGCTTTAGTTCGAGTGCGCGATCGAATTGATACGAACTTTGGTAAGCAAGAATGGACACTTGTGGACCCATCGGATCGGAATTTTTCTCACTGTAAAGATCGAAATGAAGAAGGGAGTGAAGATACGAGTATGCAGGGCTGGACTTCTGGCATTAAAAGTGCTAATTATAAATATATATTGACCATATTAGAAAATGAATTACGGTTATATGGATTTAAAACAGTAATTGATCTTTCAGACAGTGATGCTTATAGGGCTAACATTCATGATAGAAAAAACGGAGGATATGTTGGTATTGTCATGAATAAAAACAATAATGTTTTAACTTTGAGATATACAACAGGCTGTCGGCCTAGTTCTGGCCCCGAAGGGGGGAATGAGCCTTCGGTAGAAGGCCGCTCCTCGGCTTCGAACGGCGCTTCATGACCGCCGATTACCGGAGCGTTGTAGTTTGGCGAAGATGATATGCGAAAGATTCACACTTTGATACTGTCGGCAGATGAAAAAGCGACATGCTACGCTGAAAGCACTGTGCAACTGCAATGAGGAGATGATCGCCGTGAAACGGCCTATCGGATTCTATCGCTTTTCGCAATGCCCCAGAATGGCAGCGGGCCTTCTGGCTCTTGCATTCCTCTCGCCCATCGCCGCATGCTCGTCCAAGGGCTCATTGGACGACCTGAAGAACCCCACGCCCTCACGTTCCACGTCGTCCTTCAAGCCCTCGACCTCTGCGAGCATTGCCTCCGATACGCCGACTTGGAATTTCCCGGTGAACCTGGATGGGTGGAGAATGGACATCATCGATCGAGACGGCAAAAACCGGGCGATCAACTCGGCTGGATGCTATTTGACCACCAGTCAACACCCCATCGCCGGGCCCCTCGAGGGGGACAGGGAAGAGTCCGAGTACCAGAATGAGCGCATAGCGACGACCTTGCGGTCCCAACTCACGAATGTGCAGGCCCAGCCGGCCTCCGAAACCAGGGTGTCCGGTTTCAGCGGAAAGAAGATCGAAGGCGCGGCCTCAGAGATCTCCTATACGGGCAAAGACGGGGTGGCATACAAGGGTTGGTATTGGTCGCGCGTGTTCGGCAAGATCAAGACCCCCGTGCTCCTTCAGTCAACTTACGCCTGCCCGGTGCAGGCATACTCTGCGGCGGAGCTGACGTCCATCATCAACGGGAAGCTTTCCATATTGTCGACGGCCTCGGAGGACTTCGACGGTTGATCGGAAACCGACAACTCGAGGGTTGAAGGCGCGCACCCCCGCTCTGCCCTCCGAGTTCTCGCCTCCAGCTTCTTGTGGTTCCCGGAGCGTGCGCCATTGCGCTCGCCACCGCCGCTTTGCCCTACGGGCTCTCTGTAGTCCCTAACGTGCCCCGGTCCGCTGCGTCGACATGAGAGCGTAGCGCCTCGACGTGGCCCATGGCGTGCGCGGCCCCGGTGACTGGCGGGACTCCGCATGGCGAGGCTCCCCGCGGCCCTCGGCGTGCGCTCGCCTGCGGCTCCCAGTGGATTCGGAGCGGGACTTCCAAACTTGAGCGGAATAGGCTCAACATTCAGGGCGTTCCCTTCCATGGAAATCCCGTGAGAAGGAGAGAATCTATGGACAAACTGACGACGAAATCCCAGGAGGCCCTGGCTGAAGCGATCAGCCTGGCCGCCGAGAAGGGGAATCCTCAGGTCGAGCCTCTGCACCTGCTGAGCGCTTTGCTCGGCCAGCAGGGCGGAGTCGCCGTCGCTCTGCTCGACGCGGTCGGCGTCAATCGGGCGGACGTCATTGCGCGGACGAACGCCGCCATCGCGGCGCTTCCGGGCGCCGAAGGATCCTCGGTGCAGCAGCCGAGCGCATCGCGCACGCTCTCGCGCGTCATCAGCGACGCGGGCAAGGAGGCCACTGCCCTCGGCGACGCCTACATCTCCACCGAGCATCTGCTCATGGCTGTCGCCGCCTCGCAGAGCCAGGCGGGCGAGATCCTCCGCGCCGCCGGAACGGACCGCGACCAGCTCGCGGCAATCCTGCCGAACGTGCGCGGCAGCGCCAAGGTGACGAGCCCCGACCCCGAAGGCACCTTCCAGGCGCTCGAAAAGTACGGGGCGGACCTGACGGCGATGGCCCGCGAGGGCAAGATGGACCCCGTCATCGGCCGGGACTCGGAGATCCGCCGTGTCGTCCAGGTGCTTTCGCGGCGTACGAAGAACAACCCAGTCCTCATCGGCGAGCCCGGCGTCGGCAAGACGGCCGTGGTCGAGGGTTTGGCCCAGCGCATCGTGGACGGCGACGTGCCGGAGTCTCTGCGCGGAAAACGGCTCATCCAGCTCGACGTCGCCTCAATGGTGGCGGGCGCGAAGTACCGTGGCGAATTCGAAGAGCGCTTCAAGGCCGTGCTCCAGGAGATCAAGGAATCCGACGGGGAGATCGTCACCTTCATCGACGAGCTCCACACGATCGTGGGCGCGGGCGGCGGCTCCGAGGGCGCGATGGACGCCGGCAACATGCTCAAGCCGATGCTCGCGCGCGGCGAGCTGCGGCTCATCGGCGCCACCACCCTTGACGAGTACCGCGAGGGCATCGAGAAGGATCCGGCTTTGGAGCGGCGCTTCCAGCAGGTGTACGTGGGCGAGCCCTCGGTGGAGGACACCGTGGCGATCCTGCGCGGCATCGCGCCCAAGTACGAGGCGCACCACAAGGTGACGATCTCCGACGGAGCGCTCGTGGCCGCGGCGACGCTTTCGAACCGGTACATTCCCGGCCGCCAGCTGCCGGACAAGGCCATCGACCTCGTCGACGAAGCCGCCTCCCGCCTGCGCATGGAGCTGGATTCCTCGCCGGAGGAGATCGACGCCCTTCAGCGCCAGGTGGACCGCCTGAAGATGGAGGAGGCCTACCTCGTCGAAACCGACGGAGACGGTGACGCCGCGGCCGCCGAACGCCTCGACAAACTCCGTGCCGAGCTCGCTGATAAGTCCGAGGAGCTCGCCGCTCTCAACGCGCGGTGGGAGTCCGAGAAGGCAGGGCGCAACCGCGTCGGCGAGCTGAGGGTCAGGCTCGACGAGCTGCGCACCGACCTCGAGCGGGCCGTCCGCGAGGGCCGCTACGAGGAGGCTGGGCGTCTCCAGAACGGCGAGATCCCGACGATCGAGGCGGAGATCGCGCAGGCCGAGGCGGCTGAGGCCGCTGAGGCGGACGCCGACACGGAGCCGATGATCGCCGAGCGCGTGGACGCCGACGAGATCGCCGAAGTCGTCTCCTCGTGGACGGGAGTGCCCGTCGGGCGCCTGCTCCAGGGCGAGACGGAGAAACTCTTGAAGATGGAGGAGGTCATCGGCAAGCGGCTCATCGGCCAGACAGCCGCCGTGGCCGCCGTAGCCGATGCGGTGCGCCGCTCGCGGGCGGGCATCTCCGATCCCAACCGCCCGCTCGGCTCCTTCCTGTTCCTCGGGCCCACGGGCGTGGGCAAGACGGAGCTGGCGAAGTCGTTGGCGGAGTTCATGTTCGACGACGACCGCGCGATCGTGCGCATCGACATGTCCGAGTACAGTGAGAAGCACTCTGTCTCGCGCCTGGTGGGTGCCCCTCCCGGATACGTGGGATACGAGGAAGGCGGCCAGCTCACCGAGGCCGTGCGCCGCCGCCCGTACTCGGTGATCCTGCTCGACGAGGTCGAGAAGGCCAACCCGGACGTCTTCGACATCCTGCTCCAGGTGCTCGACGACGGCCGCCTGACCGACGGCCAGGGGCGCACGGTGGACTTCC
>ERZ773063.353-NODE-353-length-30449-cov-11.042377_pt1 | contig 30449 bp, 23 predicted proteins | sample MGYA00580625_ERZ773063 | MGnify/ENA primary metagenome ERZ773063 (study PRJEB29015, sample SAMEA2738022) | human oral metagenome | biome: human oral; feature: human-associated habitat; material: dental | place: China | collected 2042 ... | reverse complement strand
TGCAGCAGCCGGGGACGGTCGCCAGGTACACGAACCCCTCCCAGGTGCGGATATACGTGATATCACCCACCCACTTCACTCCCGGCTGGCTGGCGGTGAAGTTCCGCCGGACCAGGTCGGGGCGCGAGCCCAGGTCCGCGGCGGGGACGGTGGTGCGGACCTTTCGGCGTGGCTGTGCGGCCTCCAGGCCCTGCTCACGCATGACGGAGCGCACCGTGTCCGGGCTCGTCTCAACGCCTCTGCGGGCCAGGGCGGCGTGGACCCTTCGGTACCCGTAGGTGCCGCGGGAGCTGTTGAAGACCCACTCGATCAAGGCGCTGAGCTCCTTTCTGCGTCGCACGGTTCTTGATGGCTCCCGGCCCAGCCAGGCGTAATAGCCTGATCGAGACACTTTCAGGCAGCGGCACATCATGGTGATCGGGTAGCTTCCTGTCTACCGCGGTGGATGAACGCGTACCGGGTGGTTACCGGGACTCCTGCGCGAAGAAGGAAGCCGCTTTTTTCAGGAGCTCGATCTCCATCCTGGCCTCTCGCAGCTCGGCACGCAGCCTCCTGTTCTCCGCCGACTGCTCTGCACCGACCTCGGAGTCCACGGACTCCGGGTGGTCCTTCCTCCATTTCTTGACCCAGTTCCCCACCGTCTGAGGAACCAGCCCGTAGGACCTCGCCACCTCCGCGATAGTCCGGTCCTTCTCCACGACCTCAAGGACGACCTGCTCCTTGAGCTCACTACTGAGTCCCTGCGCCGACATAATCAGATTATACCTCATCGCTCAAAACAGTACTCTTTCCACCACTGTCCAAGAAACACCAGGCACCTCACTCCTCGGGTGGCGCGTGTGGCGGGGTCGTGGTGGGAGACGTACCTGGTTCCCGGTTGCGGCCACGGGTACTGGGTGAGGACCTCGCCGTGGGGGTCGGTGATGGTGATCTTGTGGGCGTCCCAGGTGATCAGGGCCTCCTGGCCCGCTCGGGAGCTGGAGACGAGGTAGGCGGTCCCGGCGAGGCTGATGGTGCCGTTGCGTCCTATGGTGGTGCGCCTGGTGGCGGTGGGGGCGGATCTGCGTCCCGGCCGCGTGGGCGCGGGGTCCTGGGTGGTCTGGCCGGTTGGGCGGGCGGGTCGTGCGGCGGTCTGGGGGCCTGGGCCACCTCGGTGGCGTCCCATGCCTGGGCGGGGGTAGCGCGCCCGGGCAGGCTCTGGTGGGGACGCTCGGTGTCGTGTGGATGCGGTCGAAGGTGCCTGGCCTGTGCCCGGGGGGCTCGGCGACGGTGGCGGCCAGGGGCTGCTTGTCCAGCCAGCGCAGCAGGGTGGAGTGGAAGCGCTCGTTCCTGCGCCGTGGGTGGTGGGCTTGTAGGGCTTGCCGGTGATGGGCTCCACGCCCAGCGCTCTGACGTGATCCACCCCCCGGCCCTGCCGGCCCCTGCGGGTGGGGTTCAACGAGGCCCCGTTGTCGGTCAGGGGGCCGCTGGGGCACGCCGTAGGCGCGCACGCCCTTGTCGAAGACCCTGACGGCCGCGTCACTGGTCTCGGCCCGGGCGACCAGCCAGGCCACCGCCAGGCGGGAGTGATCGTCCTGAAGCTGGAAGATCACGCACTTGCGGCCTCTCTCCAGGACGATTCTCGGTGGAGCCGGCTGCCAGCAGGCGTTCGAAAGCGGGGTAGACGAACCGCCACCCCCGGCCGCCCCGGGGGGCCTCCTTGCTGGGCTCGGCGCGGACCCGCGTCCCTGGCCCGCAAGGACCCGGGCCAGGGACACCACCGAAGGCGCCACCCCAGGCCCATGGAGACCATCTTGTCGCACCACGCTGACCGGCCCGTGGCCCCGGGCCCGAGAGCCCCTCCGGGGACGCGCGTACTGCCACCGCCTGGTCCGCGGTCGCCTCACTCAGACGAGTCGGACTGGTCCTGGGGCGGCGGGACCTGGGCCCCCGGCACAGCCGCCTGCCCCTCGGCGCGGGCGCGGGCCCTCAGGGCGTAGAACGTCTTGCGCGAGATCTCCTGCTCGGCGCCCAACGTGGTCACCGCCCCACGCGGAGCGTCATCGGGCCACCGGGCGATGGCAAGGCGAACACCGGGGACGAGCAGGCTCATTCCTACTCACCCGCCAAGCACAACCGAAGTGTCACCACCACCGCCCGAACCGTCACCGATGTCCTGACACAGAACTGTCACCGATCTCCTGAGACATCACACCCAGTATCTGCGAGTCAAACGACCTGTACAACCACAGCAAATGTCGTCGCAGAAACTTGACTCAAGCCACATGGGCACCACGCTCCCCACAGGTGGAGCCTCGCGCGTCATAGACCCCGGTCGTCTTCGCGCGCAGCGCCACGACCGCACGACCGGATCGCATGATGGAGATAGTGCCGCCTTGCAAGTCCTGCTATCCTGACTCGATGAGACCGACAACCGTCACCTCCCTTGAACCCTACGAGGACGCAAACGGAAACCACATCGATTACGATGGCCCGGACTATCATCCGTCTCGATCACGTTTCGCGAAAAAAATGCCGTACTACAGGTAGATCCAAACGCTTTTGCAAGCAGACTGATTATTGACTTCAACGGCGACAACGGTCGTCTAAAAATCGGCTCAAACTCTCACCATTGGTCGTTCGCCGCCGCAATCAGAGTAGGGCAAGACTCTGTCGTCACAATCGGGGACGACGTCTCATCAACTGCAGGAGTTATCATTTCTGCAGTTGAGGGAACAAGACTCACCATCGGAAATGACGTCATGTTCGCCTCTGCGAATCAGGTCCGCGCCGATGACGCGCATCCTATATTTGATGTCAGGACAGGGAAGCGAATAAACGTCGCGCAGGACATAAGGATCGGGAATCATGTCTGGTTCGCATGGGGAGCCATCGCGCTCGGCGGCGCAGAGATCGGCGACGGCAGTGTGCTTGGCATGAACTCTCTACTCAACTCCGCTGTTCCAAATAACTGCGTAATCGTCGGGTCGCCGGCAAGGGTCGTACGTCGCGATATTGCCTGGGAACGACCTCACCTAGGACTCACTCCCCCATTTTATAAAATGGACGCTAGTACCATTAAGACTCACCTCGACTACTGGAATCTGACACAGGAAGGCGCGTCAGATGGAGTAGACTGACATTCCCTCAAAGTACATTGCCACTAATCCCGGCGCATAATACACCCCGGGTCTCTACGAGTGGGTGGCGGACGCCGTCGAGGTGCAGCACGGCGCGCGGTAGGCCCGCCGACGGCGCCCGTCCCCGGCGGGCCTCAGGGCACGAGCCGGGGTCGGCGCGGCCAGACCGGAACACGCGGCGCGTCGCCCCCAGAGTAGAGCCGCTCGGCCTCCTGCCCGGTGACTCGGTATCCCACGAGGACTCCCGCGTAGTCCACCGGCTCCGCGTCCTGGACGCGCGCCTCCGGGGTGTAGAGCTCCACGACGGCGCCGTCTCGCACGATCGCGACCTCGGGCGCGTCGTGCCACAGAAGCATCCGGGCGCGGGCGCCGGCACCAAGGTGCCCCCAGGGGCTGCGGAGGATCTGCTGAGGGTCGAGCCTGCGGACGAGCTCTCGCATGAGGCCGGCGTGCTCGGCTCCGAGCCCCTCGGGCTCGGTGGGCATCTGGCCGCGGTCGACAGTGCCTGCGTACCAGCCCAGGTCGTACAGGATGGTCTGCTGCGCCCAGGCGGCGGCCCCGGTGACATCGAGATAGGGCTGGTAGCGGGTGCGGAACTGCGTCGTGTAGCGGCCGGGGCGGCTCCAGGCGGCCTGGACGGCGGAGTCTCCCGAGGAGCGTTTCTCGTAGTGGTAGACGGCGTCGGGCACGCAGGTGATCCGTTGGTTGCGGGCGCGGATGCGTCCCAGGTAGAGGGCGTCCTCGAAGGTGGGAGCCTCCCGGTCCTCGGGGAAGCGGGCGGAACGGGCCTCCTTGCCGCGGATGAGGCACTCGTGGACGGAGAGCTGGATGGCCTGGGGCAGGCGGGCGGCATCGGCCCTGATGGTGCCGTTCTGAAAGCGGAAGTCGAGGGGGTGGGCGGTCTCGCGCCCGTCCTGGTCGATGATCGTGCGGCCGACCAGGAGCACGTCTCCGAGTCCGCGCGACGAGAGCAGGCGTGGGAGAAAGTCGGGAGCGAGCCAGTCATCGGGGTCGGGGAATCCGATCCAGTTCCCGTTGGCCCGGTCCAGGGCGAGGTTGCGGGCGCGCCCCTGCCCGCCGTTGCCGGTTTCGATGACCAGGGCGTCGATGTCGGTCGTGGCCGCCCACGTCCTGCAGATGCTGGGCGAGTCGTCGCAGGCGCCGTCCAGGACGAGGACCACCTGGAGCCGGTCGTGGGGGTGGACCTGGGCGTCGAGGGAGCTCAGGAAGCGCGGAAGGTATCGGGCGACCCCGTAGACGGCGCTGATGAGGCTGACCCGAGGTGGGCGGGGGGTGAGCAGACGCATCAGATCGTGCCCTCCAGGAGGCGGGCGGTGACACGCGCGCAGGCGCCCGCGTCGGGGACGATGAGCTCGGGCGGTGCGGTGACGCGCCCTGCGGCCGCGGCGTCGATGGCGGCGAGCACCTGTGCGGCGCTGTCCGCGCCCAGGGCGCCGGCGGCCTCGTGCCTGGCGCGGTAGCGGTCGGTGTCGGGGGCGCCGCGGGGGTCCCACACGATGCCGACGGCGCCGAGCACCATGCCGTCGTCGAGGACGGAGGAGCGGTCGGAGACCACGGCCCAGGAGCGGGAGAGCTGGTCGGGCACGTCACGCCCTGTGGTGGTCTCGGCATCGAGCGCAGCGAACCAGCCGGGGGCCAGGAGTGCGAGCTTGGGGTGGGCGAAGAGCACGGGCCTGCGCCCTGCGCGCCGTGCTGCGCGGGCGAGGCCCAGCCAAGGACGGTAGAAGTCGTCCAGGAGCGGGTCGGCCGGGGCGCCGGCGTCGATGGCGCGGAAGATCTCCGGGCTCCAGGTGGGGGCGAGCAGGACGCGGTCGCGGTCGCGCCCCAGGAGGGGGTGAAGCCAGTCGTGGCGGGGGAAGCCGGTGAGCCAGACCTCCCGCTCGGTGAGCGTGTAGGAGGTGTGATCGGCGGTGAGGCCCTCGTACTCGGCGGGGGTGGCGGCCAGGACGACGTCGAGACGCATGAGGTTGAACCACCGCCACATGTCCCGCATGGTGATGCCGTGCTGGAGGAAGACGACGCGCTGATCGCCCCGCGTCCCACCCGAGGCGAGCCGGCGGCTGATGACGGGGTCGCCGACATCGGCGAGCAGGAGCGTGCCGGCCTGCCGCCACGTCGAGGCGAAGGCCGCCTCGGTGGGGTCGACGAGGTCGAAGCCCTCGGAGGCCAGGCGCGCCCAGTCGGGGCAGGCGCGCTCGACGGCGAAAAGGTGGCGGATGCCGGGAGCGTGCTCGCGTGCGTGGCGGTAGAGGGGCTCGGCGTTGTCTCCGGCGGAGTCGTGCCGGTCCATGTAGAGCCATGTGGGGGCCGTCTGCGCCGGTGCGGTAAGGGCGGGGGCGTTGGGGCCCGCGGACGGCGAGGAGCCGGGCGTCTCGGGTCCTGGCGGAGCCGCCTGCCCCCCGGAGACGAGTGGCCGCAGGATCCGTGAGGCGCGGCGGCGCAACCGGGCGACCCGCTGAGCGGCGCGCCGCCCCGGGCCCGGCGGCGGGGCGGGGGGACGTCTCATGCCCGAGTAGGGGGCGACGCGTCGCTGCAGGCCGTCGACGGTGGCGGTAATGGTTCCGGTCGGGAGCCAGACGATGCGCTCGTGGACGAGAACGTCGTCGAAGTAGGTGTGGTCGACGGTCTTGGTGCAGGTGGGTGCGACGGGAGCGCCGTCGACCGCCCACGTCTCGCGAGGGGTGGGGCCGGTGTGGAAGTAGGTGACCTGCCGGTCGGGTCGGAAGCTGCGGGCGGAGGGCAGGATGGGGTCGGGCAGGGCGGCACCCACGGCGGCGAGAAGGGCCGCGCGGCGGTTGAGGGCGAGCGGCGTGGAGCTGTAGGCCTCGATCTCGTGGGCGGGGACGCGCGCCAGGACCCCGCGCAGCAGGAGGGCGACCTCGCTGCGCTGCGCGGCGGTGAGGTGCTGGGCGGCGTAGCGCAGTCCGCGGTCGGCGTCGGTGACCTGGATGAGGCGCCGGATGACGAGCTGGTGCACCCAGGAGGGGGTGGGGCCGGTGGCCTGGAGCCAGTCGGGGATGAGCGCGCCCAGCAGGCGCCGGTAGTTCTCGACGCCCGCCCAGGGTCCGGGGCTGCTGGCGGCCTGGAGGACGATGGCGGGGCCGTCGTGGAGGTGAAGGCGGTTGCCGGTGGCGGCGATGTGTCGGATGAGGACTCCGATCCCGTCGTCGGGGCCGCCGGCGCCGTCCCAGGCGGGCAGGCCGCTGCGGGGGACGGTGAGCAGGACTCCGCTGATGGTGTCGGGGAAGACGTGGGGCTCGGCGCTGAGGTCGACAGTGCGGCTGCCGGAGGCGAAGCGCCACCCCAGGGGCCTGTCGTCCCGGGCGCCGTCGGGCCAGGTGGTCAGGGTACGGGTGAGGACGGTGCGTGCCCTGGACCGGGGCAGGGCGGCGAGGTACCCGGCCTCCGCGGTGTCGCCGGCGCGCACAAGGAGGACCCGCCCGCCGTCCAGACCGGCGAGCGCCCGGGACACGGCCTCCGGATGGGAGCAGGTGATCGCCTCGACGTCGGGACGGGGAGTGGACAGGAGGCTGCTGCGGGTGGCCCGGGCGTCTCCGGGGCCGACGATGAGGAGGCGGAGGGGCGGCGCGCTCATGAGCCGGGCACCTCCGTCTCGTTGGGCGGGCCCCAGTGGCTGACGGTGGCGGTGGAGAGGATCTCGGCGCCGGAGATGTCCCAGGTATGGGTGGGTGCGGCGCTGCGGCGCTGGACGAAGCCGAAGCGGGTTGCGGAGTAGATACGGGCTCCGGCCTCGGTGCAGCCCTTGAGGAAGGCGGTGTCCTCACCGGTGGTGGTGTCGGGGAAGCGGACCCGCCGGGCGAGGTCGGTGCGGGCGACGATGGTGGGGCCGGAGACAAAGGCGCTGTAGCGGTGCTCCCAGTCGGGGAAGCGAAGGACGGTGAGGTCCTCTGCGGCGAGGTGCACATAGTGGGCGTGCTTGCCGACGACCTCGGCGCGGGCGTAGTCGGCGGCGGCGAGGGCCTCGAAGAGGTAGTGGTCGCCGTAGAGGTCGTCGTCGTCCATCTTGGCGATGTAGTCGGCATCGACGTGGTCGAGCATGAGGTTGTAGTTGGCACCGAGCGTGGTGGAGGCGGGCGTCTCGATCCAGTCGATGCCCAGGCCGAGTTCTCGGGCGCGCGCGGTGAGCGCCGGGTCGGGCGTGAAGCCGTGGGTGAGGACGATGGGCTGCTGGGCCACCTGCTTCTGCGCGGCGAGGGTGGCCAGGACGTGCGGGACCTGCCGGGGCCGGATCGTGGAGATGAGAGGAGCGATGGTGGGCTGTCGACAGGTCCTCTCCCCCATGCCGATGGCGGTCAGGACGGCGTCCACCCTGTGGCTGTAGGTGTGGCGGCTCCAGATCTCGCGCTGGGCGAGGTAGGTCATGCGGTCGCGCAGGGCGGGGTTGGAGACCAGGGCGCGTTGGACGTGCCGCGCCTGGTCGCGGTCCTCGACGACGGCGAGAGCGCCGGCGGGCAGGAATGCTCCCGTGGCGGCGCTGGGGGTGGTGACCACCGGGGTGCCGCAGGCGGTGATCTCCAGGATGCGTCGGGCGAACATGGAGGGGCTGGAGACAACGGAGTTGACGTTGAGGAAGGTCTTGTACCCGCGGTAGGCGCTGAGCATCTGGGGGTAGTCGAGGGAGCCGCGCACGTGGGCGTCGTAGGGGGCGGGGAACTGGTAGGTGGGATCAGCCCCCAGGTAGCGGGAGAAGATGTCCAGACCAGTGGCCAGCTGGGGCGACGCATCGACGGCTGCGCCGAGGAGGATCTCCATCTGGGCGCGGCGCTCGGGGTACTTGTGGGCGAAGTACGTGCCGGCGAAGGCGATGTCCCGCAGTGGGGCCGGGCGTCCGTCGTCACCGAGGAGCCGGACGGGGTTGTGGATGGCCGGCTGGGCGGCGAAGGGCAGGGTGCCGACGCGATCGTGGCCGAGGTCGTGCCGATAGCGGTCCAGGAGCGTCTCGTCGGTGGTGAAGACCCAGTCGAACAGCCGGGCGGTGTCGATGGCCTCGTCGTAGTGGGCGGGGTCCTCCTTGTTCCAGAAGACGGTGGGGACGCCGGTGGAGCGCAGGGCGGCTACCAGCTCCCGAAGGTGCGCGGACGGGCCCCTGGAGCCGATGATCCGGTAGCGCCAGGCATCGGCGTTGCCGTGCCAGGCGGACTCGACGAAGAGGAAGTCGATCGGTGTGTCCTCGACCTGTTCGCGCCACCGGTTGGGCGTGAGCGGCACAGCGCGCCACTCGTACTGGAGGGCGAGCGCGGTGAACTCGTCGGCGATGACGCCCACCGTGACGTCGTGCCGGGGAGCAGCCGACGACGGGTCGGGGACGGGCCACTCTGCGAAGGCAACCTCCCCCTTGCGCCCGCGACGGCGCCCAACCGGTCGGGCCCACGCCGACGCCCGCCGGCGCCGCCGGTACTCCTTGAGTCCGGCGACACCGCCGTGCCGCAGGTGCCACACAGACCGTCGAACTGTGCGGAGCCGATCAGCAGCGAGGTGACACGCCCAAGAAATAAAACGCATCACTGCACCTTCGGTACAACAGCCATCAATTCATCATCGGTACAGAACAATTGCGTGACCACCCTACAAGCTAGGCCGCGAACACGCGCAGATCCGACCCCAGAAGTCTATCCGGACGGTACTCCGCGACGCCAGACTCCATAAATTCCTCAACCTGTTCAACGCAGGCCAAGGCGTCACGCAGAGGGAGCCCGGAGATCAAATGAGGTGGAAGACTCCACCATGGCGCGCGCCGAATCCGATCTGTCAGGGCAACATCGAAACGCACATCAACAATCTGTGCAGGATTACCGCGAACGACACAGAAAGGCGGAACGTCGTCTACGACGACACTACCGTCCATCACGATCGCGCCATCACCGACTGTAGTCTCTCGAAAAAGCAAGACATCACGACCGACCCAAACATCGTTTCCAATACTCGGAAGACGCCTCCAGACATGAGACCGAGAACAAGGATCCGCAAGAACGGAGTCTCTTCCAGCCGCAGCGTATACAGGGCCTCCCCGCTCGTACGCGAAGTTGGATGTCGTCAAGCAGCCGGTATCCGGAACGCTTTTCTGCACTCTCACCCCTTCGCCGATCGAGCAGAAACGCCCTATCTTCATTCCCGTAGGCAACACGGACTGGGAATAGGTGAAGCACCCGGCGGTGGCTAGAGCACCGCCCGCATAGAAGCCTACATAGGGTTCTATCTCAATTGAGTCGTCGACAGCTATCGATACAGCCCTGCGCCCCCATCCGCTCCTGACGCCCATATAGATCTTGCGATCGGCAAGGAAGTTCTCGAGCTCGATGCTCGAACTAAGCACAAATCTCGCCATTCAGCGATCACCGCCTATTCCCCAGGAACCCTCGGCACGGCTGAGGGCATTGTAGCTACCGACAACCGCCTTGATAAGAGCCCTGCCGTCAACCCATCGCGCAGGACAGAAATCGGGCTCGAGACTCCTCATGGCGTTAACAGAGATCGAAGCGCACGCTGCCGCGATAGCCGCCGATCGTAAGTCAATCGAGTCATCTCTGGACATCTTGAACAAACTGGAGAGAAGACTACAGCCTTCCACAATGTCTGTCGCAGCCATCTCCCCCATCTTAACTGAAAGCCCACGATTATAGAGCTGAACCATAAGGGTCTCATCGCTAACAAACTCGCTCGCACTTCGCCGAGACGAAAACAAACCGGTCTCGGTCCAGTGAGTAGGAGCACAAGCCTCTCGTGGAATCTGCGTAAATCCACCGTGCTCTGCGATCGGCCACAAAAGGTCGTAGCCAAACCCCGCCCATCGCTGCGACAGCGACTTATCTATCTGCCGTTCTATAGCCTCCCGCCATGCGATCAGAATCGGATGCCGAGGTACGGCGGCAATCATGCCGATGCTCGGCTGCCTGGGCTTCCACCCGTAGAACACGGCACCGTTGAGCGAAGTAAGCGCCCATATGAGCGATAATGGTTTGAGAACAACGGTATCTATGTCAAGCCAAATCCCGCCGTTCTCGGCCAGGCACGCAGCACGGACGTAGTCCGCACGGTGCGCAATGACCGGGATGTCGCCGAACGCAGGATGGAGGCCTTCAACCCATTGACTCGCAGTACTCTTGTCAAGAACGATCACGTCATAAGGCCGGGCCCATTTGACAATGGTCTCCCGACACAGCGAGATATATCCCGGATCTCTCCCCTCACCCGGGGAGTCCCAGTACAGCCACACCTTAGGAATCAAGCTCGGCCTCCTGATAACGGATCATGAATCAATTAAAAAACCTGTCTCCAACACGCTCACCAGCGTGGCCGTCGTCAAGAGGAGCGAACCTCGTCAAGAACTTCTCATACTTCTCGGAATACTTGCGCTGAACGCTCGACATGGAATCGATCACCTCGATGACCTCCCGGGTTGTGGAGACAATCGGCCCCGGGGCCGTGCGCTCAAAGTCGAAGTAGAAGCCACGAGTCACATCGCGATAATGTGCGAGATCCGGCGCCAAGTAGACGATGGGCTTAGCCGTCACGACGTAGTCGAACATCACGGACGAGTAGTCCGTTACCAGGATATCGGCAGCCAAGTAAAGATCGTTGATGTCCGAATAGCGATTGACATCCACAACATTGGAAGGATAACGTTCGGTCTGCGCAAAAGCCGTATTGATGTGACCACGCTGAAGTATGACGACGTCTTTTCCGTACCTCTTTCTGAACTCGTTGTAGTCAAGATACAGCGTCTGAGCGTAGTGCCCATTCGCGGCCTTCTTATCGTCGCGCCACGTCGGCGCGTACAGAACCGTCAACTGACCGTCACCGATACCGAGGTGCCGCCTCACCTTGCACCGTCGATACTCCGACACGTCGCCCTGCAAAAGAGAGTCGTTCCTAGGATATCCCAGGGCAATTGTCTCCCCCGAGAAACCGAACGCATCCGAAAGAATGGGTGCCGCCCATGGAGACTGCGCAACCAGGTAGTCCCAATAGTTGACCTCTCGAAGCATGAGCTGACGGTAGGACAACGACAGGTTCCCAGACGGAACATGATTCCCGATCCGCTTAAGCGGAGTGCCATGCCACGTCTGAATGTATACCTGATCCGGATCCTTACGGAAGTAATACGGAAAGTTGTTGTTGTTAATCAGATACCGAGATCTCGAAAGATGCTCGTACCACTCTTTAGAGTACGCCGTCAGGGCGATTGCCCCTTCCGGAACCGCGACCGACCCGTCTCGAACGCTCCAATATCGAGGAATCTCCGGATGGTGCGCGGCCAGGTACTTATCCAGACGTTTCGGGGTATCCGTCACTCCGCGCCCACCGAACGACTCGAAGAAAGCGGCGTCCTCGATGCGCCGTGCCTTACCGCCGAAATTGTTCTTCGCATGCTGGTACTGGGCGAGACTGCCGGAGCTATCGGAGCCGATAGCCGCCCCGACCTGAATCGATAGGCCATGTCGGCCAGCAGACATGAATATGACGCGCGTATTTCCAACAAAACGTTTGAGAGGGAGCTGCGCATCAAGCTCCGCCGAACGGCGGAGCCATACTGAGGCGGGCAACTTCCTACCGGTCGCGGTCAAGATCTCAAAAATGTAGCCCTGACTGCCTACGCTGACCCTCCGGCCATCAATATCCTTTTCGAACAGGTCAAACACAACCTCATAACGTCCTCGCAGGGCGTCAAAGGACAGCGAAGCCGGATAGAGGTTGCGTGTTTTACCGACGAGCGCGAATGAGGGAGTGGTCTGCCGAATCTCCGCGCCGTCCAGGTACACCGCGCCAGCGAGCAGAACTTGAGTATCTCCTCCAATCAATTCAATCCGATCAACCGAACCATGCTGATTGACGTCCTGAATCTCGGCATATCCGTAGGGTGTCGCCGTCAACGCGAACTTCTGGGCGTTAAAATCGATCGTCGCAACGTCCTTCACGGCTACAGGGGCTCTTGGACCCTCACCATCACCGCCGCGAACCTCGAGCAAAAAGTTTTGCGTGTTCTTAGACGACCCGAAGTTGTGCCGTTCGGGCAAACGAAGACAGAAGTCCCATGCATGCCTGGATCCACCATCGACGGCGGACATCGCACCCTCTACGAGAGTGTCTGCGCCTTGGACTACCACCAACTTGAGCGGTCCCGACAGGAAACGGTCGACTACTTGCACCGGCAAGGGATTATTCAGTCTGATACGGCCTCTGATGATGCCTTTGTCCACCGAAATATCCTCCGCCACAAATCTTGGCGTCAGTGCCCTGAAACCAAATCCCGGACGTAAGACTTCAGGCACAAGACGAGTACCATCCGCCTGGAGGACGGAAGCCCTCAGCGAACCCCCAGTACCATTCGTGAGCACCCTGCGAACGGTGACGTCGCGATCGATTCCAGACTCAGCAAGACGCAGGTGCAGCTCAAACGTGTCGCCCTGCGTACTGGTAGAATACTGTGCGACCTCAGATACCATCTTCTCGGAAATAGACAGGGTAAACCCTGCGTCGGCATACGAGGTATAAGGATCACCAGCCACGGAGTCTGCCTCCGGAAGAGACTCCCGCTCGACATCTACGGGAATACGAACATCACGGGCGTTGCCGACGTCCTTTCCCTGAAGATACGCGGACAGCATCCGGTTCGGCTCGGGATCTACTCCCTGAAAGTAGGTCCATCCGGTGACGCGCAAACCTCCCCCCGGAGTATACTCCACTTGCGATACGATCGCTTCGGAGTCTACTGCGTCCGCATCTTTCAGTGTCAGCAACGAGTCGGGAACTGGATCCAGGAACTCATCGACAGCAGGCACCCATTGCTTGTAGGTAGCGCCGTCATGGATTGTGCGGGCTCTAGTCCCCCGCTCTTGAGAGTCGAGCAGCACCCGGTAAAATGCGTTCTTATCATCCCGCACAAGTGCCAGAACCATCAGGCGACGCTCAAGCGGCCATCTCGAGAACGTGTAGTCGCGGTCGTCTCTATAGAACTCCCGCACCCCCTCGACAAGAGCGTCCCAGAACTCGGGGAGCGCGCGAGGGACTTCCCGATAGTAATAGAACAGGTCTTCGCAGAGGAGCTTCGAGTACCAGTAGTCAATGAGCGCGGGCTCCCGCGAGGACTCGATAACGGGCTGAACCGTGCGCGCAACATCCATGCGCTGGACAAGATCGTCGACACTCGACTTGTTCTGCGTGATCGACGATCCGTCGTCGCGCAGGCGCCACCGGTAGACGCAGTCTTCAAGGAGATCGAACGCGGCTCCTTTTGCAAACATTTTCGCCGTACATTCCTGGTCCTCATAGAGAACACCCTCAGGAAATTCTCCTACATATTTGTCCCATGAGTCTCTGCGAAAAATCTTGTTGCATACGAAAAGATCCCAGAAAATCTCGGGGAAATCTTTTCCCCGAACCCCTTCCCTGTGTTCTCCATGCACCTCTTTGACCCAGTCCGGCACCCATTCACGCTGACTGTTGTAACGGCATATGGCTCCCGACGCGGCATCAGAGCCGCTCTTTTCCAGCACTGACACCATGCGCTCGTACGCGCGGGCCGGAACTTCATCGTCTGAATCGACAAAAGTGACATAGTCGCCCGTCGCAGCTGCGAGACCAGAGTTTCGCGCCGCCCCGAGGCCGGCATTCTCCTTGTGTATAACGCGGACGCGGGCGTCTTCGGCAGCGATTTCATCCGCAATACGCCCTGTCGAGTCCGAAGAGCCATCATCCACGATAATGATTTCCAGGTTCTTATGGCTCTGCTCCACCACAGAACTCAGACACGCGCCCAGATAACATTCAACGTTGTACGCCGGCACAATCACCGACAGAAGAGGACCAACCCGAGTCTCTTTGTGCCGACCAGCGGACGCGGCAGTTCCGGTGGACGATGGCGGGCCAGTAGTCTCGCCGCCCCGAGGCCGCGCCGCAGGTGCTGTTCTCGAGGATGAGGACCGGGTGATCGGCTTCTCCTGAAAGTACTTCCGGTACATAGGTGCGCGGAATACTCGGCGGACTATTCTCGAGTCTATGACACGATCTCCGCCAGCGCGCCTGACCTGTCGCGCGATTCGAGTTTTGAAACTCATTTCGATCAACTCTCCTTCAGGCCGGCTTGACCTGCATGTCGTTCTTGATCTGGGTCGTTGATATCTCGGGCGTGCGGGGAAGGTAAACGACCTTGCACAGGCCCGAGAGCTGCTCGTCGAACCTTCCGGTCCAGTCGTCTCCCATGACGAAGACGTCGATGTCGTACTTCCTCACGTCCTCGGGCTTCTGGTCCCAGGTCAACTCCGGCACCACGAGGTCCACGTACCGGATGGCCTCCAGCATCGCCTTGCGCTCCTCGTAGGAGAAATATGCCTTCTTCCCCTTGCCCGCGTTGAACTCATCGCTCGACAGCACCACCACGAGGTAGTCCCCCAGGGCCTTGGCGCGCCTCAGCAGCTCGATGTGACCGTAGTGCAGCAGGTCATAGGTGCCGTAGGTGATGACGCGTTTCATCAAGGCAGCTCCTCATGAGTGGTTCGCCCACGCAGGGAGGCGCAGGGCATCGCGGTTATTGTTCCGTAATCCTCTCAGCTGATGCCACCCGTATCGAGGCGCCCGACCATTCGGGACGTAACTCACAGCCCGGATCGGGACGTTCCGTCATATCGGCTGCTTTCCGTCGAGCGAGTCCAGAATCCACTGGCGGATCCGGGCCAGGTTCTCCTTAACGGGAGCGGGATCCACGCTCCCCGCGGACCGGGGAGACGTCAGCGCCCGGCGGAGCACGGCCTCCAGCTCCGACTGCGTGCGGGCCAGTGGCCACGCCGCCGCCTCCGGCCACCCGCCGTAGAGGCCGCGCTCCACGTCCCGGTAGCTCTCCAGGTCGGGGGCGTAGATGACGATGGGCCTGCCGGTCAGGTCGAAGTCGAACACGATGCTCGAGTAGTCGGTAACAAGGACGTCAGCCGCCAGCATGAGGTCCTCCACCCGGGGGTGCCCGCTGACGTCGATCACCTGCGCAATGCCGTTGTGCTCCGCCCGCCACCTGTTCATGTGGTGGCTGCGAACCAGGACGACTGCTCCCGTACGCTGGGCCAGCGCCTTCGCGTCGAGGAGGCTCCCCGGCCCCGCCCCGTCGGCGCCGCGGAACGACTCCCGCCACGTCGGCGCGTACAGGAGCACCGGGCTCTCCTCCGGCACTCCCAGCTCGGCACGCACCTGGTACCGCACCCGGGTGCCGCCGAGCAGTCCGGCGTTGCGCGGGTACTCCCCCACCAGTACGTCGCCCGTGTAGCCCATGGCCGAGCACAGGTTGCGGCGAGCCTCCTCGTTCTGGGCCAGCAGGAGATCCCACTGGGGAACCTGCCTGGCCATGAGCCGCCGGTAGACGAGCGAGACCGCCCCCGGCGCGGCGTCGTTCAGGAGCCGTTTGATGGGCGTTCCGTGCCAGGTCTGGAGCAGGCGCTGCCCCTCGCGCTTGGAGAACCAAGACGGAAGATTGTCGTTGGTCACGATGACGTGCGCCGTGCGCAGGGCCCGGAGCCACGGCTCGGATCCCACGACAACAGCGTCTGCTCCTGACGGAACCGGGACCGTCCCGTCCTCAACCGACCACCACACGGGTGCGTCCAGCCCGTGCGATACGAGGTCGGCGCAGATCGCCGCAGGGTTGTCGCCCCCGCTGCGCCCGCGGAAGGACTCCAGGAAGACGCCTCTCACCAGTGGACCCATGTCCTGCTCCACGAGCAGCTGACGCCCGCGCCGGGAGCGTTCGGTCACGCTCAGCGGGGCCATGACGGTGACGGCAGCCGAACCGTCCCTGTGCGCGACGAGCCTGGCGCTGCGCACGGAACCGCTCAGCTCCGTTGCGGGCCCGTCCAGGTCCTCCCCCACCGTGCATGCGCCTGAGGCGTCCGCGCTCTCCCAGCGCAGCGAGTAGGCGCCTCTCGCCGTCGTCGGCTCGGTCAGATCGAGGTCGGCTCGCCATGTGCTGGCCGTCTCGGGCATAGCGGCCGCTCGAACCCGCCCGCGGGAGGAGACCAGGAGCAGGTCAAAGCCTCCGTCCAGTCCCGTGCTGCGCCCGCTGAGTCGCAATCGACCGCCCTTCGTGAGGCTGGCTCCGGTCAGGATCACCCGGTGGTGCGGGCCGTTGCCCGAAGGCGCCTCCGGCTCGGCGGCACCAGACAGGAGCGGCGCGACTTCCAGGAGCCCATGAGCGTCTCCGCGGGCGGCACGACGCTCCCCGTCCTCGCTCGGAGACGGGACGGACCGCGCGGAGCCCGCCGGCGCAGGCAGCCAGCAGGTCAGGTCCCGGTTCGCTACCGCGATGGAGGCCCGGAGACGGCTGGTCCCCTCACCTGCGGGGACCGCGACGGTAAAACCGGATTCCGCATAGGAGCGCCACGGGTCCCCCGCATCCAGGTCCGCCTGCGGCGACCGGCAACGCGACGCGACCCGGCGGGCGAGCACCTTTCCGTCCGGACCGACGGCCTCGATCACCGGTGCGCCCGTGTCCGCGGGGTCCACGCCCTCGATGTAGGCGGCGCCTCGGACGACCAGCGTCTCCCGCCCGCTCCACCCAACAGAGTCGACGACGCAGCGCAGTACGAGGTCCGCGTCCTGCACGCCGGTGAGCTGCGCCGGCACGCCCCTGATCCGGTCCAGCACCGGCGGCTGCGCGATCAGGCCGCCCTCGCCCTCCACCAGCGGGACGCAGGTGGAGTCCTCGACCCGGGAGCCGAGGACCTCCTCAAGATCCTCCTGGTCGCCATGCGCGAGGACCCACAGAAGAACCCGGTCCAGCAGCCTCGTCCCGCTCCATATGGAGGACTCTGCCGAGGGGAGGATGCTCCGGGCCGTCCTCCGGATCCGGTCCGCGAGAGCCGGTGTCTCCAGGGGGCAGCGCTCGGCGAGCCTCACCAGGTCGGGGCCGAGCCGGTGGGTCAGGAGCTCGCTGCGCACCGGCTCGGTCTCCCCGGAGGTGACAGCACCGAGCCGCTCCGCGAGATCGCACAGCGCCGCGGCATCATTGCGAGCGCTCGGCCCCGGGACGGAGGAGCCGCTCCGCCACGCGTAGACCTCGGTATCAAGAGAGTCAAGCGTGCCCGCGGCCAGAAGCACCCCGATCGTCCTCTCGGGCAGGGAGCGCGGCCCGCCCGCGACGCCCGGCGCGGTCGCCCACAGCCTCCTGCGGGCGAGGACCGCGCCGGCGATGGGATCGCGCAGGAGACCCGGGACCTCCTCCAAGCGAGCCGCCTGGTGCTCCTGAGGCGGCTCGCAGCGCCTGGGCCCGAGTGCCGAAAGGCACCGACTCGCACCGACCACCGCGTCCGCTCCTGAGCGCCTCAGGGCCCCCGTCATCGCCTCGTAGGCCCCTGCCAGGACAGAGTCATGGCCGTCGACGACGGTGAGAAGACGGCCTCGCGCGAGCCCGATCGCATCCTCGACGTCCCCTTCCGCTACGGGGCGGATGCGCCGGTCATGAGCAGCCAGCAGGGCGACGACCTCGGCCGCATCGTCCTCGGCGGAGACGACGGCGAGGACCTCGAGATCCTTGCACGACTGGTTGAGGACGGACCGTACGGCGCCTTCGGCGAGAGGCCCGGCGCCGTCGCACAGGACGACGACGCTGAGCAACGGTCGGTGGGCCCTCCCCCGAATCCGCCCTGCGAGACGCCGGAGGCTCATGACTGTCACCGGCCGGTGCAGGGCAGTCGCGCGGCGCTGGGAGTCCTCATCGCCATGCGCCACGGGTGTCGATAACGGTTCTTCCGGTCAGCATGCCAGGATCCAGATCACGGAACTCGCGGTGGTCCACCAGGAGGAGCACCACGTCGGCCCTGGCGATCGCCTCCCGGGTCCCGACCATCTGCACCGAGTCCAGGTCTCTGAGCGCGGCTGGAGGCCCGGAGATGTTCGGCTCAACCGCCAGGATCGCCGCGTCCGGCGTCGAGAGCGCGAGCTCGCGAACAATCGCCAGCGCCGGCGACTCCCGGAGGTCGTCGACGTCGGCCTTGAAGGTCAGTCCCAGGGCCGCCACCGTTGGGAACTCCCGGCCTTCCAGAGCCTGGTGGACCCGTCCGATGACGTACCCGGGCTTGGCGTCATTGACCTGTCGCGCCGTGCGGATGAGGCGTGCCTCCCGCGGTGCGGCGGAGACGATGAACCAAGGGTCGACCGCGATGCAGTGGCCTCCCACTCCCGGCCCGGGACGCAGGATGTTAACGCGCGGATGGCGGTTGGCCAGGTCTATGAGCTCCCACACGTCAATGCCCATCCGCTCGCAGATGACGGAGAGCTCATTGGCGAAGGCGATGTTGACGTCGCGGAAGGAGTTCTCCGTCAGCTTGGCCATCTCCGCAGTCCGGGCATCGGTCAGGACCAGGTCCCCCGCGCAGAACACGGCGTACAGGTCCTGCGCCCTCTGCGCGGCCTGCGGGGTCAGACCGCCGATGATCCGGTCGTTGGACACCACCTCCAGCATGGTCCGTCCCGGCAGTACGCGCTCGGGGCAGTGCGCGAAGTGCACCACGGGCCTCCCGTCGCTGCCGTCCAGAGACAGGTCCGGGCGCCGACCAAGAATCGCCGCGGCCATGTGCTCTGTGGTCCCCGGAGGCGACGTGGACTCCAGGATGACGAGCGCACCACCAGTGAGCCTCGGGGCGATCCGCCGCGCCGCCGCCTCGATGTAGGACAGGTCCGCCTCGTGATCCTCACCTGCGAAGGGTGTCGGCACGGCGACGATATAGACGTCCGCCTGAGGAGTCTCAGCCTGGGCCTGCAGGCGACCGGCCGAGACCTGGGCGGCGACCACCTCCCCCAGGCCCTCCTCGGCGAAGGGCAGCTCGCCCCGGTTGACGGCCTCGACGCGCTCCGGGGAGACGTCGACTCCGACGACGTCCAGACCCGCCTTCGCCAGAACCGCCGCTGTCGGCAGGCCGATGTATCCAAGGCCGATCACGGCAACAGTGGGCATGGTTCTCCGTCCGGACTCATGTGGGGAAGCGCTCCGGCCTCGAAGAGGAAGAGTGAAGCGGAGTCAGTTGACTGTCGCCGGCAGCAGCTCGACGGCGTCGGGGTGCTGCTCGAGATAGTCCTTGACCGTGTCCGTGGCGAAGGCCTGGAACAGGGGCGTGTCCGCGTCCGGGTTGAGCTCGACGATCGACTGACCGTCGGGGGACGTTCCGGCGCCGTTGGTGGGCACCGTCATGAAGCTGATGTCGTTGCTGTGCAGACCGCGCAGCCCCAGGGCGAGGCTCTGCATCTCATCGATGGTGAAGGACTCGTCCACCGCGGCCGTCTGGGTGGCGGTCTTGAGGAAGGAGTAGAGCTTGGTCGGGCTGGACAGGGTCCCGCCGGTGAGCACCTCTCGCACAATGGCCCGCATCCACGTCTGCTGGCGCTTGACGCGGTCGAGGTCGCCGCCCGGCAGGGACTTGCGCTCACGGGTGTAGGCCAGGGCCTGCTTGCCGTTGAGGTGCTGGGCGCCGGCCGGGAACTCCGTGCCCGCAAGGGTCTGGGGCTCCTTGAGGTTGATGGTGACGCCGCCGAGCTCGTTGGTCAGGTTCTGGAAGGACTCGAAGTCCGCGATGACGAAGTGGCTGATGCGGATGCCGGTCAGGTTCTCGACCGTCTGGATCGTCAAGGACGGCCCGCCGTAGGAGTACGCGGCGTTGATCTTGCCCTCGCCGTGCCCGGGGATGTCCACCCAGGAGTCGCGCGGGATGGACATGACGGAGACGTCCTTCTTGTCCCCGCTGATCTGCATGATCATCATGGCGTCCGTGCGCTGCGCGCCGGCCTCCCACTGGGAGGGGTCACCGGCGCTGGTGCGCGAGTCCGTCCCCAGGACGAGGATGTTCGTGGCGGCCTCCTGGCCGTCGGGCACCTGCTGCTCCGGGGCCCGCGTGGGGATGGCGGAGAAGGGGTCCCCGATGGTCTCCAAGTTGGAGCTCAGCGAGTGACGCACCCACAGGGCGACGCCACCGGTGGCAAGGGTCAGCACCAGGAAGACCGTGAGGACGGAGAGCAGCGCGGCCCGCCACCCCCGCCCGGGGCGGTGGGAGCGCTCGCCGGAGGACCTGTCCTTCTTCTCCGTCGTCTCCTTCGTGTCCGCCGTCGAGGAGTCAGTGGCGTCGGCATCGGTCGGAGCATCGTCAGAGAGGTCTGGGGAGGGAGTCTCTGCCATGCAACTATGAGATCACATACGACGGTCCTCTCAGAACCTTTCGTCGAGCTTACGGACGAGCCTCACATAACGCCCTCAGGACTGTGACTGAGACCACGCCGCTCATCACGCATCCACCGAGCACCGCGAGGCGCCTGCGACCCGGGCGGCGCCATCGCGTGATCCTCCCGCCTGCTGACGGGGACGGCGAGGAGGTTCGCGGTACAGTCGTCGCCATGCGCATACCTGGAGCCCGGACAGGCGTGCGGGCCGCGGCCTGCGCGGTGGCCCTCGCTGCGGGCCTGGCAGCCTGTGCCGAGGTGGACCTGGACAATCTCATCGGCTCCACGCCCACACCCACGCCCACCTCCGTCGTCATTCCCACGGGCATGGTCATGCCCACCCCTGTGCCGACAGAGCAGTCCACGGTCGCCTCCTCCGTCACCGTCTCCTTCCCCGAGATCGCCGACTACACCATAGAGGCGGCCCCGTCTCCGACCTCGTCGGACCCGGACACGACAACGCAGTCGCAGACCTACTCCTCGCGCACCACAATGTGCTCGGTGACCGTCACGACAACCACCAGCTCCCAGCTCGTCGTGACCGGGGGCGATGACCGGCTGCTGTCCGAGAGCTGGGTCGACGAGATGGGCTCGGGCTACCAGTCCTACAAGGAGACGAGCAGGCTCGAGCTCACCGGCGTCAACGGATCGTCCTTCTACGCGGGCGTGGCCACCGCCTTCAGCGCCAGGGTCTCCGGCTCCGACGTCACCGGCAAGGCCTTCGTGCGGGCATGGTCCGCCGACGGCGTCGTCCTGTCCGTCACCCAGGTTTGCCAGAAAGGCGCCTTCGACGACGACGCCTGGGAAGCCGTCATGCAGGGCATGACCATCTCGGGGCTCTCGGGCTCGTCGCGCTGGCCCGGCGGCGAGCCGACCTCGCACCCCGCGAGCACCGCGCCGGCGACGGCGCCGACCGGGACGCCGCAGGGGACGACTCCCTCGCCGACAGCCTCCGCGACGGCGCAGCCCACTCACTGAGGCCGGTTACTGCTGCACCGGGTCGCCAGGAGTGACGGGCTGCGCCGGATCGGGCTCGATGGGCTGCACCGGGTCGGGAGTGACGGGCGGGGTCGGCTCTGGGTCGACGGGCGACTCCGGGGCAGCGGGAGCAGGCGGCTCCGGGGGGTTGTCGGACCCCGGGTCGCCCGCGTCGCCGGGTGAGTATGGCTCCGGTTCGGGCTGCGAAGCGGTCCCCGGATCGGTCGCGGCCCCGCCCGCTCCCGCGTCCGCGGAGGTCCCCGGATCGACGCCGCCGGCGTATCCCGTTCCACCGGCCTGTCCCGCTTCGGTGGTGTCGCCCGGCTCAGGGGTCTGCTCGTCGCCGGAGGCGAGCTGCCGGGAGGCGACGGCGACCTCGGCGGCCTCGACCGCGCTGGTGTAGTCGGTCAGCGCGGTGTGGATGCGATCCACGCTGTCGCCCTTGAGCGCTTCGTCAAGGGCCTTCTTCTTGGCGTCGATGTCGCCGGCTTCCTCGCTGGTCATCGCCGACGCGATCGCATCGATCCTGGTCTTGAGATCGGCCGAGGCGCGCTTGGCCTCGCTCCTGGCCTGGATGAGGGCGGCCGTCCCCGTGATCGCGGAGCGCTGCTCCTGAGCCGCCGCCACGGTCGCCTCGAAGGCGTTCCCGTGCGAGGTGGAAGCGGCATCCGTCGCCTGCGTCAGAAAGGCGGAGACCTCCGAGTCGGTCAGTGGGTTGTCCGTGAGACCGGCGCTGCAGCCGGACAGCCCGAGGGTCAGCATGAGGGTGCCGACGCAGGCGACACGGCGAGTATTGGGAGTACTCATGAGAGTAATGTAACGATGCGGTGTCGTTCCTGCCCAGGTCTCGGGCGCAAGATCACTCGCGCGGCCCCGGGCAGGCAGCGGCGGCGCTCGAGTCCGCGGCGCGGCCGCGACCGGGTCGGTCCGGCCGGGTGAGCGCGGTCCGACGACGTTCCGCCCCTGCGCAGGTCGCGCCGCCCCGGGCCCGGCCCGCGGTGCGGGCGCTGCGCGACGACGGCCCGCCGGAGGCGCTCCCGCAGCGCCCGGCACGATCGCCCCCTCGAGGGAGACCCCGAACCGGAAGCGAGAGCACCGGAGAGCGTCCCCGGCAGCGGGCGTGCTGCCGGGGACGCCGGGAGCGGGCGACGCCGTCGTCCTGCGAGGGGCCTCGGGCCGGCGGGGCGTCAGGCGACAGCCGGGCCCGCCGAGACCCGGCCTCAGCGGGAATCAGCGGGAGTCAGCGGGAGACGGAGCCCTCGGTGTAGTCCTTGTCGATCTCGGAGCGCCAGGCGAACATGGAGCGGACCTCCCGGCCGGTCTTCTCGATCGGGTGGGCCTCGCCCTCGGCGCGGAGTCTCTTGAACTCCGGCGCGCCGGCGGCCTGGTCATCCATGAAGCGCTTGGCGAAGGAGCCGTTCTGGATGTCCGCCAGGACCTCCTTCATGTGCTCCTTGACGTCGGGGGTGATGACGCGCGGGCCGGAGACGTAGTCGCCGTACTCGGCGGTGTCGGAGCAGGACCAGCGCTGCTTGGAGATGCCGCCCTCGTTGATGAGGTCGACGATGAGCTTCATCTCGTGGCAGACCTCGAAGTAGGCCATCTCGGGCTGGTAGCCGGCCTCGACGAGCACCTCGTAGCCGTACTGGATGAGCTTGGACAGGCCGCCGCACAGGACGTCCTGCTCCCCGAAGAGGTCGGTCTCGGTCTCCTCGCGGAAGGTGGTCCTGATGGCGCCGGCGCGGGTGCCGCCGATGGCCTTGGCGTAGGACAGCACCAGCGGCCAGGCCTCGCCGGAGGCGTCCTGCTCGACGCACACGAGCACGGGAACACCGCGGCCGGCCTCGAACTCGCGGCGCACGGTGTGCCCGGGGCCCTTGGGGGCGACCATAATGACGTCAATGTCCTGCGCGGGCCTGATGTAGCCGAAGTGGACGTTGAAGCCGTGGGCGAAGAGCAGCGCGGCACCGGGCCTGAGGTTCGGCTCGATCTCGCTGCGGTACAGCTCGGCCTGGACCTGGTCGGGCGCCAGCACGGTGACGACGTCGGCCCAGGCGACCGCCTCGGCGATCGGCTTGACCGGCAGACCCGCCTCCTCGGCCTTGGCGACGGAGCGGGAGCCCTCACGCAGGCCCACGACGACCTCGACGCCCGAGTCGCGCAGGTTCAGCGCGTGAGCGTGGCCCTGGGAGCCGTAGCCGATGACGGCGACCTTCTTGCCCTGGATGACGGACAGGTCGGCATCGTCGTCGTAGAACTTCTCAGCTGCCATGATGGAATCTCACTTCTCCTTGAGTTGATCGGTGATGGATCGCGGCCCGCGCGTAATGGCGACGGCGCCGGACTGGACGATCTCCTTGACCCCGTAGGGCTCCAGAGACTCCAGCAGCGCCCTGACCTTCGACTCCGAGCCGACCGTCTCGATGACTACCGAGGTCGGGGACACGTCGACGACGTGGGCGCGGAAGAGGTCGACGATCTGCAGCACCGCGGTGCGGTTGGAGTCGTCGGCGCGGACCTTGATGAGGAAGAGCTCGCGGCCCACGGAGGTGGCCGGGTCGAGCTCGACGATCTTGAGCACGTTGACCAGCTTGTTGAGCTGCTTGGTCACCTGCTCCATCGCCAGTCCCTCGGCGTCGGCGATCACCGTGATGCGCGAGACGTCCTCGTGCTCGGTGGGGCCCACGGCCAGGGAGTGGATGTTGAAGCCGCGTCGGGTGAACAGGGCCGACACGCGCGTGAGCACGCCGGGCTTGTTCTCCACCAGGACGGACAGCGTGTGCTTCTGGCTCACGGTCTCACTCCTCCTCCCACGCCGGGCTCATGCCCCGGGCGTGCTGAATCTCGTCGTTGGACACGCCCGCGGCGACCATTGGCCATACCTGGGCGTCCGCAGAGACGATGAAGTCGATGACGACGGGCCGGTCGTTGATGGCATTGGCCTGGGCGATGACGTCGTCGACGTCCTCGAGCCGCTCGCAGCGCAGGGCGACGGCGCCGTAGGCCTCGGCCATCTTCACGAAGTCGGGGACCCGCCGGGTGCCTGCCCCGGTGTGAAGGTCGGTGTTGGAGTAGCGCTGCCCGTAGAACAGCGTCTGCCACTGCCGCACCATGCCGAGCGAGGAGTTGTTGATGATCGCCACCTTGATGGGGATGTTGTTCAGCGTGCAGGTGGCCAGCTCCTGGTTGGTCATCTGGAAGCAGCCGTCGCCGTCGATGAGCCAGACCGGACGGTCCGGCGCCGCCTCCTTGGCCCCCATGGCCGCTGGCACCCCGTAGCCCATGGTGCCCGCGCCCGCGCTGGTCAGCCAGGAGCGGGGCCGGGAGAAGTGCAGGAAGTGGGCCGCCCACATCTGGTGCTGGCCGACCCCGGTAACCCAGATGGTGTCCTCGCCGGCGGCCCTGTCCAGGTGGGTGATGACCTCCTGGGGCTGGAGGAGGCCGTCGTCGGTGTCGGTCCAGTCCGTCGGGTAGGTGGCGCGTATGTGGGCGACCTCGGTGAGCCACTGGTCGATCTCGGTGCGCGGCTCCCCGGCGAACTGCGCGCGGCAGGCCGCGGTCAGCGCCGGGACGACATCGGCCAGGTCGCCGACGATCGGCACGTCCGCGGTACGGACCTTGGAGATCTCGGCGGGGTCGATATCGACGTGGATGATCGTGGCGCGCCGCGCGAAGGTGTCGGGCCTGCCGGTGACGCGGTCGTCGAAGCGGGCACCCAGGGTGACGACGACGTCGGCCCGCTGGAGGGCCCCGACGGCGGCCACGGTGCCGTGCATCCCGGGCATCCCGAGGTTGAGGGGATGGTCGGTGGGCATGACGTCGAGCGCGGTGAGCGTCGTGGTGAAAGGAGCGCCGATGACCTCGATCAGCTCGGCGAGCCGGTCGGTGGGGACCCCCGCCCGGTTCAGGCCGCCGCCGAGGTAGAGCACGGGGCGCTCCGCGACGCCGATGACCTCGGCGGCCTGGGCCACGCGGCGCTGGTTGGGCCTGCCCGGCAGCGTGTAGCCACGCAGGTCGAGCCTGGTCGGCCACCGGAACTCGGTCATGCCCTCCTGGGCGTTCTTGGTCACGTCGATCAGGACGGGACCGGGGCGGCCGGTGGAGGCGATGTGGAAGGCCTCGGCGACGCGGGCGGGAACCTCCTCGGGCGTGGTGACGAGAAAGGAGTGCTTGACGAACGGCATCGTCGCGCCGACGATGTCGGCCTCCTGAAAGGCGTCGGTGCCGATCGCCCGGATGCCGACCTGGCCGGTGATGGCCACCATCGGCACGGAATCCATGTGGGCGTCGGCGATGGCCGTGACCAGGTTGGTGGCGCCGGGCCCGGAAGTGACCACGCACACGCCGGGCTGGCCGGTGACCATGGCGTATCCCTCGGCGGCATGTCCTGCGCCCTGCTCGTGCCGCACGAGCACATGGCGGATCTTGCTGCTGGCGAGCAGCGGGTCGTAGAAAGGCAGGATGGCTCCGCCGGGCATGCCGAAGATGTCGGTGACGCCGACCTTCTCCAGCGCGCGTACGAGCGCCTGCGCACCCGTCATCAGCTGACGGGCCTGTGGTTCCTGGGCCGAAGGGGCATTGCCGCGCGCCATCCTCCGCCCTCCTCTCTGTACGATCTGCGCGATCGGAATCGGCCTGGCGGCCGAGATGACGCCAACCGTAGGTGATCTCAGGATGCGAGTCGAATGGCCGACGGCATTGTCTCGCATCGTAGAATCACGGACTGGGTGAGGTCTGCCCGTCCGGGCGTGTCGTCGCGCGTGGCGCCGGGGAGCCGCGGAGCAGCACCTGGCCGGCAGCATGGGAGTTAAACTGGCTCCTCGTCACCTACTCTTCCGCTGCGCACCGACGAGCAGCGGCTCCGGAAGGCGTCTCACCCGTGCTCATCGGTCTTCTCCACCACCTGTCCGAGAACCCTGTTCTCGTCCTGTTCCTGCTCATCGGGCTGGGCATGCTCGTCGGGCACGTCAGGGTCAAGAGCGTGAGCCTGGGCGCGGCCGCCGTGCTGTTCGCCGGCATCGCCCTGGCGGCGATCGGGGTCTCCAAGGAGATCACCGTGGAGATTCCCGCGCACCTGGGAACGCTGGGCCTGGCGATCTTCACCTTCGCCATCGGCGTCCAGTCCGGCCCCAACTTCTTCCACGTCATCCGCACGGCCGTCGGGCCGCTCGCCCTCATGCTCGCGTTCTTCATCCTGGCCGCGGCCGCGGGCGTCGGCATCGGGCACGCGCTTGGCATGAGCAGCCCCATGATCGCGGGCACCTACGCCGGCGCGCTCACCAACACCCCCGCCCTGGCGGCGGCGGGCAACGCGGCGGCGCTCGCCGGGAAGGTCCCCGACGGCACCGCGATCGCCACCGTGGGCTACGCGGTGGCCTACCTCTACGGCGTCATCGGCATGCTCTTCTTCTGCCTGCTGGCCCTGCGCTACCGCCGCAGCGACAAGGACACCCCCTCCCCCCTCGTGAACCGCACCATCCGGGTGGAGCGCTCCGACGGCCCCATGATCGGCGACATCGCCGAGACGATCTCCGGGGAGCTGAAGTTCTCCCGTCTGCGCCGCGGCGAGCAGGGCCCCATCACGCGCCCGGCCCGCGAGGACAAGCTCTTCAGGGAGGACCTGGTCACCGTCGTCGGGACCCAGGAGGCCGTCAACCAGGTCATCACGGCCCTCGGGCACGGCTCCTCCCACTCCCTGATCGAGGACCGCAAGTACCTCGACTTCCGCAGGATCACGGTCTCGGACCCCAAGCTCGCCGGCCACACGGTCGCCGAGCTGGACATCGACCACAAGTTCGGGGCCACCATCTCCCGCGTCCGCCGCGGCGACACCGACATGGTGGGGACCCCCGACCTGGTCCTCCAGCAGGGTGACCGGGTGCGGGTGGTGGCGCCCACGGGGCGCATCGCGGAGATCTCGAAGTTCTTCGGCGACTCCTCCCGCGGCCTGTCCTCGATCAACCCGGTCGCCCTGGGCATCGGCATGGCGGTGGGCGTCGTGATCGGGGAGTGGAAGATCCTGACCCCCACCGGGGCGACCTTCTCCATCGGCTCGGCCGCGGGCACGCTCATCGTCGGCCTGATCTTCGGCAAGATCGGCCGCATCAAGAGCTTTGTGACCGCCATGCCCTTCACCGCCACAGCGGTGCTCAGCGAGCTGGGGCTGCTCATCTTCCTGGCCCAGGCCGGCACGAGGGCCGGCGGGCAGATCGCCAACGCCTTCACCGGCGGCGACTGGTGGAAGATCCTCGTCACGGGCTTCGTCATCACCACCATCGTGGGCCTGGGCCTGTACGCCTCCATGCGGTGGATCGTGAAGATGGGCGGCACGCGCCTGTCGGGTCTCCTGGGCGGTGCGCAGACCCAGCCGGCCATTCTCGCCTTCGCCAACGAGCGCACCGGCGCCGACCCGCGCGTGGCCCTGGGCTACGCCATGGTCTACCCGGTCGCCATGATCGTGAAGATCTTCATCGCCCAGGTGCTCGGCGGCCTGTGACCGGGGCCGCGGAGTCCCTCTCCGCCTACACTCGGTGTCATGTGCAACACGACAACTCCTCAGGAGCCCGCAGGCGTCCCCCGGGGTCAGGTCTTCGACACCTACCCCGAGTTCCTCGCCGCCGTCCGCGCCGGCATGCGGCTGTGTACCTCGGACTTCACCGGCTGGGGCGAGGTCACCGGCGTCACTGAGGACTCGGTGCTGGGGCGCCGAGACAGCGACGGGGCCGACGTCGAGGTGCCCCAGGAGGCGCTGCTCGACATTCGCGGCGGGCACTGCGTCCGTCTGGACCGGGCGCGCGCCACCATCGACAGGCAGGGCTGGGAGCGCTGAGAGGCCGGTGACGATGTGACTATTGAAGCGGTCCTCGGAGACATTACGCGCGAGCGCACCGACGCGATCGTCAACGCGGCCAACTCCGGCCTGCTCGGCGGGGGCGGCGTCGACGGCGCCATCCACCGGGCGGCGGGTCCGCGCCTGCTCCAGGCCTGCCGAGAGCTGCGCCGCACGAGCCTGCCGAACGGCCTGCCCGTCGGCGAGGCGGTGGCCACGCCCGGCTTCGACCTGCCGTGCCGGTGGGTCATCCACACGGTCGGCCCGAACCGCCGCGCCGGCCAGACGGACCCCGCACTGCTGCGCTCCGCCTTCGCCGGCTCACTGCGGGTTGCGGCCGAGCTCGGCTGCGTGAGCGTCTCCTTCCCCGCGATCTCGGCCGGCGTCTACGGCTGGGACGCCCGCGACGTCGCCCGGATCGGTGTCGCCGCCGCCCGCGACGTCGTCGGTCCCCGGGAGGGCCCGCGCTCCGGCGCCACGTCCGTGGAGCTCATTCGCTTCGTCCTGTTCGGAGAGCACCTCCTGAAGGTCTTCGAGGCCGAGCTCTCCTCCCCCGACCCGCTGTTCTAGCGCCCGGCGGCGAGTGCCCGCGTCATCTGGTCCAGGTTGCGGTACCGGGTCACGGACCCGACGGCGGACGGCGGCGCGGGGCCGGGTCGAGGATCTCAGCGGCGGTGCGGCTCCGAGGCGCTCCCGTGGGGCTCGGGCAGGGTGATGTGTCCGGAGGTGGCGACGTCGTGGCGCCAGTTGTGGTCGGTGATGATGCGGGCGACTGCGAGGCCAACGCCGATCGCCGTGATGACGAAGAAGACCTCGGCCAGGTTGCCCGCTGCCTGGCCGACGGCGATGTTGGCCTCGACGGTCTGGTTGTTGAGCGCCGAGATCGCACGGTAGAAAGGGACTCCCGGAATCATAATGACCACCGCCGGCACCGACAGGGCGACGCGTGACAGGGAGGCGCGCGAGACGAAGAGCTGGGCGAGCAGACCGATCGTCACGGCGGCGAGACCCACGGCGAGCTGCCACGGCACATGGAGGTCGATGAGCACGAGTCGAGCGGTGTTGGCCATGGCGCCGACGACGGCGGCCAGCAGCGACGCCTTCGTTCTGGCGTTGAAGAGCATGGCGAAGCCGTAGGCGGCGATGAAGGAGCAGAAGCACCGCAGTGCGTGCAGCCAGAAGCCGGTGGGGACGGCGGTGTCGGTGGCCTCGACCTCCCAGTGGACGAGGAAGGTCACGGTCCATACCGCCACGCCCGCTGCGGCCATGACGACGAGTACGTAGGCCGCGCGGGACAGCGCGCTGGAGAAGTCCTGGCGCGCCAGGTCGAGCATGGAGGTCACCATGGGGAACCCGGGGATGAGGAACAGGATCGAGGAGATGATCCCGCCCTGATGGTCGCCCGCGACGATGCCGGTGACGTGCAGCAGGCTCACAATACTCATATAGACGCCGGAGGCGACGACGCCGCACACCATCCAGGTGAAGAAGTGCTGGTACTGGCGCTTGAGCATCTGACGCCGTACGAACTGGCCGATGAAGGCCGCCACCAGGACGGAGAGGCACTCGACCCATCCTCCCCGGTTGAGGAAGCAGAATCCCGCACAGGCCACGCCGGAGGCCGCCGCGTTTGTGAACGCACCGTAGACGGCCCGCATGCCCTCGATCTCGTCGAGCTTCTTATCGAGGTGCTCCACGGTCTCGTGAGCCCGCAGGTCGTGCACGATCCGCCGCAGGGCCTCAAGACGGTCCACGTTCACGCCGACACGGCGCACCTCGCAGGTCTCGGTACGGAATCTCTCGCCGACGAAGGAGGAGGTAATGAGCTCCGTCATGGTGACGGTGGCCTCGTGCCGATCCAGTCCGACCGCCGAGGCGGCCTTGGCCATCGATGACTTCACGCGGTACGAGCCCGCACCGCTGGCGAGCATGAGGCTGCCGAGGCGGAGCACGACCGCGGACTGCTGCATGAGCCGGTCTGCGCCGGGCTGCGGTTCCGGGTGGTAGGGGTCGTATGGGACGTCAGAATTCACGTGGCAATGGTGACCCACTCCGATGGCGTCGCGCACGGCCGGAAGGCCCATGGGACGGTCTGCGTCATGTGATGTGCGCCCGGGTGTCCGAGGTGTCCGGGAATGCGGCAGCGACGGCCCGGTTCTGCGCGGCGCCCGGGTGGTCGCCTCGGCGCGTACACGACAGAGTGCCTGGCCCCCCGGAATCAAGTCCGTGAGGGGCCAGGCACTGTGGTGTGTGCTCGGCGGTGTCCTGCTCTTCCGCGTCCGGGTGGGCGCAGTACC
>ERZ773063.349-NODE-349-length-30624-cov-5.442442_pt1 | contig 30624 bp, 27 predicted proteins | sample MGYA00580625_ERZ773063 | MGnify/ENA primary metagenome ERZ773063 (study PRJEB29015, sample SAMEA2738022) | human oral metagenome | biome: human oral; feature: human-associated habitat; material: dental | place: China | collected 2042 ... | reverse complement strand
CTATAATGGCTTCTACAATTAACCAAATTCCTAAAATAGTTGGAATGACAACTGGTAGCGTCACAAAGCCATAGGCAACGAGGTAAAGAGCCAAGAGAAGATTAACAATCCCTTGGAAAAGATGAGCTGGTGAGCGAAGCACTTTTGGTACAGAGAAATAGCCTAAAATAGCTGCTATAGAAGCAACCAGTAAACCAAATGCAATCCACCAGCTGTAAGCAACAAGATTAGCTGCTGGGTTTGTAAATAGAAAAAGTGCTAAAAGGACAAAAAACAACTCCTGCAAGGAATAGCAATAAACGATTAGAAAATTTCATTTCAATACCCCCCTATATAGTATAGTTTGAGGATGAAAGCATTTTAACTTTTTTGATGGGAGATGTCAAGAAAGGGAATAGATAGTTTGAGAATTTTAGTATGGCTTTTTGTGGAACAAAAAAGGCTGTTTTATTATTTTTTGTAACTATAACAAGGTTAGAAGATTATAAGTGAGAACAACAAAAAAGCCTATCATATAGGCTTTCTACTTAAATTTTATTATGCCCCCTACAGTCAATTTAGAGTTAAAATAAGTAACAATATGTAACAAAAACATTGATAATTCAAGGTTTTACCACACTCTAAATTGCTTGTAAAAAACATTGGTAGAACAAAAGTAGAACATCTCCTACACATCTAACAAAGAACCTCACAAATTTTCATTTGCGAGGTCTTTTATTTTTCTCTAATACGCTTTTCAGCGATAGTATAGATTTCACTGTCATTGCGTTTTCCAATCGCAATAACTTCAATGATTTCAATCCCGTCAGCTGTTTCATGGAAAATCACTCTCAAGCCCAGTTTTCGATGTTTGAGTTTACGATAACCTGCTAGTTTACCATGTAATGCTTCATCAGCAAGCTTACCTTGATTTTCTAACTTGGCGAGCGACTTTCTAACGTGTAAACGTTGGCTATTATCCAGCTTTAGAAAGTCAGCTTGTGCATCTGGGGTTAGCTCAACTGTATAACTCACTCCCAACCATCCTCTACATTTTCTAGTCCCTCACGCCAGTTAGAGCCAAGAAATTCATCAACGCTCAGATTACGGCGTGTCTCCAGTTCAAAAGGGATTTTGCGTTCACGTCTGATTTTATTAAAATAAAGGTTGATAGCGGTTGTATAATCAAGTCCAATCTCGCTCAAGATTGCCCCGACTTCTGTTTTCAAGTCAGAATCAATGCTGAGGTTCAATCTTGCCTTACTAGTTGTTATTGCCATAGCTTTTCTCCTTTCTCTTTATATGTATATAAATACACCAAATAACAGATAGATACAATCGTTTTTATAACAAAATCTCCCTACTTATGTAAGGAGATTATTGCTTAATTATGATTTTTTGCGTTTGTTTTTAGCAACAAGACCAAGAGTCATTACAGCAGTGATAACAGCAAGTGCCGTAGCATTGTTGCTTTCTTCACCTGTGTTTGGTAGTTGTTTCTTAGATTCAGCATTTGTATTGGTAGCTTTTGCAGGCGCTTGATATGTTTTATCGTCTTTTGTTCCTACGGTCGCAACTACAGCCTTATTTTGCACCTTCGCATCCACAAAGTCAACTACCTTGCCGCTAGCGTCAAGAACTGCCTTAGGCTCACCACCCTTATTACGGATAGTTGCTTCCTTGTCTTTGAGGTCTTGCAAACGCTTAGCCTCTTTTTCAGCTTCATCCTGTTTAGCCTTAAGGTCAGCGAGTTTACGGTAAGCCTCTTCTTTGACCTTAGCATCAGCTTTAAGTTTAGCAAGTTCATCCTGTGCAGTCTCAAGCTCAGCACGGAGTGCAGACGCTTGAGCCTTAGCTTCGTTAAGTTTAGCGTTTAGGTTGGCAAGAACAGCTGGCTTATCAGTCAAAGCCTTAGCAAGCTCTAAGTGATGAGCTGAGGCTTGGTCACTAGCAGTCTTAGCAGTTGCCTGAGCCTCTTTAGCTGAAGTAAGAGCCAAAGTAGCAACCTCATTAGCTTTATTAAGGATTTCAAGTTCTTCCTTAGCTGAAGCGAGTACCCCATTAGCCTTAGTAGCTAGAGATTTAGCCTTAACAAGTTCAGCCTGAGCCTTAGAAAGAGCATTAGCTTTATCTACTGCACTAGCTTTAGCTACCGCAAGAGTTTCCTTAGCAGATTGCAATGATGCCTTATCCGCATCTAACTGTGCTTGTGCATCTACTACCGCTTTTTCGAGAGCAGGAATATCTACTGTACCTGATTGTAGGTTAGCAAGTTGATTTTGAGCATCTGCCAAAGCCTTCATAGCAGTATCGTATTTAGTTTGAGCCTCAGCCAACTTAGCTTTAGCATCTTGGTCTGCTTTTACTGCTGTGTCGTAAGCTAATTGAGCTTTAGCTACTGCTTTTTCATCTACAATAGTTTTTGTTTCATAAACAGGAACAACCTCTGTTTTTCCACCTGTTAAAGTCTGATAAGGATTGTCGATAGCCTCTCCATTAGTGTTTAGCATCAAAGCATAAGTTGCTGGTGCAGAGTACCCCAGACCATTAAATGTTGTATAGAAGTCTACACCTACCCCAGCTGAGTTGTAGTTACCACTAAGACCAAGCAAAGCAAGAGCATCTGAAAAATTATCACGTGAAGTACCTGCTGTTGATACATTAGAACCTGTGCCAGTGGAACCGTAGAGCATGTTTCCTACAAAAGCAAGCAAATTAGCCTTTAAGTCAGCCATAGTCTGATAAGAACCATTATTTCCTTGGTACTGAACTTGGTTAGCTACTACGCCATTTAGAAGTTTTCCTGAACCTTGAACAGCATCTAAGTGTTCTTGAGTTTGATTTGATTCTGTTACTTTTTTAATAGACTCTGGTCCCCAGAAACCATTAGCCTTGAGTTCTGCTTCAGACATATTGTTATATGCAGGGAATGTTTTATTAAACAAATCTTTTAGTGCTTGTTTAGTGGCTGCTATACTCTCTTTAGTTACTTTAAGTGGTTCTGTACCAACCTTAGAACGCAAATCATTAACCAAAGCAGTATAGAACAAAGCTAAGTCAGTCAATTGTTCGTCTGTTAAATCATGAACTGATACCTTAGTCGTGGAATCTGTATTAGAGAATTGTGGGTTGTAATTACTTTTCCAACTTTTAAATACTAAACGATTAGGTGCTGCAATATCAGCTAAAGAACTTCCTGGAACATTCTCTACACCATCAGCAATAGCTTTACGAACATCAGCATAAGAGCCTCTACCCTCTGCCAAAGCCTTAATAGCTTTTAAGTAAGCATCAGAAGTTACTACCCCGTTTGATTCAAACAATTCAGATTTAGCTACTCCGTCCTTAAGGGTTGCCTTACCACCGGTTGTTACAGTTTTAGTACCGACCTGAACCTGTTTAGTTGTACCTGCCTTAGCTACATCAAGAGCTTTTTTAGCGTCTTCTACTTTCTTAGTAGAATTAGCTTCAGTGGATTTAGCAACATCTAATGCCTGTTTAGCAGACTCTGCTACCTGAGTTGCACCGTTTACAACTTTCTTAGCATCTTCAATAGCCTTAGCTTTATTAGCTTCAGCAGACTTAGCAGTATCCAAAGATTGCTTAGCTGTATCTAGGGCTTTTTGGTCGTCAGCTACCTTCTTAGTAAGGTCATCAACATCTTTTTGCAACTTAGTAGTATCAGTTGTTGATTTCGAAAGGTCATCTACCTTCTTCTGAGCATCAGCCACAGCACTTGCAGTTTTATTAGCATTAGCCTCAGCCTGATTAACTACTGTTGTTTGGTCTGCTACCTTTTTAGCAGTATCAGCTTGACTCTGCTCAGCAGACTTAAGAGAGTCCTCAGCCTTAGCAAGCTTATCTGATTTAGTTTGAGCATCAGCCTTAGCAGTTTCAACGTCCTTAGGTGTTACAGTATCAACAGCCTTAATCTGATTAGTAGTATCAGTAACTACTTGGTTAGCCTCAGCAACAGCTGTTTCAGCTTTAGTGACTACCCCTTGCTGAGTAGTAACAGCCTGACTAGCACTATCGTAAGCAGCCTTAGCATTGGTAACCTGAGCTTCAGTAACCTTAGTCTCAGCAACTGGTGTACTAACTTCAGATTTTACAGTCTTAGTTTCAGTAGTAACAGAAACATCATCAGCATGGACAGCCCCAGCAGATACCCCAAGAGCCGATAAAGCCAAAGTAGAAATAACCGCACCCGTGCGTAGCTTTTTAATGGTGCCATGACCTTTAACTTCGTTTTTAAACATCATTTAACTCCTTTTAATAGTTTTATAATGCTATTTTATCACATTTAATCGTTTTTTAAAACTACATATCCGTTTTTTTCTCTTTTTAAGTAGTTTTTAAAGGTTACAAATTTCAGTATGATAGGATTTAAAGAGGTACTGAGATGAGAAAAACGAACCTACAATCCTATATAAGCAAGCGAATCCGCCTACTGAGATTGCAAAAGAATATCACCCAACAGCAACTAGAAGAACTTGCGGACTTACCATTGAAATATACCTATAAATTAGAAAATCTAGAACCAAACATTAAAATCAAGACTCTTGAAAAAATTATGGATGCTTTGGATACAGACATAGAAAGTTTCTTCGACATTTCTTTGACAGAAAGCAATCCTTTGATAAATCAATTATTGTTTAAGCTGGAAGAGTTAGCCCCTAGTAAGCAAGAAAGAATTACTAAACTTCTGATTGATTTCTTAGATGAGATAGAAAAATAAGCCAAGTCACATATAGCATGACTTGGCTTATTTATATGCTATTTTAGGTAATTATCAAAACCATTTCGCTCTTGAACGTCCTTGATAAAGTTTTCTATATTATCCCAGTCCTCCCACTCATTAATCAAGACGATTAGCTACTTCAGAAAATATTTCTATGTTTTCTTTGGATTCAAATATCTTTTCAACAAGAGGTAGATACTCTAGGACTTGCGTTAATAAAGGTTCGTTCTGTAGTAACATCGGTAAAGCAAAATGGCGATTGCTGTTTTTTTTCATACTTTCCAATAGCTTAGGAAACTCTTTATTTTCAATCCTTTTTTCAATGATTTCTGTGACTTTATCCATCATCTCAGAGTCATTTCCTTGAATAGCTTGATAGATATTTTCAGCTAATTCATGAAATTCTTCATTTTTCATGATAGTATCATAAGATTTTTGACTAATATATGCTGTAGTAGATGTCGGTGACCCAAAGTAAATTTTTTCAAGAGTCTTAAATCCTACTTCCTCATACAATTCATCTTCTACATACCTTAAGACAGCTTGGTAAGTAGATGATTCTCCCTCTAGCTCTTGATATTCTTTAAAGCTATCGAGGTCTTCTACTAGATTTAATACTACACAAGCAATTAACAATTCTTCTTTGTTCTTCATATCGAATTCCTTTAATAATTTTAATTTGATACACATAATAACATTTTTGAAAGGCAATTTCAATAGTCGTTAGGTTTAGTAGGGATGCCTAAAAAAGCTTATTAAATCAAGGTTTGCCAGTTAGGGTGCTAATGCAAGCTAGATGTTATAAGATAATACTGTAAGCTAGTTCTTGCAATAAGAACTTACTTCACGCCTTATAAACAAGAAAGCAGGTGATTATCATGTACTACTAAGTAGATGACATGGATATTGACAAAAATTATTTCGCTTTGTCATCCAACTATAGAAATTTGGAGGATTTCAATGGAAATTTCAAGAATGTCCATAAAGGGTCAATGCTTAGGCGTTGGCGAATGGAAAGATTTCACTACTCAAGAAGTCTTTGGCTCTACCCTCGACCTTGGTTTTCGAAACGCAAACGGTCGATTTGCAATGCAATCAATTAAGATTCAGAACATTGATTCACGAGATTTAGAATCTTATCTTGATTCTGTTGTTGAGCTAGATTTGACTGATTGCACAGTATCAGCTTACAGTCAAGGCACACGCTCAGTATTGTCTATTAGGGCAAAACATGCAGAAGTGCAAGATGTTATTGATTTATAGCATAACAGAGGGAGGTTTCCCTCCCTCACCTAGAAAGAAGGTAACCTATGTTTACAATATTGTTAACAATCATTTTCGTCCTACTATGGCTTATCTATAAACATGATGAAATACAGCAGAGGAGGGGACAAGAAAAGATTTTGTATCTGAATGAAGGCACTATTATAGCTGATATAGAGCAGGTCATAGAAAAAACATCTTCTTCGTCTAATCAGAAGTTGCTGCTTAACAACCGATACATTCGGCATATCAGAAGTTCTACGGAACAGGATGCTCATGCTTGGAGTTTTCCTATTCTGCTAGATAGTAAACCTTATGACGAAGAAGAAGGATACCTTCAGCAGGTATTTTTGATTCAGCTTGATAAGTATGTGAGAGAAACAGGATGTGTAGCTCAGTGGTCGGATAAAGGGGATAGGCTACAACTTACTCCAACTTTTGGAGAGGTGTTACGGTATAACAACCAATATCATCTCAATCTCCAATTAAGTTTCTCTTACAATTAAGAGGTGGTATTAAAGTGAAATGCTTCAAAGACAAAAAATTATCTGATGAGGGCTATTCATTTTATTGGGACATTCCAGTAGAGAGCGTCCCTCACGCCTTGCTGGTTGGTGCGAGCGGAGCTGGCAAGACATTTGCTACGAAGGGTTTTCTTGCTTGTTTCGCTCACTCTTACCCTGATAGTCGGTTTTTAATAGCTGATTATAAGGCTGATTCAGACTTTGCTTTTTTAGAAAATTCTCTAGCTTTTAAACGCTTTGACAATGTTTCAGAGATTTTAGCTAAGGGTTTAGATATTCTTGAAGAGCGTCAAAGAGGTCTAGATATTTCTCGCCATTTTGTAGTCATTTGTTTTGATGAATTTAATGCTTGGCAAAATAGTTTAGATAGGAAAGAGCGTGAGCAAGCAATTAAAGATTATACTCGTTTAATTCAGCTTGGTCGTTCTTTTAAAATATATGTAATCATTTCTCAGCAGGATGCCCACAAAAGCTCTTTGAGCCTATCTAGAGACTCTATAGGTACTATTATAGCCTTAGGAAGATTATCCAAAGAAACCATTTCTATGCTCTTCTCAGACGAAAAAGAAAGCATCATCCGCAACAACTCTCGAGGGATAGGATATATGAAAATAGCTGGAAAGAATAGCCGTCATATTATTGTTCCTAGTTATAGGATACCTCCCTTAGAAGAGCTAATTAAGCAGGCTGTTGAGCGGTCTAATTGCTATTTTGAATAAGAACATCCAGTTGTCTCACCGTAGCCGTGAGGCGAGGGTAGAAGACAACTGGATATATCTCTTCAACGTGGGTAATGTAATAACCCACGTCCCGTAAAAAAGAAAGGTCGATAAACATATATATGAATAAAGAAATCGGAGAACTGTTGTCCAACAATGAAAAGCAAAACGTCATCATGACGAGTATAGATGAACTGACCCTAGTTATCAAACCAACCGAGGACACGATAGGGGAGTATCCCGAACGATGGAATCAAATAGCTCCTCAACTTGCTGGGACTATATCAGAGAAGTTAAAGTTACCATTACTTTTAGGAGATTATTCTTCTCCAGAAAAAAGATTACCAGCAGGATATACTGATGGTTTTACATTTGAAAATATGCCTTATTACTTTTCTATAGCTTGGCATGAAAGAAATTTTACCATGGGAGTAATAATAAAATTTTCCGCCTCTGCTCTATCGCACTATAAACAGGTTTATAAGGAGTATTTCAATGAGTTCATTGACGTTCACAATATAGCTCAGTGGTTAGATGAAGATTACTGGGAACTCAGATTAAGCAGAATAGACCTTGCGGTAGACTATTTCAATTACGATATGACGGTAAACGACCTCTATCAAGGACTTAAAAATAAGCAGTTTTTGATTGCAAATCACAAAGGAAGAAAGAACACGTCTAACATTTCAGCTCAAGAAGTCAATGGAATAGCTCAGACTATTTATGTAGGAAGTAAAAAGAAGAATGTCAATGCCTTGCTCAGGATTTACGATAAATACCAAGAGCAAATTGATAATCGTGGTCGATATGTCCATGTAATAAATTTATGCAATTCTTGGATTCGTATGGAGGCATCCTATAAAGGAACTTATAGCAATCAAATATTAACATTGTTATTGACTATTACTGATTCTAAGGGACTGAGTCAACTAGTTGTCAATAAAATAATGGATAAGTATTGCTTTTATAATACTGAGGACGGTACACCTCTTTCTTTCACAAGTGATTTACTCGCTGGTTTAGGTGTTTTTCCTGAGCTAGAATCCCTTTCTTCAAGAAATAATCAGCTAATGGCAACTATTTTATACATTATGAAGGGGAGCTCTTTGTTCCCAACACTCAAGAGAATAGAGGAGGCCTGGAGTGTAGAGGCTCGTAACCATTTTATTATTCGTTTAATTCAAGAGTATGAGTGGAACTACATACCAAACCAAGATGTCGAGCTATGGCTTAACAAATTTGGCTCAGCACTCTCTCAATTAAATTATAAAGAGTATTTTGAAGATAGTTTTAAATTATTCTATCAAAAAAACAACATTACCCCTAAACGTCCGACTAAAAACACCAAGGAGTAATGTTGCGTAAAAATAGTATAGAGATGATTTTCATCATCTCTAGCTATTATCTCATAAAAAAGAGGAATTTACCATGAATGAAGCAAATAAAATTACTGTTGATTTAACTAATATTGAGATAAGATTACCTGACAATAAAATCATTGTTGACCGCCAAGAATACGATGAGCTACAGTACAACGCCTCACAGGGGCGCTATATGACCCTATCCGATGTTTTAAAACTTCTATCTGTTTCTCGACCTTGGCTATTGGATAATGTACTCTATAACCCAAATATCCGTAAAGAAATTGATATTGACCTAAACTCTGACGGCTTTGTTAAATATCCTCAAACTCAAGGAGGGAGATATTTCTTCCTTGCAAGTAAAACTAAACGCTGGTTTGAAGAGAATTTTCAAGAAATATTATGATATAATTAACCTTGGTAGAACCTTGGTTATCTAAGAAAGAGGTAACTAATGGCAACATTTAGAAAGCGCAATAAGACATGGGACTATAGAATTTTTGACAAGGACAAAAGTCTACTTGCTACTAAGGGGGGCTTCAAAACTAAGAAAGAGGCTGAAAAAGAAGCTCTTGCGATTGAACTTAAATTGATGTCTGGAGCTAAAATCAATTCTCAGACGAGCTTATATGAGTTGTGGGAAGAGTGGTTTGAGACTGCTATCACCCCACTTGAAAAGAGCGAATCGACATTAATTAAGCATAGGAAGCGTGGAGACTTGATAAAAGATTTTTTTCAAGACAGACCAGCCACTTCTATTAAGTTTAGCCAATACCAGCGAGCTTTAAATTCCTATGCTGATAGGGTGACCAAAGATACGGTTGCTCGTCTGAATGCAGAGGTTAGAAAGGTCATTCAATTTGCTCAGCGTGACCAGATTGATATTATAGATTTTACTGAGGGTGCGATTATTACAGGAGCAAAGAAGAGTAAGGCAACCGAGGAAAAGTATATTGATAACATTGAAGATTACTACAGAATTTTAATTTTGTTGAAAAATAAGCTAGATTATGAGAAATCAGTTATTCCGTATCTATTATTCATTGCTTTTAAAACAGGTATGCGGTTCGGTGAAGTTTTAGGTTTGACTTGGGATTGTATAGATTTAAACAATCAGATTATTCACACCTATAGGCGCTACTATAATTACCAATGGAGACCGCCAAAAACAGAAACTTCTGTTCGAGATGTACCTATTGATGATGAGACAGTCGTTGTTTTGAACTTATTGAAAAAAGAGCAGAGACTGGCTTATCAAAATAGGGGAATAAGAGAGGAAGAAAATTTTTTATTCTATGATGTCGTTTATGGAGTTCCTAGCAACAACGCTGTGAATAAATTCTTACAGTCACTCCTTATGAAATATGATATACAACCATTTACTCTAACAGCTACAGGTGTTAGACATACCTACGCTAGTATTTTGTTAGCAAAAGGAATTGATATCTGGGTTGTGGCTCATGTGATGGGACATAAGAATATCAAACAAGTAACGGAAACTTATGGTCATCTTTTAAAAGAGAAGAAAGAGAAAGAACACCAAATAATACGGTCACTTTTAGGCGGGTATCAGTTGGTAGAACAAAAGTAGAACAAGTACGAAAAAAAGCCTTTATTACAAGGCTTTCGGGAGATAAATTATGCCCCCTACAGGGCTCGAACCTGTGACCCATAGATTAAGAGTCTACTGCTCTACCAACTGAGCTAAGGAGGCAAATAAAAAGCTGTATTGGTGCCGAAACTTCACGGTTTGTATTGAACCCGCGCAATTAAGCAGGTGGGCAACTCGCTCTAACTGAAGCTGTTTCCGTGTGAGACGGCCTACATGCTGTTAGAAGACTTTTGTTTCCCTAATAATACAAAAAATAGTCGGTCAACACTTAAGTGTGAAGTCGTACACCACAGCGTTTCTATAATTATAATACCATAAATTTTGAAAAATTCAAGAGAAAAACTTGATTTTTTGCAAACGATACCATGATTTTTTAGTTATTTTTTAGTTGATCAATCTTATTTTTAGTCATGCCAAGGGCTCGTTCGTACTTGCCGTTTTCGTTCGGAGTGAAATAATCGGCATTTTTTATTTTTTCAGGAAGATAGTCTTGCTGAACCCAATTACCAGGGTAGTTATGCGGATATTTGTAATCCTGAGCATTTCCCAGCTCCTTGCTGCCAGCGTAATGACCGTCTCGTAGATGGCGAGGGATAGGCAAGTTCCCATTTTGTCGCAAATCAGAAAGAGCTTTATCTATAGCTACTATGGCAGAATTAGACTTAGGAGAAAGCGCTAGGTCAATGACAATATTGGCAATGAGGATGCGAGCTTCGGGGAAGCCGATTTTCTGAGCGGCTTCAAGTGCAGTCGCTGTATGAATCTGAGCGTCGGGATTTGCCAGACCAATGTCTTCATAAGCAATGACCGTCAGACGTCGTGCGAGACTGGAAAGGTCTCCAGCTTCAATCAAGCGAGCTGCATAATGGAGACTGGCATTAACATCAGACCCACGGATAGACTTTTGTAGGGCGGATAGGACATCATAGTGACCGTCTCCGTCCTTGTCCATAGTGATGTAGCTCTTTTGCAGACTGTTTTCCATAATATCCAGAGTGATATGGCGAACGCCTGAATTATCCGCTGAGGTAGAGAGGGCTGCTAAATCTAGAGAGTTAAAGGCTGAGCGCAAGTCGCCATTCGTGGAAGTGGCAATAAAATCCAGTGCGTCGTCATCTAGCTGGACAGGAAAATCAAAACCTCGTTCGGTGTCCGTCAGGGCTGTTTGAATGGCTTGTTTAATATCGTCATTTGTCAGAGGCTCCAGCTCGAAAATCTGTACCCGGCTGCGAATGGCAGGAGTGACAGAGAAGAAAGGATTTTCTGTCGTGGCGCCAATCATGATGACCAGACCGTTTTCTAAGAGCGGTAGGAGGAAGTCTTGTTTGGTCTTATCCAAACGGTGAATCTCATCTAAAAGCAGCACCAAACCACCAGAGAATTTGGCTTCTTCTGCAATCTCTTGCAGGCGCTTCTTACTATCAACGGTAGCATTAAAGGTCCGAAAAGCAAATTTGGTAGTTCCTGCAATGGCAGAGGCGATGGAAGTCTTGCCAATCCCTGGCGGACCATAGAGAATCATAGAAGACAGACGATTGGCTTCCACCATGCGACGAATAATTTTTCCTTCACCGACCAGATGTTTTTGACCGATGACCTGATCGATATTTTTAGGTCGCATGCGAATCGCTAAATTTTCTGGCATACATTTTCCTCCTTACTGGTATTCTTTTCAACTGTTCTGATTTATGTTACTATAGTTGTATCTATTTTAACACATTTTAAAGGATTAGAGAGAGGCTGGCTATGGCGAAGTATGGATTTTTGGATATATTAGATAAAGAAATGGAGAAAAGCTTTCCATTTGACTATGAAATCAATTGGGACAAGAAAAACCATGCAGTAGAGCTGTCATTTCTCTTAGAAGTGCAAAATGCAAATAGCATAGAACTTTTAGATATAGATGGGGAAAGTAGTGCAGAAGATATTTTCTTTGAAGAAAGCGTTCTCTTTTATAACCCTGCTAAGTCTCACTTTGAAATAGAGGATTATCTAACAGTTGTCCCTTATGAGCCAAAGAAAGGTTTGTCTCGTGAATTCCTGACCTACTTTGTGGACTTTTTGAAGCAGACGGCCGAAGAAGGGTTAGATGCTCTCATGGACTTTCTAGCAGATCCAGCGGTAGAAGACTTTGAAATTGTCTGGAATAATGAAGTTTTTGAAAAAGGCAGAGCAGGGCTGACGGAGACGGAATTTTATCCATATCCGAGGTACTAAAACACAAGGGTGTCCAAGAAGACGACTAATTGTACGGAGGAAGGTAAGAATGAGCGATATGACTGTTTTGCATCAAACGTTTGATTTCTCAGGCTGTAAAATTGCTTTGCTGCATGGTGATACAATTTTAACCATTTTAAGAGACGATATTTCGACTATTCCTTACCCGAATATGTGGGATTTTCCCGGCGGTGGGAGAGAAAAGGACGAGACGCCTTTTGAGTGCATTAAAAGAGAAGTCTTTGAGGAGCTGGGCATTGAACTGATGGAGGATTCCATTGCTTGGGTCAAATGTTATCAGGGATTTGTTCATCCTGAGAAAGTTTCTGTTTTCATGGTGGCTTCTATCTGTCAAGAACTGATAGATCAGATTGTCTTTGGTGACGAAGGACAGGGCTACAAATTAGTAAATATAGAAGAATTATTAGCGGATGAAAACGTCATCCCGCAGTTGAAAAGTAGATTGGGAGATTATTTGGAGGTGCAGAGATGATTCATATAGAACAAGCAGAAGCTACAGATTTAGAAACCATTATCAGTATTCAACGTGTTAGTTTTAAAGCTGTCTACGAAAAATATCATGACCAGTATGATCCTTATCTGGAAGATAGGGAGCGGATTAAGTGGAAGTTGGTGGAACGTCCTAATAGTTTTTACTATTTTGTCAAAGACGAAGAGGAAATTGTTGGCTTTCTTCGCTTGCAGACCAACGATGCGCGAACAGAAGGTTGGCTTGGGACAGCTGCGATTTTACCTCAGTATCAGCGAAAAGGTTATGGTTATGAAGGGATTCACCTGCTTGAGAAAACATTTTCGACGATTACTCAGTGGGATTTATGTACGGTTTTCCAAGATGAGCCTATGGTCAAATTTTATGAAAAATGCGGCTATCATCAAACGCATACTGAACCAGAGCAAGAGGGCATGGATATGGTTTATATGACGAAGAGTATTAAAAGAAAGGAATGACATATGAACACTTGGCAAGAACTAACCATTACGGTCAGCCGTGAGGCGGAAGAAGCAGTCAGCAATATTCTGATTGATTTAGGCAGTCAAGGTGTGGCGATTGATGACAGTGCGGATTATCTGGGGGAAGCTGGTCCTTTTGGGGAGGTGTTGCCTCAGGTAGAGCAACTGAATACGGTTGGCATTACGGCTTATTATCCAGAAACAGAGAATCTTGAAATGATTCGTCAGGAAGTGAAAGAGCGGTTGGCTCAGCTGAGGGATTTTGGTTTGGAGATTGGAAAAACTCAGCTAACCACTCAGCAGCTGGCGGAGGAAGATTGGGCGGACAACTGGAAGAAATACTTTGAGCCAGCTCGCATTACCCATGACTTGACCATCGTGCCGTCATGGACGGACTATGAGGCTGGTCCGAGTGAGAAAGTCATCAAGCTGGATCCTGGCATGGCCTTTGGTACGGGCACTCACCCGACGACCAAGATGAGCCTCTTTGCTCTGGAGCAGGTCTTGCGGGGCGGAGAAACGGTGCTGGATGTAGGCACAGGAAGTGGTGTCCTCTCCATTGCTAGCTCTCTCTTGGGCGCTAAGGATCTCTATGCCTATGACTTGGACGATGTGGCTGTCCGTGTTGCTCAGGAAAATATTGCCTTGAATGCTGGGACTGAAAATATTCATGTGGCAGCTGGCGACCTTCTCAAAGGCGTTGACATCGAGGCGGATGTCATTGTAGCTAATATTCTGGCGGATATTTTGGTAAATCTGACGGACGATGCTTACCGTTTGCTTAAGGATGAGGGCTATCTGATTATGAGCGGGATTATCTCTGAGAAATGGAATCTGGTGCGGGAGTCGGCAGAAACTGCTGGATTTTTCCTTGAGACCCACATGATTCAGGGCGAGTGGAATGCCTGTGTCTTTAAGAAAACCAAGGAGATTTCAGGAGTGATAGGAGGCTAGATGCAGCAGTATTTTGTGAAGGGACAGGTTGAAAATCCTGTCATTATCAGAGATAAAGATACCCTTAAGCATATGTTTTCTGTCATGCGTTTGGTAGAAGATGATGAAGTGGTGCTGGTTTTTGAAGATGGCATTAAACGTCTAGCAAGAGTTGCGGATAGGGAGCGCCACGTGTTGAATCTGGTAGAAGCATTTCCAGATAACGCGGAGCTGCCGCTTCATGTGACGGTTGCTTCTGGCTTTCCCAAGGGAGACAAGCTGGAATGGGTGGCTCAGAAAACGACAGAACTGGGAGCAGCTGCTATCTGGGCTTTTCCAGCAGACTGGTCTGTAGCCAAGTGGGACGGTAAGAAATTAGCCAAAAAGGCAGAAAAACTTGAAAAGATTGTTTTGGGAGCAGCCGAGCAGAGCAAACGCAATCGGGTACCAGAAGTCCGACTTTTTGAGAAGAAAATTGACTTTTTAGATTGTTTGCGCCAGTTTGACCGCGTCATTGTAGCTTATGAGGAATCTGCCAAAGAGGGGGAGTCTGCTGCTTTAGTCAAGGCTGTGACAGGACTCGAAATAGGAAGTCGGATTTTATTTGTCTTTGGGCCAGAAGGCGGTCTGTCTCCAGCAGAAATTACTACATTGGAAGAAGCAGGAGCTATACTTGCAGGGCTAGGTCCACGTATCTTGCGGACAGAGACAGCTCCACTTTACGCATTAAGTGCAGTTAGTGTTTTGACAGAATTGATACAGTAGGAAAAAGTAGCTTTAATAGCTCTCATTTCTATTGTTCTTAACTCCTAACTTTGGTATAATATAAGCGAAATATCTAGTTTAGCTAGAAAGGATGGAAGCACGGAAACAAATCTGCTGGCTAGATTGCGAAAACCGCTTTTGCTTGGTAAGGAGAGGAGGTTCATCATATCTTTATCTACCTTATTTGAGCTGTTTATTGCTATTTTAGGTGTTGTATCAGCTTGCTATCTCATTTATGCTTATGTTGAATTTATCGGAGATATGCTACATGCAGAAAAGCATCACCTCTTCCATCACAACCCGCCTATATAAAGGCGGGCTTTTTCTAAACTTAGAGTAATTACTATTTACGGGGTATGGCTTATATGTAATCGCAGTTTGAAAAAAATCGGTCATTTCTCACAGAAGCTTTGCATTCTTCTGTGTTTCCTTGTTTTCATATTGCCTTAAAAGTGATAAAATGGTAGGAAGAACTGGAGAGAGAACATGCCAAAAGAAGTGAATTTAACAGGCGATCAAGTGGTCGCTCTTACTAGAAAGTATTTATCATCAGAAGATGTCACCTTGGTGCAAAAAGCTCTATTCTATGCGGTAGATCGGCATCGGGGGCAATTTCGCCAATCAGGTGAGCCATATATCATCCATCCGATTCAAGTGGCAGGGATTTTAGCTAAGCTAAAGTTGGATGCGGTCAGTGTCGCTTGCGGTTTTTTACATGATGTTGTAGAAGACACAGCTGCAACTTTGGACGATTTGGAAGGCGAATTTGGACATGATGTGCGCGTGATTGTCGATGGTGTGACCAAACTTGGTAAAGTCAAGTATATGTCTCACGAGGAGCAGTTGGCTGAAAACCACCGAAAAATGCTAATGGCGATGTCTAAGGATATTCGTGTCATTTTGGTCAAGTTGGCGGATCGTTTGCACAATATGCGAACACTCAAGCACCTGCGCAAAGACAAGCAGGAACGTATCTCACGCGAAACCATGGAAATTTATGCTCCATTGGCTCATCGTTTGGGGATTTCGAGTGTTAAATGGGAATTGGAAGATTTAGCTTTTCGATATTTGAATCCGACAGAGTTTTATAAGATTTCCCACCTGATGAAGGAAAAGCGTCGGGAACGTGAGGAATTAGTGGACGAAGTGGTTCATAAGATTGAAACCTATGCGTCTGAGCGTAATCTTCATGGGGAAATTTACGGTCGTCCAAAACATATTTATTCCATTTATCGGAAAATGCAGGACAAGAAAAAGCGTTTTGATGAAATTTATGACTTGATTGCTATTCGCTGCATTTTAGATACGCAAAGTGATGTGTATGCCATGCTGGGTTACATTCATGAACTTTGGCGACCAATGCCCGGACGTTTTAAAGATTATATTGCCAATCGTAAAGCGAATGGTTATCAGTCTATCCACACTACCGTTTATGGACCTAAAGGTCCGATTGAGTTTCAAATTCGGACGAAAGAGATGCACGAAGTGGCTGAATACGGGGTTGCCGCTCACTGGGCTTATAAAAAAGGCATTAAAGGTCAAGTTGATAGCAAAGAATCTGCGATTGGGATGAACTGGATCAAGGAGATGATGGAACTCCAAGACCAATCAAACGATGCGCAAGATTTTGTGGATTCTGTCAAAGAAAATTACCTGGCTGAGGAAATCTATGTCTTTACACCGGACGGAGCTGTCCGCTCGTTGCCAAAAGACTCTGGACCGATTGATTTTGCTTATGAAATCCATACCAAAGTTGGTGAAAAAGCGGTCGGTGCCAAGGTAAATGGTCGCATGGTGCCACTGACTACGAAGTTAAAAACAGGGGATCAGGTCGAGATTATCACCAGTTCCAATTCCTTTGGACCAAGCCGTGACTGGATAAATGTTGTAAAAACGAGCAAGGCACGGAATAAGATTCGTCAATTTTTCAAAAACCAAGACAAGGAATTGTCCATTTCTAAAGGGCGCGAACTTTTACAGGCACAATTCCAAGAACATGGCTGTGTAGCCAATAAATACATGGATAAAAAGCACATGGAAGAAGTCCTGCAAAAAACAAGCTACAAAACAGAAGAAGCTCTTTTTGCGGCAATTGGTTTTGGTGAGATTGGTGCGATTTCTATTTTTAATCGTTTGACAGAAAAAGAACGCCGTGAGGAAGAACGCGCTAAAGCGAGAGCTGAAGCAGAAGAGCTTGTCAAGGGCGGCGAAGTGAAACGGGAGAATAAAGAAACGCTGAAAGTCAAGCATGAGGGCGGCGTTATTATCCAAGGTGCGTCGGGGCTTTTGATACGGATTGCCAAATGCTGTAATCCAGTTCCTGGTGACGAGATTGTCGGGTACATTACCAAAGGTCGTGGGGTAGCAATTCACCGTAAGGACTGTATGAATCTGCGGGCGCAGGAAAATTATGAGCAGCGTTTGATTGATGTCGAATGGGAAGAAAATACCTCTACGAAAGAATATACAGCACACATTGATATTTATGGTTTGAATCGAGCAGGTCTTTTGAACGATGTGCTACAAGTCTTGTCCAATACAACCAAAAATATTTCTACTGTCAATGCACAGCCAACGAAGGATATGAAATTTGCAAACATCCATGTTTCTTTCGGAATCGCTAATTTATCTATGCTCACGACAGTTGTAGATAAGATTAAGAGCGTGCCAGAAGTTTATTCTGTCAAACGGACAAACGGCTAAGTGAGGACAACAGAGCGGAAATGTTTTGCTGGAATTGCGTTCTTGTAAATTTACTCACAAAATGTAACAGAAATTAGAAAGTTCAAAATGAAAATAGTGATTCAGCGTGTGAAGCGGGCTTCGGTATCGATTGATAGCAAACTTTATAATCAAATTCAGCAAGGACTGCTGTTGTTAGTCGGTGTTGCCCCAGATGATGATCAAGAAGATGTGGCGTATGCAGCGAGAAAAATTGCCAATATGCGGATTTTTTCAGATGATGAAGACAAGATGAACTTGTCCATTAAAGACGTAAAGGGAGAGATTCTTTCTATTTCTCAATTTACCCTTTACGCAGATACAAAAAAAGGCAATCGCCCAGCTTTTACAGGCGCTGCGCAACCAGACTTGGCTAGTCAACTATATGATGACTTCAACGAATTGCTAGGTCGAGAAATAGCTGTTAAAACAGGTGTTTTCGCAGCTGATATGCAGGTTGAGCTAGTCAATAACGGACCGGTGACGATTGTGTTAGATACGAAGAATCGTTGAGAAAAGGATAAATAAAAACGAGTCTGGGACAAAACTGTTCCAGACTCGTTTACTTTCTAGAAAGACATAGTAGTTGAGTGACTTCTAATTCGTTGATGTTATCAGCTTTGACTTCCTTTTAGATTTTCTCCACATAAAGCTGTTGAGCGATAACAGAGTTGACTTGCAGCTCTTTTCCATTGACCTTGAGCGCATAAAGTTGAGCGTAAGGATCGTATTGTTCCAGTATCAGCGTATCTCCCAGATGTAAATTGTGCTTTTCCAAATATTTTAATAACTCAAATTCGTCATGGACACGTGCTAAGCGATAGGTTCCAGTATTTTCAACTCGATCCAATGTTAGCTGATACTTTTCAACTAGTAATTCACCTTTTGCTGGAATGGTTCCGCCGTGGGGGCAAGTTTCTGGGTAACCTAGCATTTTTTCTAAGCGCTCGACAAATAATTCTGAAACGGTGTGTTCTAAAACTTCCGCTTCCTCGTGGATTTGATCAGTCGTATATCCCAAATCATGTACGAGGAAAGCCTCAATGAGCCGGTGCTTACGATATAACTCAGAAACAAGATGTAAACCAAGATCTGTCAGTAAATAACCGTTTGTTTTATCTTTTACAATCAATTTTTCGGCTGTCATCTTTTTAATCATTTCTGTGACAGCAGGGGGAGACACTTGCATTTGGGCCGCGATTTCTTTATTTGTAATTTTTTGAGTATGCGTACCGATCTCATAAATACATTTGAGGTAATCTTCTTTGTTTGGGGTCATGTTGTCCTTTTACTCCTTATCTTACTAGTATATCAAAAATAACTTAAGAATACAGCCGATAACCGCTTGTTTCAGAGAATGTAAGGCTTATTATTCAAGAAGAATTTTAAGTAAAAAGGAACTGGCAATCAATTCCGGCTCCTTTTTCCATTTCTTATTTACTAAGACCTTCTGAAATCTTATCTAAGTTCCATTTCATCATGTCATAGTAGCTATCGCCTTTTTCTCCTTTTTCGGCGACTGAGTCAGTGAAAATTTTAGCATAAATTGGAATCTTTGTATCTTTTGAAACGGTCTTCATTGGACGTTCATCGACACTACTTTCGACAAAGAGTGAAGGGACTTTTGTTTTACGAAGTTTTTCAACTAGTGTTTTGATTTGGTCTGGAGTTCCTTCTTCTTCGGTGTTGATTTCCCAAATGTAAGCAGAAGGCACGCCGTAGGCTTTAGAGAAGTATTTGAAGCAACCTTCGCTGGTAACAATCATTTTCTTGTCAGCAGGAATGTTGTTGAATTTTTCCTTTGCTTCCTTGTCTAATTTTTCTAATTTTGCAGTATAGGCTTTCAAGTTCTTTTCGTAAGTTTCTTTATTTTTAGGGTCTTTTTCAATCAAACGTTTTGCAATATTTTTTGCATAGATAACTCCGTTTTCAAGATTGAGCCAAGCGTGTGGGTCTTCTTTTCCTTTTTCATTCTGACCTTCAAGATAAATGACCTCAACACCGTCACTTACAGCATAGTAATCTTTGTTTTCAGTCTTTTTCGCATTTTTAACTAATTTTGTAAACCAAGCATTTCCACCTGTTTCAAGATTGATACCATTATAGAAGATTAAATCAGCATTAGAAGTTTTCTTGACATCGTCTGGTAATGGTTCGTATTCATGTGGGTCTTTTCCAACTGGAACAATGCTGTGCAGATTGATTTTATCACCAGCGATATTTTTTGTAATATCAGCAATGATCGAGTTGGTAGCAACAACATTCAATTTTGAATTCTTAGTAGATGTTCCTTTCTGACCAGCGCAGGCAAAGAGTCCTACGACAGCCAAAAACAGAACGGCGACAAAACCTAATTTTTTCATGTAAGGTTCTCCTTTGATAAATTTAATACTAACTTTATTTTAGCTTGGGTTTGTTTTTAAGTTTGTTAAATCGTTGTTTTGGAGCGATAAAGAAACTAATGGCAAAGATAATGGCGGATGTCAGTACAATGCTTGAGCCAGCCGCAACATTAAAGGTATAGCCAATGAAAAGTCCTAAGACAGATGCAATTGCCCCCAAGCTAGAAGACAAGATAATCATCGTTTTAAGACTGTTAGCGTAAAGATAAGCAGTAGCAGCAGGTGTAATCAGCATAGCAACAATCAAAATTGTTCCCACGCTTTGCATAGCTGTAACTGCAACCAGCGTCAAGAGAATCATTAAGAGATAATGATAAAAGTTGACTGGCATCCCCATCGCTTTTGCCAGAAGTGGATCGAAAGATGTAATCAATAATTCTTTGAAGAATAGTCCAATAATAATTAGAACAGCGATTCCTACACCAATTGTAATCCACATATCAATGTCTTGCACAGCTAAGATATTTCCAAAAAGAATATGGAAAAGGTCGGTTGAACTATTAGCAACTCCAATCAAAATGACTCCAAGAGCTAAAAAGGAACTAAAAGTTATTCCAATGGCAGTATCACTTTTGATAATTGAATTTCCTTTAATATAAGTAATAATGACCGAAGCTAAAAGTCCAAAAACAATGGCTCCGATAAAGAAGTTGATTCCTAAAATAAAGGAGAGCGCAACTCCCGGCAAGACCGCGTGTGAAATGGCATCGCCCATCAAAGACATGCCTCTTAGGATAATGAAGCAACCAACTGCTCCAGCAACAATCCCGATGACAATGGCTGTAATCAGCGCATTTTGTAGAAAATGGAAATTTTGTAGTCCATCAATAAATTCTGAAAACATATTAAAGACCTCCATTCACAAAAAGCTGAGAGCCATAGGCTTTTTTCAAGTTTTCTTCTGTGAAAGTTGATGAAGTTTCTCCAATGGCAATGAGTTCTTTATTCAAAATTAAAACTTGATCAAAGTAATGTGGGACTTTTCCTAAGTCATGGTGAACAATGAGAATCGTTTTTCCTTGTTCTTTTAGACTGCGTAGCGTTGTCATGATGATTTCTTCACTGATTGAATCAATCCCAACGAATGGTTCATCCAGAAAGATACAGTCAGCTTCTTGTACTAGACAGCGCGCAATCAAGATCCGTTGAAATTGCCCTCCTGACAATTGGCTGATTTGGCGTTCAGCATAATCCTCTAAGCCGACAATGCGTAACGCATTTGTCACCTTGTCCCAGTCTGTGCTTGTTAGTCTGTGGAAGAGTTTCACTTTTGGATACAGTCCAAGAGACACACACTCTTTCACTTTGATAGGGAAGTTGTAGTCAATGTGAACTTTTTGTTCCACATAAGCTACATGGCTAAGTACCTTTGAGAATTCTTTATCATCAAGATAAGTTTGTCCAACATGATCAATGATGCCCAACATTCCTTTTAAAAGGGTTGATTTACCAGCTCCGTTGGGACCAATAACTCCCATGATAGTTGGGCCTTGGATTTCCAAAGAAATCTGATTGAGAGCAAGCGTTTCCTGATAAGAGACACTTAAATTTTCGATACGTATCATTTTTATACACCCCTACCTTTAATATACCTTAAAATAAAAATTAAGTCAAGTTAATTTTTAGAATTTTTAAGAAAAATCAGAAGCAGGGTTTGCCAGAAAACTCCCTTTTGATAAAAGTTTGATTATTCAGAACTTTTTTGATAGGATTAAGGTAAAACAATGAAAGCGAGAACAAGATGACACGTTTACAAGATGATTTTTTTGATTATGTTAATGGTGAATGGGAAAAAACAGCAGTTATTCCTGATGATAAACCTATGACAGGTGGATTTATGGATTTGGATCAAGATATTGAAAAATTGATGCTGGCTACAACTGATAAATGGTTAGCAGGTCAAGATGTATCGGATGATTCAATCTTGCAAAATTTTGTGAAATACCACCGTTTGGTAGCAGATTTTGACGGACGGGAACAAGCAGGAGTTGCTCCGGCAATGCCGCTGGTAGAAGAATATAAAGCGCTTGGCTCTTTTAAGGAATTTGCAGATAAGATTGCTGAATATGAAATGGCTGGAAAGCCAAATTTCTTTACTTTTGATGTTGTTCCAGACTTTATGAATGCGCAAATGAATGTTCTCTGGGCTGATGCACCTGGAATCATTTTGCCAGATACAACCTACTATGAAGAAGGAAATGAAAAAGGTAAGGAATTGCTGGCAATCTGGCGGAAAATGCAGGAAGAACTGCTGCCTAAATTTGGCTTTTCGAAAGAAGAAACAAAAGATATTTTAGATAAATATCTGGAATTGGATGCTAAATTAGCCAAGTATGTCCTGTCAAATGAAGAAAGCTCAGAATATGTGAAATTATATCATCCTTATGATTGGGCAGATTTCACGAAGCTAGCTCCAGAATTGCCACTTGATGCGATTTTTACAGAGATTTTGGGACAAATCCCGAACAAGGTGATTGTTCCGCAAGAGCGCTTCTGGAAAGAGTTTGCGGCGGAATATTATTCAGAAAAGAATTGGGCTGCTATCCATGCAGGATTGAAATTGTTTGCGGCTGGAGCATGGACTTCTTTACTCACTGAAGAAATTCGTGTCCTTTCAGGGACCTATGCACGCGCTATCTCAGGTGTCCCAGAACCCCGTCCAAAAGAAAAGGCAGCTTACCAGCTAGCGCAAGGTCCGTATAACCAAGCACTTGGTCTTTGGTATGCGGGAGAAAAATTCTCACCTGAAGCAAAAGCAGATGTAGAGCACAAAGTTGCTGCTATGATTGATGTTTATAAGTCGCGTCTGGAAAAGGCGGATTGGCTCGCTAAGGAAACACGTGACAAAGCGATTGTCAAGCTCAATGTCATCACACCGCATATCGGCTATCCAGAGAAATTGCCAGAAACCTATGAGAAAAAAGTGATTGATGAGAATTTGAGCTTAGTTGAGAATGCTCGAAACTTAGCAAAAATTTCTATTGCGCATACATGGAGCAAGTGGAACAAGGAAGTGGATCGCAGTGAATGGCACATGCCAGCTCATATGGTCAATGCATATTATGACCCACAGCAAAATCAAATTGTGTTCCCAGCAGCTATTCTCCAAGCGCCATTTTATGATTTACATCAATCTTCATCAGCCAACTATGGCGGCATCGGTGCGGTGATTGCTCATGAAATTTCTCATGCCTTTGACTCAAATGGAGCTTCATTTGACGAACACGGAAGTTTGAACAATTGGTGGAAGCCAGAAGATTACGAGGCCTTCCAAGCACGTACTCAAAAGGTGATTGAGCAATTTGACGGACAGGATTCTTACGGTGCTAAAGTCAATGGGAAACTAACTGTTTCAGAAAATATTGCAGACCTTGGTGGTATTGCGGCAGCACTGGAAGCCGCTAAGAAAGAAGCAGACTTCTCTGCAGAAGAATTCTTTACTAATTTTGCTCGTATCTGGCGCATGAAAGCTCGTCCAGAATACATGCAAATGCTAGCCAGCGTGGACGTGCATGCTCCCGGAAAACTCCGGACAAATATTCAATTGCCAAACTTTGATGATTTCTTTACGACTTTTGATGTTAAAGAAGGTGATGGCATGTGGCGCAAACCAGAAGACCGCGTGATTATTTGGTAATGGCATCACTTTATTCAAAACCAGTTGGAATGGTCAGCTGGTTTTTTGTGTATTTAGCGTAGAGAGGCTGGCTAATTGATTTGTCTTATGAATAAATTTCACAAGGAAGGAAAGTTTTCATGGACTGCACAAATTAAAAAAACTGAAAATTTAATTTATTTCTCTGCTTGGGAGTGTTATAATGAATAAATATAGAACAGAATAAAGAATATGAGGAGAAAGTGATGACAGAAGAGCAAGAAAAAATATCGCGAGGCAGAAAGAAAGTGCTGATTGCTCGTTTGAAAGAACTGATCCAGCCTAAAATGAAACTGATTTATCTATCGGCTTTTTTAGCTTGGCTTCAATTCATCATGCGGATTTTGAGCTTTGCATTGATAGCAAAAGTTTTGTCGGATTTATATGAGGGAATACCATTGGATTTTTTGTCGGTTCTTTTTTGGCTATTTTTCTTTTCTTGTTTAGGTTTTGCGCTTTCGCTTCTGGCGAAAAATTTCCAAGGAGTAGCTTCGCAGTTTGCTCGCAACAAACTAAAATCAGCATTTTTTCAGGCTTTCGTAGATAAAGACGGAGAATTTCAGGATAGTAAGACGGCTGCAGATGTTTTGACGGTAGCGTCACAAGGAATTGACAGTTTGGATACGTATTATTCTTATTATCTCCCCTTAAATCTACGAACGTATTTGAATTGCTTGACAGTGTTGGTGATTGTGTTTTTTCTGTTCCCTGCTGGCGGTTTGATTTTTATTCTCTCGCTGCCTTTGATTCCTATGTCTATCATTCTCATGCAGAAGCGTTCGCGCAGGATTATGAATCGTTACTGGGCTTCTTATATGGACGTTGGCAATCTCTTTTTAGATGATCTTCAGGGGCTGAACACTCTTTATTCTTATCAGGCAGATGCAAAATATGAAAAGGAATTTGCAGCGCAGGCAGAGGATTTCCGTGATGCAACTATGGAACTTCTAGGATTTCAGCTGCAGTCAGTTGGCTACATGGATGCAGTCATGTACTTGGGGATTGGCGTGTCAGGATTCGTTGCAGCTTCCATGTTACAAGCAGGGCATTTATCACTGTTTGCTATGATTTACTTTGTTTTTATTGCGACTGAGTTTTTCACGCCGATTCGTGAAGCTGGTTATGGAATGCATTTAGTTATGATGAATACCAAAATGGCTGATCGAATTTTTGGGTTTTTGGATTCGATTGAAAAAGAAGCAAAAGAGGAACGGCAGGAATTGCCTCCTTTTAGTGAATTGACAGTTAATGGCTTGGATTTTGCTTTTGCGGATAGAAAATTATTTGAAAATCTAAGTTTTAAAATGAAACGAGGACAAATCTTAGCCATTGCAGGAGAAAGCGGCCGTGGGAAAACGACGTTAGCCAAGCTGTTGTTGGGGAAACGACAGGCGGACAGAGGTTCCATTTTCTTAGGAGAAAAAGAAATCGAAAGCCTATCCAAATCAACTATTTATCAGGAAGTCATGTATGTGTCAGCAAACAGTGTCCTTTTAAACGCATCCATTCTTGAGAATTTACAGTTGGCGGTAAATTGGTCGCGGGTTGAATTAGAGGACTGGCTGGCTGAAAAAGGAGTTTTAGCGTTTGTAAGAGATCTGCCTCAAGGTCTCGATACTCTTGTGGGGGAAAACGGCAGTCAATTGTCACCGGGGCAACGCCAGCAGATCATTTGTGTGCGAGCTATCTTGGCCAAGCGTTCACTCTATCTGTTTGATGAAGTGACATCCAGTGTAGATAAAGACAATGAAGTGGCTATCTATGATTTGCTAAATTTGGTAGCGCAAGACGCACTTGTCATTGAGATTACTCACAAGATGAAACAAGTCGCTAAAGCAAGTCAAGTTCTCTTTATAGGAAAAGAAAAAACGGTTTTGGGAACACCGACAGAAGTCTATGAACAGAGTGAAGAATACCGTCAATTGGCAAATACCCAGCAAGAGTTGGAGGAATTAACGTATGGAAACTAAAAAACGTTACACAACTCGTGTTATCCTCAGCAGACTTTTTCAGGTGATGAACCATTTGCTCCCTTTTATCGCTCTAGCGGTTTTCTTTGCGGTACTGGGCTTTGTCACAACGGTGGCAATTCCAACTCTTGTGATTGTATCAGGTTTTCATGCTTTGAATGGTCAGCAGCCTGCTTGGTGGAGTCTGATTTTACTGATTGGACTAGCCCTAGCTCGGGGCGCCTTTCGTTATGGCGAGCATTATTTCGGGCATTTTGTTGCCTTCCATTCTCTAGCGGATTTACGTAAGCTCATTTTTGCGAAGCTACGTCGTTTGGCACCAGCAAAGTTGGATCGTCAGGACAGCGGCAAATTGCTCAAGATGATTGGTGAAGATATTGAAGCGCTGGAAATCTTTTTTGCACATACGATAGCTCCTATTTGTACAGGGTTCTTGACAGCTCTTTTGATGGGAATGTATTTTGCATATTTCTCGTTTTGGTTTGCTTTAGTGACTTTAATGACTTATGGGATTTTAGCTATTATTTTACCGAGAATGTTTGCTCTCGGTTTACAAGATATTTTGCAGAAGCAAAATCAGGAACGCTCGAATTATGTTTCTTTTTTCTTGGAAAGTCTGAAAGCGATGGGCGATTTGTCTCAATTTGGCAAGAGTCACGAACGATTTGCAGAATTGACGGGCAAAAGTCAGACTGTGAACCAGTTGGAAAGACAGGTTACTCAGAAACAATATCTACAGCAAACGGTAACCTTTTTGGTGGTGGGACTGTCTCTTACAAGCGTTGCTCTTTTGGCATTCTATCAAGTGGAAAATCATCAGTTATCTTGGCAGGGAGCGGTTCTCGTTTTAGTTGCTTTTTCTAGCTCTTTTGCTCCTTTTTTAGAATTAGGCCGCCTGCCTTTAGGATTTAAACGTGCTATGAATGCTGGTCGTACTGTTTTTGCTCTCTTAGATGAGGTAGAGCCCGTCCAAACTGGTCAGGAAATAGCTGTCACTTTAGACGATATTCTGATTGAGAATATGGATTTTGCTTACGACAATCGTCAGCAAAAGCTGTTTAATAATTTCTCTGCACATTTTGAAAAAGGGAAGATTATTGGCTTGATTGGTAAGAGTGGTAGTGGTAAATCAACCCTGATGAAGCTCATTATGCGTTGGTATGACAGCAATGCTGGTTCAGTTTTTCTTACTGGTGTAGATGCTAGAGAAATCAATCGTCAGCATTTGCAGGCTTCATTTGCCTATGTACCACAGATAGCTCAGCTTTTTCACCAATCTTTGAGAGAAAATCTCTTACTGGGGAGAAACGACATTAGTGATGAGAGTATCTGGAAGTTGGCAGAAAGATGCCGACTAAAAGAGTGTCTAGAAAGATTGCCGAATGGTTTGGATACAATTATTGACGGTGAACGTGACTTTTCAGCTGGAGAAAGACAGCGTTTAGAGCTTATGCGGGCACTCTTGAAAAAGGCGGATTGTTATATCTTTGATGAGCCGACTAGCAATCTTGATTCGCTCAACGAAGCGGCGTTTCTATCTATTGTAAAAGAAGAATGCCAAGGAATGATTTTTATGATTTCACACCGTACGTCAACAGTGGCATTTGCAGGTGAAATCTATGAATTGGACGCATCGCGGTTAAAACGACTGCAATAAAAAGGGTAGAATAAATGCTAGGCTTCATATTTGAGGATTTTCCATTTAGCTATGGAGTTAAAACTTCTCAATAAAATGAGCTAGAAAACAAATCCAGTTAGTAAAGTATTCTTTTTTGATTATGTTTCCTCTTTCCCTAATTATGCCTTTTAAAATCGCCTAAAAATGGTATAATAATAACATCACAAAATTGGAGTGAATCAATGACTTTTTATAATCACAAATCAATTGAAAAAAAATGGCAACATTATTGGGATGAAAATCATACCTTCAAGACAGGAACAGATGCTGACAAACCAAACTTTTATGCGCTGGATATGTTTCCTTACCCATCTGGAGCAGGTCTGCACGTAGGACACCCAGAAGGCTACACGGCAACTGATATTCTCAGCCGTTTCAAACGTGCTCAAGGCTACAACGTTCTTCACCCAATGGGCTGGGATGCTTTTGGGCTTCCTGCTGAGCAATACGCGATGGACACAGGAAATGACCCAGCTGAGTTTACGGCAGAAAATATTGCCAATTTCAAACGCCAAATCAATGCACTGGGCTTCTCTTATGACTGGGACCGTGAAGTGAATACAACGGATCCTAACTACTACAAATGGACTCAGTGGATTTTCACAAAATTATATGAAAAAGGCTTGGCATACGAAGCCGAAGTGCCAGTTAACTGGGTTGAAGAACTAGGTACAGCCATCGCCAACGAAGAAGTTCTTCCTGACGGAACCTCTGAACGTGGTGGCTACCCAGTTGTCCGCAAACCCATGCGCCAATGGATGCTGAAAATCACAGCTTATGCTGAACGTCTGCTGGAAGATTTAGAAGACCTTGATTGGCCAGAGTCTATCAAGGACATGCAACGTAACTGGATTGGTAAATCAACTGGTGCCAATGTTACCTTTAAAATTAAGGGTACTGACAAAGATTTCACCGTATTTACAACTCGTCCAGATACATTATTTGGTGCGACTTACGCTGTTTTAGCGCCTGAGCACCCACTTGTTGAAGCTATTACAACACCAGAACAAGCGCAAGCAGTTGCTGACTACAAACACCAAGCAAGCCTTAAATCTGACCTTGCTCGTACAGACCTTGCTAAAGAAAAAACAGGTGTTTGGACTGGTAGCTATGCCATTAACCCAGTAAATGGTAAAGAAATGCCAATCTGGATTGCTGATTATGTTCTTGTAAGCTACGGTACTGGTGCTATCATGGCGGTTCCTGCTCACGATACACGTGACTGGGAATTCGCAAAACAATTCGGTTTGGAAATTATTCCAGTTCTTGAAGGCGGAAATGTTGAAGAAGAAGCTTACACAGAAGACGGACTTCATATCAATTCTGGTTTCCTAGACGGTCTTGATAAAGCGCAAGCTATTGACAAAATGGTTGAATGGCTTGAAGCAGAAGGCGTTGGTAACAAGAAAGTGACTTACCGCTTGCGTGACTGGCTCTTCTCACGTCAACGTTATTGGGGTGAACCAATCCCAATCATCCATTGGGAAGACGGCACAACAACAGCTGTTCCAGAAGAGCAATTACCACTTGTATTGCCAGTAACCAAAGACATCAAACCTTCCGGTACAGGGGAATCCCCACTTGCTAACTTGACAGATTGGCTGGAAGTGACCCGTGAAGACGGGGTGAAGGGCCGCCGTGAAACCAATACTATGCCTCAATGGGCTGGTTCCAGCTGGTATTATCTGCGCTATATTGATCCACACAACGATGAAAAGTTAGCAGATGAGGAATTGCTCAAGGCTTGGTTACCAGTTGATATTTACATCGGTGGTGCAGAACACGCTGTGCTTCACCTTCTTTACGCTCGTTTCTGGCATAAATTCCTTTATGATTTAGGTATCGTTCCAACCAAGGAACCATTCCAAAAGCTCTTTAACCAAGGGATGATTTTGGGAACAAGCTATCGTGACAGCAGAGGAGCTCTGATTGCCAGTGATAAAGTTGAAAAACGTGACGGTTCTTTCTTCAATATCGAAACAGGTGAAGAGCTGGAGCAAGCTCCGGCGAAGATGTCTAAATCACTTAAAAATGTTGTGAATCCTGATGATGTGGTTGACCGTTATGGTGCGGATACGCTGCGCGTGTACGAAATGTTCATGGGACCGCTTGATGCGTCAATCGCTTGGTCTGAAGAGGGTCTTGAAGGCTCGCGTAAATTCCTCGACCGCGTTTACCGCTTGCTGACTAGCAAGAAAATTGTGGCAGAAAACAGTGGTGCGCTTGATAAAGTCTACAACCAGACAGTCAAAGCTGTAACTGAGCAGATTGAAGAACTCAAGTTCAATACAGCCATTGCCCAGCTCATGGTCTTTGTTAATAGCGCCAACAAGGAAGACCGTCTCTATGTGGAATATGCAAAAGGCTTGATCCAACTCCTAGCTCCATTTGCACCGCACTTGGCAGAAGAACTTTGGCAAGGATTGACACAATCAGGCGAGTCTATTTCATACGTTCTTTGGCCAACCTGGGATGAAGCAAAACTCGTTGAAGACGAGATTGAAATTGTTCTCCAAATCAAGGGCAAAGTTCGTGCGAAACTCGTTGTAGCAAAAGATTCCAGCCGTGAAGAACTTGAAAAACTTGCTCTTGCCAACGAAAAAATCAAGTCAGAAATCGCTGGCAAAGAAATCATCAAGGTGATTGTAGTCCCTAACAAACTTGTTAATATTGTTGTTAAGTAATAGGTTCTGTTAGCCGTAACCCCAACCTTCAATAGCTTCTCAGGCTATTGAAGTCACCTAAATTGGCGAATATTGTTGCGAAATAAAAGAAAAATGAGGATTCTGATAACATTTGGAATCCTTTTTTGCTACCTTAAACTAAAAAAGCTTAAACTTAAAAACAAGAAAAATAAAAAAAGATGAAAAAAGGTATTGACAAGAGTCAAAGGAGATGATATACTAAGATAGTTGTCGCTTGAGGGGCGACAAAGACCTTTGAAAACTGAACAAGACGAACCAATGTGCAGGCGACTGTTTAAAGACAGTCCGTCAAACATTAAGAAGAAACAATAAATCTGTCAGTGACAGAAATGAGTGAGAGCTCAAACTTTATATGAGAGTTTGATCCTGGCTCAGGACGAACGCTGGCGGCGTGCCTAATACATGCA
>ERZ773063.343-NODE-343-length-30775-cov-4.738346_pt1 | contig 30775 bp, 18 predicted proteins | sample MGYA00580625_ERZ773063 | MGnify/ENA primary metagenome ERZ773063 (study PRJEB29015, sample SAMEA2738022) | human oral metagenome | biome: human oral; feature: human-associated habitat; material: dental | place: China | collected 2042 ... | reverse complement strand
CTTTCACCTCCGTGTTCTCCCACTCTCTGTGTGACTTTTATATGTAGTAGGCTTAATTTATCACTCCATATTTCGGAAGAACCTAAATAAGACCTCCATACACTCCGTTTCTCTGTGTGACATTTCGTCAAATGTCCTCAATTTAGGTGGTAGCCTTATCGTTCTAAATGACTGAAGCAAACAGACTTTATCACTCCTCCTTCCACATAAACCGCTTTTTAGCGTGGATTTAACGTGTATTTCGTCACAATATATTAAAAAACGAATAGAAGTCATCTGCCATACGAAATAATTTAGTAATTTTGCCCTCGGTGGCTATTGTGGTTTCTGTTTGTAGTTCTTTAGAGCGCACAGGATAAGGGGGTGGAATTTCATTAATCACTGAATTTACAGATACTTATACCCCATTGAACTCAGGTTAATTAGTCGCTCAAATTCACGTATATTATCATTTCATATATGAAGAAGCTTTTTTTATTTACGCTCCTTTGCGTAATAACGATGACAACACAAGCACAGACGAATCTCTCCGACTATCTGACGAAGCGAATGCCGAAGCGGGAGACGCGTGCCGTATGGCTGACGACACTTGCCAGCCTTGATTGGCCGAAGAACTACGCACGGTCGGAAGAAAGCATCAAACTGCAAAAGCAGGAACTCATTGACATTCTCGATAAATACCAGAAGGCAAATATCAATACCGTACTCTTGCAGGCGCGTGTGCGTGCAGCTACGATTTATCCGTCGGATATTGAGCCATGGGACCAGTGTATCACTGGCGTTGAGGGTAGGGCACCAGGTTATGGCTACGACCCACTCGGCTTTGCTGCAGAGGAATGTCACAAACGTGGCATGGAAATTCACGCATGGATTGCGACGATTCCGGTGGGTGCAAAGAACTCATTGGGCTGTAGAACGCTGATGAAGAAGGGCTTTCGAATTAGAAATTTCTCAACGGGTTCTTATCTCGACCCTGCCGATCCCGGTGTTGCACCTTACCTTGCCTCTATCTGTGGAGAGATTGTAAGAAAGTATGATGTGGATGGTATCAACCTCGACTATATCCGTTACCCTGATGGATGGCCACGTCCTTCTTACCGTGATGGCGATACGCCCGACCAGCGTCGCAGCAATATCACAGCCATTGTGCGTGCTATTCATGACGAGGTGAAAGCTATCAAACCGTGGGTGAAGATGTCGTGCTCGCCAATCGGTAAGCATGCCGACCTCAGTCGTTATAGTTCAAAGAATTTCAATGCCCACGACCGTGTTTCACAAGAGGCGCAGGAGTGGATGAGATTAGGGTTGATGGACCAGCTCTATCCGATGCAATACTTCCGTGGCGACAACTATTATCCTTTTGTTGCAGACTGGGTTGAGAATGCTTATAAGCGTGAGATAGTGACAGGTTTAGGTACTTACTTCCTCGATCCACGTGAGGGTAATTGGACTTTGGGCGACCTCACCCGTCAGATGTATGTGAGTCGTGACCTCGGAGTGGGGCATGCTCACTTCCGTTCTTATTTCCTCACGGCTAATAAGCAGGGTGTCTACGACTTTGAGAAGCAGTTTAATGCTACGCTTTCTCTCCCTCATAAGATGCAGGGTGTTGTGTCAACGGCTGCCATGCCATATGCTGTCAACTCCTCGTTGGTAGAACATCGAGAGGATAAGTCGGTGATTCTGAGGTGGAAGGCGGTCACTCCTTATTATAATATATACGCCAGCTACACCTATCCTGTTGATACTGAGGATGCGCGAAACCTGCTCTATGCACGTTATACTGGGCAGACGCTGCAGTTGAAGAACGTGAATCCTAACCTCTATTTTGCGGTTAGAGGTATGGACCGTTACGGATTAGAAACACCTGCTTTACAGGAGAATATGAAGTCTTCGACGCTTTCGAAGTCTCCTGCTACACTGCTCGCTAATGATGGAAACACCCTTACCCTCCCTGCTGCAGCAAAGCTAACGGATGCCGATCGTTATGTAATCCTCTCTTTGCAGGGTGTCATCCTCCGCATTGTCAACGCTAAGTCATTAAGAAACAATCAGTTATATATCGGCTCCCTGTCCGACGGTATGTATTCTCTCAAGGTCTATAACCATAAGAAAAAGTCCTTCATGTTAGGTTCGTTCATGGTCAAGAGAGCTTCGAAGTAGACGAGTTGACGGGTGGACGAGTTAACCAGTTGCTTGTAGACAGGGTATGTAAAGACAGAGTAACATAAGAACAAGTTTTTTAGTTAACAAGTTTTTAGTCAACGAATAAACCAGTTGATAAGTAAACAAGTTATATGCTTTGTTTGCTATCAACTGGTTTATTTTTTTTATTTATCAAGTAACGTGTCAACTTGTCCACTTGTTACTCGAAAGAACTTTGTTCATCTGTTACTTTGTCTTTTATTTTACCCCGTCTACAAGCAACTGGTTCACTTGTCCACTTGACAAACTCGTCTACTTAAAAAACTGTTCACGTGGAGTTTCAATGATATACTTCACAAAGACATCATTCACTTTGCGTCGCTCTTCGTTTGAAGCAAGGCGGTCTCTCTCAGCCTTATACAATGCCTTAACCTTCTCAGGACCCTCTATCAACCTGATGGCAAAATATCGGTTTATCTCGTGTGCACTATCTTTATCTTTCTCATAGAGTCTCTTGAAGTTTTCTTCAGCACGCTTGTAGTAGTTCATTGCTTCCTTCTTATTCCCCAACTTCTCATAGAACAAACCTGCACCCATAAGTGTGTAAGGCTCTGTTGGGTTACGCTTTAGGTAAGCATTTAGCGTCTCTAACGCCTGTATCAAATCACCTTGATTTTTGAGATATTCCGCCTTGTGAGCGTAAGCAAGCTGATAGTCGGGGTCCTTCTCGATAGCACAATCAAGCAGGGTCATCGCCTTCTTCACAGAGTCAGGTGAGTTCGAGTGATTTGTATATGCGTTTACTGCCTGGTTGTGTAACTCGATTACAGCTGGGTCAGGTTTATGTCCACAGCAAAGTTTTTTGTTGCCCTGCGCATTACAGGATGTCAACGTTAGAAACATGAATAGCGATACTGCCAAAAGAAAATTACGATTCATAGGTTTTAATATTTTAAGTTTAAGAATAAGAGTATTCTATTGTTTAGGTTGACCTCCATTCTAATGAAGTATATCTATCTCTGCGTTTACACAAACGCAAAAGTTCTTCTCGTGGCAAAGATAATACTTTTTTGTTAAATTAAAAATTAATTGTTACATAATACTGCCTTTCTTTAATAAAATAGCAGGACAGAACTTCAAAGAGATGGTTCACGTCGTCTGTATATAACTTACTATGGAATGGCTGATTATGATATTAAAGGACGCAAATACGGAGGGTGTTTCCACTCGGTATATACTTTATATATAGCTTTGTAAAATGTCTTCAGTCTTCTTCAGCGTTTCCAACATGGGTAATCATAAGTATAAAGTATCAATTCTGAAAGGTGAAGTATGGGCTTAATGCTGTGGTGTCGGTGCTTAGCACATCGTGTGCGGATGCTTCGCACATATGGTGCGGGGTGCTGAATGCTCTGCAAATGGTTACTGATAGGGTGTCAACTTGTTGTTTGGAAGGAGTTAAACGACTATGAATAAGCTCTTTCTATTTAGTAGTACGACTTATATTCTTAGTGTAATAAGGTATTATTTAACAGAAGAAGATTCAGCATGAGCGCATAATTGATTTACTATTATCGGATGGTAATAGTTAAAAATATTAAATATTGTATTTACAACAATGAATATTTAAAAGAATATGTTTATATTTGCCATCGACTTAAAGAAGGTAGGTGACTCCTTTATTAAGGCCCAAAAGATAAAACCTAAAATATAAACTTAACGGTAGAAAATAGTAAACCCTAATCGAAGTAGAAACTAACATCTATTAAAAAATAAAACAAAAACCAATTATTTATTACAACTTATGAAAAAAATCTTTACTCTACTCTCATTGTGCATGGTCGCAATGACAACTTTCGCTCAGTGGGTTTCAGTTCCTGAGAGCGGTGAAAAGTACTACATCGCTGTTGGTAACCAGAAAGTGGGTTACGTTACAGCTAATGGCGATGGTGAGAAGTTGACAGCTAAGGCTGCTTCTTTGGGTGATGTTGAAAAGCAGACTTGGACTTGTACAAAGAATGCTGATGAGACTTGGACATTCACTGTTACTGTTGATGGCAACACTTGGACAATGTATACCAATGCGGGTGAGCGTCTTGCTGCTGGTTCTGATACTGGCGAGAACTTCAAGGCTTTCAAAATTATCGACCACAATGACGATCCTTCAGCAGCCTTTGGTGCTATCAAGATGCTTGAAAAGGATGGTAATGCTTTCGTGAACATCTACAGTGGTCAGAAGTTAGGTAATGAGTATGGTCCTTGGACTGAAACAGACAATGGTTCTAAGGTTTACTTTATCAAGGCTTCTGAGGTAGAGATTCCACACTGGGACTTTGATTTCAGTACTTTCCGGCAGGGTGACAACAGTACTCGTTACTTCATTCAGTTCAACAGACCTGCAGCTAACAACCCAACATATGGTCCTACTGGTTTGGCTGGTGTTACAGGTAACAAGCTGATGCTCTCTGTAGACAAGGATACTCTGATTGCTGACTCTCTTATAAAGGGTGATGTAAACTTCAGATATAAGGTATGGCACATTACAGATTTCGATGCTGATTCTAAGAAGATAGTTCTCGTTAACGAGGCTGGTCAGTACATCAAGTACACTGATTTGGCAACAGAGATGTCAGGTGGTAACGATATGTATAAGAAGAACGAGGCTGGTGAGTGGGTACGCAACGGCAAGAGTGGTGGTGGTAAGATGACAGGTGCTTTCATGGCAACTACAGACCCACAGGAACTCTACATCTTCGAAAGCAATCAGGGTAGTGAGTGCTACTCTATCGGTGATAGCAATGACAAGGAGTCACAGAACTTCCTTAACGTATGGGGTAACGTAGGATGGCACCACTTCATGGGTAAGTGGAAGGTTAACGACATTAACAACGCCCTCAAGCTTATTCCAATCAATGAAGTGTTGAGCGATGATGAGATTGCAGAGATGGATGCAGCAACTGGTATCTCTAACGTTAAGGTACAGGAGAAGCAGGCTGATGGTTATGTTTACACCCTCGATGGTCGCATGGTAGCTAAGAGCCTCAATGGTCTTGCTAAGGGCTTGTACATCGTAAATGGCAAGAAGGTTGTTGTGAAGTAAGTTTCACAATGAAAATAGTTTAACCCCCATTTGTCAAATGACAATGCTGTTAATAAGAAGAATAGACGCGGTTGTCTAAGGGCAGATAGGGGTTAAGGGGCTGTATCAAAAGGAAGGATACACTTGAGGGTGTGTCTGTTAGCAGGCTAAGTATAGATGCACAACATGTGTAATTCTACCACTTGCCACTGACACCATTTTGATACAACCCCCTTTTTCGTCTTATTGTTCAACATTAATAATTAAATAATTATCACAATATCTTATCCTCTATTATGAATATCTGTAAGCGTCTTTGTGCTGCTTTTCTCTTGTCTGTCGTATGTATCGGACAAGTTTTTGCACAAGGTTATCCTCGCATCAGTACCAAAGGCAATGAGCATTGGTATTACGTTAAGTATCTTCGTTCTAACAACGTGTTGGAAGACAAGGGCGAAAAGCAAAAATGCCTCACTGCCGTTCCACAGGTGATGAATGGTGATCGCCAGTTATGGAAGGTAGTAGCGGCAGAGAACTTTGGTCGTAATAAGAAGTACCAGTTGGTAAGTAAGAGCGGTCGTACCCTTTATGTCAATGGCACAAATCCTTATAGTTCGCGTTTTATGGCGGCTACTAAGGCTACAGATATTACCTCATTCCACATCTTCCAGAGTATGAATACCAGCTTTGGAACGGGTGCGTTCGAGTTGGCACCAGACTCTACTAACAGTCATGCGATGAACCAAGTGGGAGAGATTAGGGCTGGACAAGAGATTGGACTGTGGGATAAGGGCGACATCAACAACGTCTTGACCTTTGTTAGCAAGGATGACATGGAGTTCCCATACTATATGCCAGTCATCTCAACAGCTGCAAATCCTGTTTATTATTACATCCAGTTCCAGACTGGTAACTGGCTTTTGAGTGCCAAGGGGGATAAGGCAACCTGCCAAACAGCCTCATTGCATAATGGTAATCTTGATGACATGCTATGGCGTGTATCAGAGAAAGACGGCAAATACTCTTTTGTTAGCAAGAGTGGAAAGATTCTTTATATCAGCGATTCATACGTCAACGCTGCAAAGGCTCGCAACGTGAAGGATACGCTCTTTACGATGGTGGAGTCAAATAACTCATTGGGTGGCTTCGAGATTGGTAAGTCAACCACAGGACGTAACTTCTTTAATATGTTCCAAGGTGCTGGTGAAGGTAGGTTAATCAGCTTCTGGGACTTAGGCGATGGTGGTAATGTCGTGCGCTTCGTACCAGCAGAAGCATTGGTACCAGTGTCAGGTATTACTACTTTTAATCCTGCCAACAAATATACGCTTTGGTATACAAAGCCCGCAACCAACTGGATGACCTCTTGTCTTCCTATCGGAAACGGTCAGTTTGGTGCAACTTTGATGGGCGATGTAGCCATTGACGACGTACAATTTAACGACAAGACCCTTTGGAGCGGTAAGCTCGGTGGGCTGACGAGCACGGCTGCTTACGGTTATTATCTTAACTTTGGCAACCTTTATATCCGCAGTCGTGGAATGTCAAAGGTAACAGACTACGTGCGTTACCTCGATATCAACGATGCCGTAGCAGGTGTGAAATATACGATGGATGGCGTGGCATACAGTCGTACTTACTTCGCAAGCAATCCTGATAGCTGTGTGGTAGTTCGCTATACAGCCTCACAGAACGGTAAAATCAATACAACCCTTACACTGAAGAATCAGAACGGACGTAACGTAAGTTATACCGTTGATAATAACAATCAGGCAACGATTACCTTCGATGGTCAGGTCGCTCGCCAGGATGATCATGGTGCAACAACACCAGAGAGCTACTATTGTGCAGCGCGCATCGTGACAGATGGCGGTACGATTACTAAGAATGCAAAGGGCGTTATTGAGGTAAATGGTGCCAATAGCATGACTGTTTATCTCCGTGGTTTGACCGACTTCGACCCCGATGCACCGACATATGTGTCTGGAGCTAACCTCCTTGCAGGTCGTGCAGCAGCGACAGTGAATGGTGCACAGAACAAGGGTTACGACGCTTTGTTTGCAGCACATAAGACCGATTATAAGTCGCTCTTCGATCGTTGTCAGCTGACCCTCGGTGATGTTAAGAACAATATTCCAACCCCACAGCTCATCAGCAGCTATCGTGACAACCAGCATGACAACCTCTTCTTAGAGGAACTCTACTTCAATTATGGTCGTTACCTCCTTATCAGTTCAAGCCGTGGTGTATCGCTCCCTGCTAACTTACAGGGTATTTGGAACGACAACAATACCCCAGCATGGCACTCTGATATCCATGCAAACATCAATGTACAGATGAACTACTGGCCTGCTGAGCCAACCAACCTCTCTGAACTTCACCGTCCATTCCTCGATTATATCTATCGTGAGGCGTGTGTGAAGCCTACATGGCGTCGCTTTGCACAGGACATGGGTCACGTGAATACAGGTTGGACCTTGCCAACAGAGAATAACATCTATGGCTCTGGTACTACCTTTGCCAACACCTATACCGTTGCTAATGCGTGGTATTGCCAGCACCTCTGGCAGCACTATACCTACACAATGGATAAGGATTTCCTGCGCACAAAGGCATTCCCTGCGATGAAGTCGGCTGTCGACTATTGGTTTAAGAAGCTCGTGAAGGCTGCTGACGGCACCTATGAGTGTCCTAATGAGTGGTCGCCAGAACACGGACCAACGGAGAATGCTACCGCACACAGCCAGCAGTTGGTTTGGGATCTCTTCAATAACACACGCAAGGCGATTAAAGTTCTTGGCGATGATGTAGTGTCAAAGGCGTTTCGTGATTCGCTTGCAACCTACTTTGCTAAGCTTGACGACGGATGCCATACAGAGGTGAACCCTGCCGACGGACAGACTTATCTCCGTGAGTGGAAATACTCTTCACAGTTTAATAACCCAAGCAAAATCGGTGTTAACGAGTATAAGGCACACCGCCATATCTCACATTTGATGGGACTTTATCCTTGTACACAGATTAGTGAAGATGCCAACAAGACCGTCTTTGAGGCTGCTCGTCAGTCGCTGATAGCTCGTGGCGATGGTCACGGAACTGGTTGGTCGCTCGGTCATAAGATTAATCTTAACGCCCGTGCCTACGAAGGTCAGCACTGTCATAACCTTATCAAGCGTGCTTTACAGCAGACTTGGGACACCGGAACAAACGAGGCTGCAGGTGGTATCTATGAGAATCTTTGGGATGCTCATGCACCTTATCAGATTGATGGTAACTTCGGTTATACAGCCGGTGTAGCCGAAATGCTCCTGCAGAGTCATAATGATAAACTCGTGATTCTCCCTGCCTTGCCAACAACATTCTGGCAGAAGGGTTCAGTGAAGGGCTTGAAGGCAGTGGGCAACTTCACCGTTGACATTGATTGGGCTGCTGCGAAGGCTACGAAGGTACAGATTGTTTCAAACATGGGTACAACCTGTATTGTGAAATATACTAACGTAGCAAAGGATTATAAGGTGACTACTGCTGACGGAAAGACGGTTAAGGCAAAGCGTATCAGTGATGACGAAATCAGCTTCCCTACAGTGAAGGGCGGTGTATATGTCATTGTTTCTAAGACTGCAGACGCTATCGCAGCCGTACAAAAGGCGCAGGACGGTAACATCGCTTCGGTAGACTACTACAGCCTTAACGGTACAAAGACAAGTCAGTCACAGAGCCGTGGCGTATATATCAAGCAAATGAAATACAGCAATGGTACAACAAGTACAACGAAAGTAATCAACTAATCACAGGTTATACATCTTACCCACACTTCGGCTTAGGCTGAGGTGTGGGTTCAAGTAAAAACATCTATTATCTTTCATTCATATGAAATCAATCAGAAACATTGGTCTTCTCGTATTCTTACTGGCGTTAGCACCATCCGTGCTAAGGGCTGGCACATGGGGTGCGAAGCCTGAACACGGTAAGACCTATTTAATCTCAGTAGGGCAAGACACCAAGAATGTCCTTACTCCCTACAAGTATTCATGGTTAAGAGACACGGGTCTTGCGTTCCTTGCTTATGCTGAAGGCAACGATGCACAGAAGTGGAAACTCGTTGCAGTGAGCGGTAAGCAGGACTGCTATCAGTTGGTAAATGGCGACGGCGAGTTGGCTTTCGACATGGCACTCAACGACACAAAGAAAGTCTCTGGCTATCCTTGTATGTGGACACAGAGCATCGCCAATCCTAATCAACAGATTTATATCACTAAGAAAGGCAGTGGTTATAAGTTGAGTGCAGTGTCTGTAAAGAACGGTCAGACTTATTACGTAACCTTTGGTTCTATCTCTTCTGTCAACGGATATTACTGTGGTTATGAGAACAGCGAAGCGTCAGCTGCTACGCTACAGTTCAAGGAGGTGCCTGCAGTGGTTATTCCTGAGGGTGCCGACTGGGAGAATGCGAAGGTCTATGAGCGTAACAAGGAGCGTGCGCATGCTACCTATATGCCTTATCCATCAACGAAGGCTATGAAGGCTGATGCCCAGCGTTATGACAAGCCTTGGTTGGACCCAACAGGTGCAAACTACCTTAGTTTGAACGGTACATGGAAGTTGCGTTGGAGCGAGGGAGCCAAGCCTGTCTTGCTCGGTAAGGATGACTTCTGGGGCGATGGCGTAAGTACTGAAGGCGCTGCGTGGAACGATATCACTGTTCCTTCTTGTTTAGAGATGAATGGTTATGGTCTGCCAATGTATGTGAATGTAGACTATCCGTTTGAAGATCAGCAGCCTTACGTTCGTATGAAGGCTGGTTTGAAGAACTCAGTGGGCTCTTATCGTCGCGATTTCACTCTGCCTGCAGGCTGGGAGAATAAGCGTGTCTTCCTCCACTTTGATGGTATCTACTCTGCTGCTTACGTTTATGTGAATGGTAATGAGGTGGGTTATACCGAAGGAGCAAACAATGTCAGCGAGTTTGACATTACTAAATACCTCCGCACTGGTAAGAATAATGTTGCCGTACAGGTGATTCGTTGGAGCGATGGCTCTTATCTTGAGGGTCAGGATATGTGGCACATGAGTGGTATTCATCGTGATGTTTACCTTGTGGCTACACCAAAGACTTACTTGGCAGATCATTATATTAAGGCTACTGTTACACCGGGTTCTACTACCGCTGCTACGGGTAGTGCAGCTACATCTGTAGACCTTACCGTATGCAATCGTGATAAGACTGCAGCGAAGAAGACTGTTACTGTAACGCTCTTCGACCCATCGGGTAAGGAAGTGAAGAAACTGAAGTCTGACTTTGTCTTTGCTGCTGGCGATAGCTTGAAGACACAGACAGTTGACTTCGGAACACTCTCTAACGTGAAACTCTGGTCTGCTGAGACCCCAACGCTCTATACCTTCACTTTCAGTCAGTCGCAGGACGGCAAGGAAGAGGAGGCTTTCTCTACTAAATATGGCTTCAGAAAGATTGACCTTAGTAAGGGTTATCTTGAGGTAAACGGTCGTCGTACTTACCTCAAGGGTGCTAACACACAGGACACTGACCCATTGCATGGTCGCAGCATCAGCACCGACCTTATGTTAAAAGACATAGCAATGATGAAGCAGTCTAACATGAATACGGTTCGTACCAGCCACTATCCACGTCATGCAAAGATGATGGCAATGTTCGATCACTTCGGTCTTTTCGTTGTTGATGAGGCTGATATGGAACTTCATAGGAACTGGGAAGGCTCAAAGACAATCATCAATAACACCGATTGGACAGGTGCTATCGTTGACCGTAACGTACGTAATACGCTCCGCGACCGCAACCATCCGAGTGTTGTCTTCTGGAGTTTGGGTAACGAGAGTGGCTCTGGTCTGAACATCATGGCGGCTTACAACGCTGTGAAAGAACTCGACAACCGTTATATCCACTATGAGGGATCAACACGAGATAAGACTGAAGGCACTGATATCCACTCTGTAATGTATCCTGCTATGGATGCTTGGCGCAGCGGAACAACGGGTCCGGTGACCTCTGATGTGAACCATCCTAACACGAATAAGCCTTACTTCATGTGCGAGTATGCCCATGCTATGGGTAACGCTGTGGGCAACCTTCGTGAGTACTGGGAGGCTATCGAGGGCTCTCGGATGGGTGTTGGTGGTTGTATCTGGGACTGGGTGGATCAGAGTATCTACTCTTATGATGCGATTAAAAACAACCAATTGACAAAGAATGGGTTCCCTGCTTATATCACAGGATATGACTGTCCGGGTCCTCATCAGTATAACTTCGTTAACAACGGACTTGTCAATGCTGACCGTGCATGGAGTGCTGAGTTGGACGAAGTGAAGCGTGTTTACCAGTGGGTGGGCTTCGATTTGAATAAAGACACCCATCAGGTGAAGTTGACGAATAAGTATCTCGACCGCAATCTCAACCAGTTCTATCTTAAGTGGACCCTCCTTGCCGACGGTAAGCCTGTACAGGATGGTATCGTTAAGAAGCTGAATTGCGCTGCTGGTGGTACTGAAACCGTTGACTTGAAGTATAACCCTACAGCCTTTGCAGGTAAGGAACTCTTCCTCAATATCGGACTTTATACGAAGGAGGCAACGAACTGGTGCGACCGTGACTATCCTGTCGCTGAGTTCCAACAACAGTTGTCACAGCGCACAGAGATCCTCGATAAGGTTGATAACACAAAGGCTGATGCCCTTCACGCAACGAAGAATAGCGATGGTGGTTATACCTATGCGAACGGCAAGCAGAAAGTAACATTCGACGGACAGGGTAATATCACCCTTTGGGCATACGAGGGGAAGGACCTCTTTATGCAGAACAATGGTCCACGTTTCGACCGCTATCGTTGGATTGAAAACGATAACCCGATGGAGGCTTATGGTAATGATCCTACCGATAATGGCGTGAAGTCGCAGACAGCTACCTTCCAACTCTCTGACGATGGTAAGACGGCAACTGTGCATGTTACGCAGAACGGCAACTATGGTAAGGCTACTTATAAGTACACTGTCAATGCAAACGGTACGATAGACCTTGCCAGCTCGTATGAGGCACAGGGCAATGGCGCAAGGCGTTTAGGCTTTAGTCTGAACTTCCCAAGCGAACTGTCAAAGGTAAGCTACTATGCACGTGGTCCTCGCTCAAGCTATATCGACCGCCTCGATGGCGAAGACTTCGGTATCTATGAGACGACAGTCAAGGATATGTATGAGCCTTTCGCACACCCACAGAGCAACGGCAACCGCATCGGATTACGTTGGCTTACCCTCACGAATAACGAGGGCAATGGTGTGAAGGTAGAGACATCGGGTGAGGTTGCCTTCTCTCTGACGCCTTGGACAGAGGCAGAATTGCGCACAGCACGCCACGAATGGGAGTTGCCAACATCTAATCGTGTCGTAGCACACTTTGATGCTATTCAGCAGGGTCTTGGTAACAAGTCTTGCGGTCCGGGTCCATTATCAAAGTATGAGATACAGAAAGGTAAAACCTACTCAAACATCGTGCGTTTCATCCCTTTTTCGGAAGCGGCAGATGATATCCCAGACGGAATCTCTGCCGTAGTAAACTCAGCGACAACAATAGCACAAGTCTACGACCTCTCTGGTCGTAGACTCCCTGAACCTCCTGCCAAAGGATTCTATATTCAGGGTGGAAAGGTTCATGCTAACTAACGCCTTGCAGTCTTCACTGCCTATGATTTGACTGTAGGGTAGGGGCGCACGTGGTATTCTTCATTCTAAGGAATGGGTGCCTCGTGCGCCTTTATATTTCAAAATGGCAATTATAATGGTTGACTAAAAATATCCTTCCCCCATGTATGGAGCGATAATAAAGTAAGCCAAAGCTATAATAATGTGCACTTCTTTCCGTTTTCAAAGAGTGTGCGGAGGCTTAGCACATGGCGTGTGGATGGTAAACACCATTGGTGCGGAGCCTTAGTAAGTTCACAGAAGTCCTCTCTGAGGGGGCGCGAAAGTATAAAACCCTTGTTATGAAGTAGTAAATAAAAAATATCTTTATTATGAAACAAAAAACTAACTACCTATTTCCTTTAGCCATTATCGGCTTATTCTTCTTCTCTATTGGCTTTGCCTTGGGTATCAACTCTTATTTGATGCCAGTATTAGAGAAGTCAATGCACATCTCTGGTGCAGCTTCAAGTCTGTTGCTTGCAGCGACTTTCATACCGTTCCTTTTGTTCGGTATCCCTGCAACCCATTGCATTAAGGCAATCGGTTATAAGCGTACGATGGCTTTGTCGTTTGCTATCTTCGCAGCAGCTTTCGGACTTTTCATCCTCGCAGCGAAGCAGAACTCACTGACATGGTTCCTCATTGCGAGCTTCGTCAGTGGTGCAGCCAATGCTGTTTTGCAGGCATCTGTCAATCCATATGTGACAATTCTGGGTCCGATGGACTCGGCAGCACGTCGTATCTCTTGCATGGGTATCAGTAATAAGTTGGCTTGGCCAGTGACAACCCTCTTCATTACTTTGGTGATTGGTAAGGGTATTGGCGATACGCAACTCACCGATCTTTACATGCCATTCACCATCATCATCGGTATCTTCTTGCTCTTGGGTGTTATCGCATTGATGGCTCCACTGCCAGATGTGAAGGCTGCAGGTGAGGACGAGAGTGAGCGTGGAGACGAGGCAGCAGTCAGTTCATACGCTGACGGTAAAACAAGTATTCTGCAGTTCCCACACTTGTTGTTGGGCTGTTTGGCACTCTTTCTCTATGTTGGTGTAGAGACCATCTCCCTCGCTACGGCAATAGGTTATGCACAGTCGTTAGGTTTGGAGGGTGACAACTACGGATTTATCCCTTCAGTGGGTATGATTGTGGGTTATATCTGTGGTGTAATCTTCATCCCACGTTACCTCTCTCAGGCTGCTGCAATGCGTATCTGTGCTATCATTGCCCTCGTTGGTAGTGTGGCTGTAGCCGTTGTGCCAAACCCAGTTATCTCCGTTTATTGCATTTTCTTGATGGCTTTAGGCTGTTCTTTGATGTGGCCAGCATTGTGGCCTTTGGCAATGGCAGACCTTGGTAAGTTCACAAAGTCTGGTGCTTCACTGCTGACTATGGCGATTGCTGGTGGTGCTGTGATGCCTTGGTTGCGTGGTGTCGTGCAGGATTGCACCTCTTTCCAAACCTCTTACTGGGTCAGCGTCCCTTGTTTCCTCTTCATCCTTTACTACGGACTCGCAGGCTACAAGATTCGTACGAAGAAGGAATAAGAGGAGGAGTTAAGGAGAGAAAGGGAGTTAGAGGAGTTAAGACAATGCCGTTTACACTTGCTTCTTTGCCTAATATAATATTCTGCTTTTTCCCTTTCCCTACCTCCATATTGTAAATAAAAATCAAGTCTTAAAAATAAAAAGAGCATGAATTGGCTTTCAATTCATGTTCTTTTCGCTTCTAAAAGATGCCCTTTTAGCCCCTTACTAACGCCCTTTTGAAGTCCAATTAAGCACCTTTTATTTTGCTACTTTATAACTAACTGATTTCCTGTTGATTGCAGACTTGCTTTTTATCCGTGTTTTGTCTTTATTTATAGCTGTTTTATTCGAAGTTATGTAATGATTTTTCAACCATTATCTACGCGAATTTTTATCCACTACGAATTATGCGAATGACACGAATTACATCGCAATAATGTTAGCGTAATTAGAGAAATTCGTAGTCAGTAAAGGTACATATCATAAAGTTCAAAGTTCAAACCTCAAAGTTCAATGTTAATAGTTCAAAGTTCAAACCTCAAAGTTCAAAGTTTAAGTTCCACTTGTTTCTTTGTCGTTTGAAATAAAAATCGTAACTTTGCAGCCAAATTATTATATAATAAGGTATTAGAAAAAGATGATTACACTTTCAAACCTTGCTATCCAATTCGGCAAGAGAGTTCTATACAAGGACGTTAACTTAAAGTTTACACCAGGTAATATTTACGGAGTCATTGGTGCCAATGGTGCTGGTAAATCAACCTTGCTTCGTGCCATCTCTGGCGACTTGGAGCCAAATAAAGGAACAGTAGAGTTAGGACCAGGTGAGCGTCTGTCGGTATTGGAACAGGACCACTTCAAATATGATGAGTATAAGGTAATGGACACTGTCCTCATGGGACATGAGACTCTTTGGCAGAACATGAAAGAGCGTGAGGAACTTTATGCTAAGCCAGAGATGACAGAAGAGGATGGTAATCGTGCTGCCGACTTAGAGTTGAAGTTTGCTGAGATGAATGGATGGGAGGCTGAAAGTAATGCTGCACAGTTGCTCCAGAACCTTGGCGTTAAGGAGGAATTGCATGAGAAGCAGATGTCACAGCTCTCAAATACTGAGAAGGTGCGTGTGATGTTGGCTAAGGCTCTCTTTGGTAAGCCAGAGAACTTGTTGCTCGATGAGCCTACTAACGACCTCGACCTTGAGACCGTTGAATGGTTAGAGGATTATCTCGGTGAGATTGACGAGCATCAGACTGTATTGGTTGTATCGCACGACCGTCACTTCCTCGACTCTGTCAGCACACAGACAATCGATATCGACTTCGGTAAGGTAACGGTCTTTGCGGGTAACTACTCGTTCTGGTATGAGAGTTCACAGTTGGCTTTACGTCAGGCTCAGAACCAGAAGATGAAGGCTGAGGAAAAGAAGAAGCAGTTGGAGGAATTCATCCGCCGATTCTCTGCCAATGTTGCTAAGAGTAAGCAGACAACATCACGTAAGAAGATGTTGGAGCGTCTGAACGTAGAGGAGATTCGTCCATCAAGCCGTAAATATCCGGGTATTATCTTCTCTATGGAGCGTGAGCCAGGTAATCAGATTCTTGAGGTTGAGAACTTGAAGGCTGTTGATGAGGATGGAACAGTACTCTTCGATAATGTGAACTTCAACATTGAGAAGGGACAGAAGGTTGTCTTCCTCTCTCGCAACTCAAAGGCTATGACTGCGCTCTTCGAGATTATCAATGGTAATCGAGAGCCTGATGCTGGTACATATAACTGGGGTGTGACAATCACTACGGCTTATCTCCCATTGGATAATACCGAGTTCTTCGATTGTGATTTGAACCTCGTTGACTGGTTGTCACAGTTCGGACCAGGTAACGAAGTGGCTATGAAGGGCTTCTTGGGTCGTATGTTGTTCAAGCAGGAAGAGGTTGAGAAGAAGGTGAACGTACTCTCTGGAGGTGAGAAGATGCGTTGTATGATTGCACGTATGCAGCTTCAGAATGCCAACTGCTTGATTCTTGATACGCCTACTAACCACCTTGACTTGGAGAGTATTCAGGCGTTCAATAACAACCTGATTGGCTTCAAGGGTAATATCCTCTTTAGTTCACACGACCACGAGTTTATTAACACCGTTGCTGATCGTATCATTGAGTTGACTCCAAAGGGTACCATCGACAAGCTGATGAGCTACGATGACTATATCCATGATGAGCAGATTAAGGAGCAAAAAGCAGGAATGTACTAAGATTGTCAAAACATGGCATACTATTTGCAAGGGTATGCCATGACAAATAGTGCAATAAAATTATGAGTAAGAAAGAGAAAAATATAAAGATTGAAGGCGAAGAGCTGGAGTTGAATAACGAAGAAACAACCCAGAACGACGCTGAAGCACAGGCGGAAGATGCTAACGGAGAGGAGACTCCTGCAGAGGAAGAACTCGACCCATTGGCAGCTGCACAGAACGAAGCTGAGCAGTGGAAAGACAAGTATATCCGTTTGGTTGCTGAATTTGAGAACTACAAGAAACGTACACTGAAGGAGAAGTCAGAACTGATTCTCAACGGAAGTGAGAAGACTGTAGCTGCTATTCTGCCTATCCTTGACGACTTTGAGCGTGCTACTGCCGATAAGACAGAGGACCCACAGGCGATTAAAGAAGGTTTCGAACTTATCTATAAGAAGTTTTTGAAGGCCTTGGAGACACTCGGTGTTAACAAGATTGAGACCGATAATGCTGACTTCAACGTCGATTATCATGAGGCTATCGCTATGGTTCCTGGTATGGGCGACGATAAGAAGGGTAAGGTTATCGATTGTGTACAGACTGGTTATACGCTCAATGACAAGGTTATCCGTCACGCAAAGGTTGCTGTCGGACAATAATTTCATAAGGAAGAATGGCAAAAAGAGATTACTATGAGGTGTTAGGTGTCAGCAAGAATGCCTCTGAAGACGAAATAAAGAAAGCATACAGAAAACTTGCTATCAAGTATCATCCTGACCGTAATCCAGATGACCCTGAGGCTGAAGCAAAGTTTAAAGAGGCTGCTGAGGCTTATGATGTACTGCACGATCCACAGAAACGCCAACAGTATGACCAGTTTGGTTTCGATGCTCCTGGTGGTGGCTTTGGTGGTGGAAGTCCTTTCGGTGGAGCTGGTGGTTTCTCTATGGACGATATCTTCTCTATGTTTGGCGATGTGTTTGGTGGACATGGCGGAGGCTTCGGCGGCTTCGGTGGTGGCGGACATCAAGCCCCTAAGTACCGTGGCTCTGACCTTCGTTTGAAGGTTCGTCTGTCGTTGCAAGAGGTTGCTACGGGCGTTACCAAGAAGTTTAAGGTGCGTAAAGACGTTCCTTGCGAACACTGTCATGGCACTGGTGCTGAGGAGGGTAGCGGAACAGAAACTTGCCAGAACTGTCATGGTTCGGGTGTTGAAATCCGTACACAGCAGAGTATCTTTGGTATGATGCAGACCCAGACTACCTGTCACGTATGTAATGGTGAGGGAACTATCATTAAAAACAAGTGTACTCACTGTCATGGTGAAGGCGTTATAAAGGGCGAGGAAGTCGTTGAAATAAACATCCCAGCGGGTGTAGCTGAAGGTATGGTGGTCAATGTTCCTGGCAAGGGTAACGCTGGTAGACACAATGGCGTGGCAGGTAATATCCAAGTATATATCGAGGAGGAACCTAACGACACTTTCGTTCGTGACGGACAGAACATCATTTATAATCTCTTACTCGACTTCCCAACAGCTGCCTTAGGTGGTCAGGTGGATATCCCAACCATTGATGGTAGCAATGTAAAGATTAAGATTGAACCCGGAACACAGCCCGGTAAGACACTCCGCTTACGTGGCAAGGGTCTTCCAGCAGTGCAAGGCTATGGCAGTGGTACTGGCGATTTAGTTGTTCACATCAGCGTTTATGTCCCAAAAGAACTGAGCAAGGAAGAAAAGAAAATGATTGAAGAATTGCGTAATAGCGATAATTTCCAAGGCGATAAAAAGACCAAATGCTCTATCTTTGAAAACTTTAAGAAGCTCTTCAGTTAAGCAAGTTGACAAGTTTGACGAGTTGACGAGTGAACAAGTTAAATGAGTTGATAAGTCGAACAAGTTGACGAGTAAACAAGTTTTTATTAAGTAATGAGTTTACAAATAGAATTGAGATAATGATTATATGCCCCATTAGACTTCTTTGGCTAATGGGGCTAAATCATGTCATCACCTATCATCACCCTTCATCATCCTATCATCGCATTCCATCAACACCCAACACCCAACACCCATCACCCATGAACTACCAAGAAACCGTAGAATATCTATTCAACAGCACTCCCGTCTTTGAACACGTCGGGGCATCTGCTTACAAAGAAGGACTCGAGACGACAAAGGCTTTGGACGAGCACTTTGGTCATCCACATACCCACTTCCTTTCTATTCATGTTGCAGGAACCAACGGAAAAGGCTCATGCTCCCACACGTTGGCAGCTATCCTTCAAGCTGAAGGATATAAGGTCGGACTCTATACCAGTCCTCACCTCGTTGACTTCCGCGAACGTATCAGAGTCAATGGAGAAATGATATCTGAACAGGAGGTTATCGACTTTGTTGAACAGGAACGCAACTTCTTTGAACCACTCCACCCTTCTTTCTTTGAACTCACAACAGCCTTAGCTTTCAAGCACTTTGCTGAGCAGAAGGTTGATATTGCTATCATTGAAGTGGGCTTAGGTGGTAGACTCGATTGTACAAACATTATCACTCCTATCTTATCGATTATCACCAATATATCACTCGATCACACCCAGTTCCTCGGTAATACGCTCGGAGCTATCGCGGCAGAGAAGGCTGGTATTATCAAACATCGTGTACCGGTCGTTATTGGTGAGTCTGTCCCTGAAACACAGATAGTTTTCAAGGCAAAAGCACAGAAAGAGGATGCTCTCATCATCTTTGCTGAAGACATCCCTGCAGTGCTTTCTTCTCGCCCTAACCCCGATGGTGGTATCGCTTATCAGACTCGTTTCTTTGGCGATTTTGTGGGCGAATTAGGTGGTAGCTATCAAGAGAAGAACGCTAACACGGTCTTAACAGCCGTCATGCAACTGTATAATAAAGGTGTCATCAAGAACGCTGAAAGTATCGCCAAAGGCTTTGCCAATGTTTGCGAACTGACGGGCTTAATGGGTAGGTGGCAGAAGCTACAGGCTAACCCGTTGGTCATTTGCGATACAGGACACAACGTTGGCGGATGGACTTACCTCTCCCAACAAATCAAGCGTCAACAATGTAAGCAGAAGCGCATTGTCTTTGGTATGGTGGATGATAAAGACCTTCACGCAGTCATGTCTATGCTCCCCGATGATGCCATTTACTATTGGACACAACCAAGTACACATCGTGCCTTCCCTGCAGAGAAAGTTGCCGCGACAGCCAACGACTACGACCTACACGGAAAGGTCTATCCAACCGTCCTTGAAGCCTACCAAGCCGCCCTTCATGATGCCGCCCAATCCGACTTCATCTTCGTTGGTGGCTCCAGCTACGTGGTTGCCGACTTACTGACAAGCCTACAAAAGAAGTAGCAAAAGTCCCTTCTCCATTAACCCCATATCACTACATAAAGTTTAATTTTCGTTTCCTGTCACTTTTAACACTTCCTCTTATGTGCTTATACTCAATATTTTATAGGCATTTAAGAGGTGACAGGAGTGACAGCAAAGTTGATTTTCATAATTTCACGACCATCTCTGTAAGTTCCAAAACGAAGTGCAATAAAAGAAATCCACTTTTGCGTGATTTTTCTTACTAAAAAGTTTGTATTATCAATAATTATTCGTATCTTTGCTGAGTCAGTCCTCGCCAAGCCTCTTAACAATGCTCAAATCGTGCGAGGCGTTTTTTGTTTATACACATTTGAAAATAGTGAATCTTATTCCCTTTACAAAACGATTTGAATCTTCAGAAAATCTCGTTGATTTGCTTGAATCTCGAGGTTTACAAATTTGTGATAGAAACAAAGCCATACAATACCTTGATAACATTGGTTATTACAGATTGTCTGCTTATATGTATCCTTTTTTGAAAATGCCCAAAACAGCACATTTGTACAAAAAAGGTTCATCCTTCAAGAAAGTGATGATGCTTTATCGCTTTGACAAGAAACTAAGACTGCTCATGTTTAATGAGATAGAAAAGATTGAAATTGCTATCAGACGTGCGGTGATGCAAATAACAGCAGATATGTCAGGCAATCCTTTTTGGCTGACAGACTTTTCTTATTTCTTAGATGGTTTCAAGTTTAATGAAACAATGCGAGCTATATCCAAGGAATATAGTAAATCTAAGGAAGAGTTCATTCTTCATTTCAAACGAACCTACTCAGAACCTTATCCACCATCGTGGATTTTAGGAGAACTGCTTACTGTTGGAAACGTCAATGCCATTTATCGTAACATCAAACAAAATCGCATACGCAAACGCATAGCAAAACGTTTTGGTTTACCTATAAATGTGTTTGAGTCATGGCTCACGGTTATTGCTGTTACTCGAAATGCCTGTGGTCATCATTCAAGAGTATGGAACAAGCAAAATGCCATTCAGCCAGCAATTCCCATTAGTCCCGCAGGAGAATGGATAACGCTTCCAACAGATTCTATGCGTGCTTACTTTGACCTCTGCATCATCAAATACTTTCTTAATGTTATATCCCCAAATAATGATATGCAATCCAAACTAACATGGTTATTCATTCGGTTTCCCGAAATTGACTTAAAAGCTCTCGGCTTTCCGCAGGGATGGGAAACGGAACCATTATGGAGGTAATAACATTTGGAATGACTACTGATTATTCACTCCATTACATGATCTTCTTTGTTTCCGTTTTATCATATTATGGGGAGGGCGGTTCAAACGACCCCATCCAGTCCATATTTATGTAATTTTTGATGTGACCGAAAGTTAAATATATTAAATCTCACACTTTTCGTAGCACTAAGATAGGTGAAGTTTCTGACATATCCAAGTGTTTTGAGAACGTTGTTTTTCAGGCACTTGAAGTTCTTACAAGAATTTATACTGCGAAATTAAGGTTTATAATAAGTTTTGTTTATCTTTGTATTTGATTTTCCGTAAATCAAAAAAGTATTATTTATATAAAAGTACTAACATGAAACAAATTTACATCTTGTTAATAGCCTTACTCATGGGCTTATCAGCTAATGCAGAGAAGTCTGGTACTTGTGGTCCTAATCTAAAATGGCACCTTAATGATGATGGAGTTTTAACCATTACAGGAAAAGGGGAAATGGATGATTATTCATACACACCATGGAGTTACGATGATCTTACAAGAGTTATAATAGGTAATGGCGTTACGACAATAGGAGAGGCAGCTTTCAGATATTGTAGCCATCTAACTTCTGTAAACATTCCCAATAGTGTTACGACAATAGGAGGTTGGGCTTTCAGCGGTTGTAGCTCTCTAACTTCTGTAACCATTCCCAATAGTGTTACGACAATAGGTAGCGAAGCTTTTAGCGATTGCACCAACCTACAAAAAGTAAATATCGGAAATAGTGTTAAGACTATAGGAGAATACGCATTTAACAACTGTACCAGTGTTACACAGATTTCAAGTGAGGCAGTCGTACCTCCAACCTGTGAATCAGGTGTTTTTTTCTACATAAATACATCTAAATGTAAACTTATTGTTCCTAAGAATAGTCTTGACGCATATAAACAAGCATACCAATGGAAAGACTTTTTATTAATTGAGGAGGGTACTACTGGCATTACAAACACTGTTTATAATAACGCGGGACTTGCCGATGTCTATACAATAGATGGAGCAAAACGGCTAAGTAAAGCAAGCACTGACGAAATTAATGCTTTGCCTAAGGGTGTTTATATTGTCAATGGTAAAAAGATAATCATTAAATAATGGACACATCGGTTTTCCTAAGCCACACCATATTTTCTTGCTTGTTGTATATTCATCTGACAAAGAAATAAGAATAAGAACAGAAACTTACAGGGAAAACCTTGATGGCTTATACAGAAAACCTTATTACTATACAGCAGCAAGTGAGCAATCATTTGCTGCTTTTTCATTTATTCTCTTACACATATCAACGCAAAGAGTTATATTTGCAAAACGAAAAAGAGAGTAATATATGATTAAATTCAAAGAAAAAACAAGAGAAGAACTTATCGCTGGTTTCAAGCGAGCCTATTGAGCGGAAACGAGAATTTGAGGGGCAAGCCCAAAAAGAGTTTGCAGATATGCGTAAGCGTGGAGCAGCATTGAAAAGAGCATTATGAAACCTCTTGACATTTCTGCTATTAATCTTAATGCGCCATATTCTGCATTATAGAAGATTTCTTTAAATCAAATCCAGAAATTCTGCTATATCTATGTGAGACAGGAGATGGTAAGCAAGCATCACGCAACAGACTTTTCGTAAGATGGTTCAGAGAGTACGCTAAAAAGAATCTTTATTATTTTGATACTGTTGCAATGGAAGCAGAGGGAATAGAGAACTTCTCAGCCATCATTGTGCAAAAGACAAATCCGAACCTAAATGATATTTTGGAAGTATTTAATCATGTAGTAAACACTCTCAAAGACAAGCCTTAAAATCCTTAACTCTCAATATTTTTACTTAGAAAACACGCATATTCTCTAAATAAAAAATGTTTTCCATTAAATATGTAGTGGTCTTTCGTATAGCTTTAACGGAAGAACCGAAGTAACTCATTAAATAAAAACATAGCTAAGACAGTCAACTATCTATCCTGTTATCATCCTCTGACATTGTAAATCTTTTTATTTAAGACTTCGAAAATTCGCAGATGAGGGTTTGAAAAATCATTACAGAAATTCAAATAAGACGTCTATAATAATGGTAAAAACACGTATAAAAGGCATGACTGTAACCAGCAGGAAATCAGTTCGTTATAAAATAGCACAAGAAAAGGTGCTTAATTGGACTTCAAAAGGGCGTTAGTAAGGGGCTTAAAGGGCACCTTTTGCAAGTCAAAAGGGCGTTAATTTGAAGAGTAAAGAGCATGTATAAAAAACAAGGCGTGACTTTATTCTTACAAAATGGATTGTTAGGACGAAAGAAGGGGCTATGTTTTACCTACCAAGAAATGGGGATTATGCAAATTCACTAAAAGTAAGTATTGTGCGATGTATATATTTTTTCTACTTTTGCAGCCGTAAATCGTAAAAATGAAAATACAAGGCTGACTTCATTTGCAGACACCTGCGTCTTGGTCTGAAGCCTGAGTAAACCCTTATAGATTCGTTTCCTCCGCTGTGAAGGTTGGGGGGAATTGTGTCTATTAATTAAAAACCATTTGTAATCTGAGTATATATGAACAAATTAAAAATGAACTATGAAAGGCGTGTCAGATACTACCTGTCCGCCACTCTCTTAAGTTCTTTGTTCTTATTCCCACCCACCTACGTCCATGCTACGGCTGTACATGGGCAGGAGACAGTGGAGGATGAGGATAAAGATGTCAAAACATCTGTAACCGTTCGGGTTGTTTCCGAACTGTCACAAGAGCCGCTCATCGGTGCTGTCGTACGTTGCGAAGGTGTTTCAAATCCCTCGGTGACAGACATCGACGGTAGGTGTACGATTAAACTCAAGCGTGCTGCCGACCGCATGAAACTAACGGTTACCTACGTAGGTTATAAGACCGTGACACGTGTTGTTAGCGTTCCCGACAGCCACATGATAACCTTACAGTTGAAGGATGATTCTAAACAATTAGATAATGTCACTGTCACCGCACTGAAACGACACACGAGTGTCTTGCAACAGTCGTCAGCTATCAGTCAGGAAGCATTGGAAAAAGGCGGTGCAACATCGTTGGCAAAACTCCTTGAAACCATCCCTGGCGTTAGTTCTATCAGTACTGGAAACACGATTGCAAAGCCTGTTATTCAAGGTATGCACAGTAGTCGTATCCTCTTGATGAACAATGGAGTACGATTAGAAAGCCAGAGTTGGGGTGCCGACCACGCACCAGAACTCGACTATACAGGTTCGAGCATGGTAGAAGTGGTGAAGGGTGCCGAGTGTATTCGCTATGGCTTCGGTGCAATGGGCGGTGTGGTACTCTTGAACGATGCGCCCCTACCCTACGAAAACAAGAAGATTAAGGTGAATGGAAACGTCAACATGGGTTACGATACCAATGCGCGAGGCTTCAGTGGGTCGGGTACTATCGAGACTGGTTATAAGCAGTTTGGTCTGCGTCTGCACGGAATGTACACCAAAGGAGGCGACTATCATACAGCCGACTACGTACTGAACAACACAGGATATAACACCATCAGTTTCTCAGCCTTAGCGGGTTGGCAGGGAAAGAAACTAACGGCAACCCTCTTCTCAAGCATCTACTATCAGCGAAGTGGAATCTATTACGCCAGTAAGATATCCGACCTATCACAGCTGATCAAGCGTTTTGAATACGGACGACCTGACCCAGAGACGGTGAAACCCTTCTCTTACGAAATCAAACCACCATTCCAGCAGTCGCAACACGTGACGTTAAAAGGTGAACTGAAATGGGAACTTAATCCCAACCATCACCTAAATTTCACGCTATCCTTCCAAGAGAATCTCCGTCAAGAGTTCGAAAACCGAAAGAAGACACAATGGAGTTGGATTCCAATGCAGGACCTGATGCTGAAAACCTATAAGTTCGACGTACTTTGGCAAGCGAAATGGAAACTATGGAAGATGACAACTGACGCTGGTCTTTCAAACACCTATCAAACGAACTTCAACTACCCGGGTACCAAACAGCCAGCTTTTGTTCCTAACTTTGCAGCCCTTTCGATGGGTGGTTATTTCCTTCATAAGGCAGAGTTTGGCAAGTTGCAGTGCGCCCTCGGTATGCGTTACGACTTCCGTGTGCTATCGGTCAATGGCTATAGCAGCCTCAGCAACTACACCTACTACGACGACTTCAAACTTTATAGCAACTTCACCATGAGCCTTGCCACCCACTATCAGTTCAGTGACAAGTGGGATGCACGTGCGAATATCGGTTGGTCATGGCGTCCACCAGATATCAACGAGCTCTATGCCATTGGCTTACAGGACGGTTCCTATTGGGTAGTAGGCAACAAGAATCTTGCCAGCGAGCGTGGTTATAAACTCGTGTTAGGAACGAAGTATAGGAACACATGGTTCTCTGTAGAACCAAGTGTCTTCTTCCAACGTATCAATAGCTATATCTACGACCACATCGGAGAAGGTAAGGATCGCTTCCACAACCATCCAAGTGGTAAGTATCCGAAGTTTATCTACGACCAAGACGATGTGAAACTCTATGGTGGTGACATCGAGGCAACCGTGAAGCCGCTGCAAGGACTGACCTTTGTCGGCAAGGGAGAATGGATGTTTGCACGCAACCTGACCCATAACGACTGGCTACCTTTCATGCCATCAGACCGTTACGGACTATCAGCTACCTACGACCTACCGCTAACAAAGAATCATAAGTATCGTTCGTCGCTGTCGCTCTCAGGTATCTACGTGACCAAGCAGACCCGCTTTGATCCCGATAAAGACCTCGTTCCCGACTCGCCACCAGCCTATTTCCTACTGAATGGTACGGCTGAGTTCCGCATCGGACTGCCACAGAATCGAGAGTTGAAGTTTATGATTGTCGGTGATAACATCCTCAACGCACTCTATAAGGAGTACACCGACCGCTTCAGATACTACGCCCATGAGCGCGGTTCAAACTTCTCTTTACGCACATTGTTTAAGTTCTAATTAGCTGAAAAAGAATATGAAACTATATAAAGACATACGCCTCATACTTGCCACGGCAGCAGTGGGACTTCTCTTCGGAAGTTGCTCTAACGACCAAGTTGACGATTTCTTCAAGAAGATTATACAAGCTCCTCCTTCCTCTATTGAGCGAGATGTGAAGGGACATGAGCAGATTTATGCGGTTCATGCCATCTTGAGAATGGGCTATAAGGGGGGAATGATTGGTGTTGGACCAGACGGAAACGACTCTATTCAAGCCTATAACACCTATCATCTCGTCAGTGGCTCGACCTCTATCCCTGTCATGCAGGAGATTGATATTGCCAAAGATGACGACGGACAGATGACGATTACGACAGAGCGCGACTGCTTTGATGTGATTGCTTCAGACGATATCTACTATGGATTGGAGCTGAAGTACTACGATCAAAACGGTATGCTCATCAACCATCAGTTCTCAGGTTATCCCTTCATGAAGGATAAAGACGGTTATAACGTTCCTGATGAAGACAACGCAACACTGCTGGTTCATCAGCATTTCTTTGGTATTGGCAACGCATCATTAAACAAGGCGGTGGCAGATAGTAGCTCTGCAGGACACGGACAGGAGGTGCGTGGATTGCAAATGGCATACCCACGTTCGTTGGCTTCACTACCTACTTATTATGACCGATACACCTTTAAAGAGAAAGGTGGAGCAATGGAAGCTGCCACAAAGTTCTCAACTTCTAACATCTATGTGCCTGATGGCTACACATTGGGACAGAACTTAGTGCCATTCGATAGTGAGTTGGCATGGAAGTCGATTGAGGTATCGGGAAAACCAGAGGCTTTGCAGCCTTATAACTTCGGTGGAAAGACCTATCATCTCTACAAAACTATTGATCCAATGGAGCTAAATAAGATTACTCCAGAGGTCTTTACCTATGAGTATCGTGACACAGATCCAGTGGAAGAAGAACTCGGAAAACTTTTTACAGAAGCTTATAACGATGACTTCACCGACCCAGACACAGAGGCACCACGCCAGCGTTACGGTCATACCGTGGGTTTACTGCATCAGAAACGCAGCTTAGACGTCGGCTCAGACATGGACCGCTTGGGCTTTAAGGGCGTCATGCAGTTCCACAAATCAGACATTGCTTTCCAGCTACAGGTGCGCATCTGCCACATTCTTAACAAAGGACAGCAGCACGTGGGAGAGTCAGAAAAGCCTGCAAAGTACTGCAATACGAACAATAGCGAGCATAGCTTCCTATGGGATTTCAACCAGTTACAACCGGGTTGGGATAGCTTTGATATCGACTATCCACTGTCTGTTCGTGTGATAGCCAATACCAAGGACGGTGAAGACAAGTGTTTTGAGGATGTTAAGCGATTCTATCCTGCTGCCAACAAGGCACAGCTCTGGCGTATGCTGACACAGCCACAAGACTTCTTCACACAGTACAGACATAACGTAGTATTGATGTAAAAACGAATTGGGAAGATGAATAAGATATTCAAGAACATTCTTTTATTATCATGTGTTGCCGCTGTTTTCACTTCATGTGACAACTTTGTGTTTGGCAATGTACATGTTGATTATAACGAAAACCCCTTAGAAAGTAAGGGATTAGCACGTAGCGGTGCAGACCGTTATGTAGATAGTCTGTCGAAAGTTAAGGTCTCTGAGCAGGTGAATAACCCCGACCCAGACGGAGCTTTCAATGGTTGGGCTACCTGCTTGGCTATGTTCAAGGAGGGACACTCCCATGGTGACGGTATGATGCACGGTAACTTCGTCTATCATAACGCCCCTTGGAAGCAGGAGGAGTTTGTCATTATCCGCAACAATACGGCAAAATGGCCTACGGTTGAGGTGCAACGCCAGAGTACGGTGACGTATCTTGAGCAGAGCGATGGTAAGACTGGACCTGATTATATCCGTATCATTGGTGGAAAACTCAAGCGTTGGGGACTCTGCCTCTACTTCTTTAATAAGGAGGGTAAGCTGATGAACGACGACATTCTCGACCATTCTGATGAGTATCAGATATTCTTCACGGTGAGCGAGGTCGACGATAAGGGTAATCCTTACGAGGTGATGGACTGCCGTGGTACGTGGAAACCAAAGAAGAACAAGTTTGGTGACTGGAAGAAGGGCGGTACTGTCGATACGACACCAGTCCCTTCTCCAACCTTTGCGAATAAGACCACGTGGAAAGAACGTGCCGAATTGACCCCAAAGATATTTGAATATACCTATCGAGATACGTGGATTCATAACGCAATGGCTGACGGAGCGCGTGAGTTGTTCAACCAACGTCTGCTACCACCGTTGACCCGTGAGGATGCTGATTGGGCGGTTGCTCCCTACGATCAAGACCGTGTAGGACTGAAGGGACACTTCAATTTCGATATTGATGCCGATGAAAACGATGCACTTCATCAAGAGTGGCCATTAGAGATTACACGCCGTACAGACCCTGCAACGGGTGAAGCAGGTCGTTATACACGTCCATCCTATCTCTTGCCAAAGTTCTATCTGTCTGTAAGAGTGATGAAATGCCCGAAAGGAAAGAAGGCATTAATACCGAAGGACGAGTATCTTAACCGACATTCAACCTATGTCTTCCGTAGTCCGTTCATCTGTTCGGAGGCTTACAACCCTGACGAGCCAAAGGAGTATGGGGCAGATTCAGAATGGAAGGAGCTTTTCCGCTTTAATATCCCTATCAAAGTGTTCTGCAGTAGCTTTGACACTGATCCTACAACCATCGACCCGAACGACCCACTCTATTTCTACTTAGGTCACGAAATAGGCTTATCTTCCTTAGATGCGTTGGAAGCTTCGCAGAATGTACAGACCCATGGCATTGGTGGTGGCTCTGGTTTCGGTAACTGGTTCCTGTAACATGGACAGAGGGAGCGGACAGAGTCGTCGCTGAGGAATTATCTATACGTCTGTAACTCACAATCTATTCCGCTCGTGACAACAGTCCCTCCCACTGCTCACAATGATATAAACATAAATAGAAGAAAACAAATGATGAAAAAGAAGATAACTGCTTACCTGCTTTTTAGCCTTATGCTTTTAGGGCTGAACAGCTGTACGCGTAATGAAATGCCTGTGAAGCAATCCACTTCTAAGACAAAGTTAGACCACTTGATTATCAAGGAGGTGTTCTATGTTGGTCATTATTGGTATCGTGATGTACGTGCTTGGGGTATGAAGAATTTGAACCAGATGTACAATGACGACCAATATATCGCCATCTTTAATCCTACGGACGAGGTGAAATATCTTGACGGATTGGCGCTGTGTGTCAATGCCATTGAACCAAGCAAAGCCATCCAGTTCGCACCGAAAGACGATTTCGTCAATCGATATTATGGTGCATCGGGTATCTCTTATTTCCCCGGTAAGGGCAATGACTACCCTGTTAAGCCGGGTCAGACTATCATTGTTGCAAAGTATGCCATCGACCACAAGGCTAAATTTGAGGCTGAGTTAGAGGGCGAGGATCTGAGTATGTATGGCGGACTGAATGCCTTTTTGGACCTGAGTAAGGCAGATTTCGAATGGACAAACAGCAACTACGACCCCGGACAGAAGAACAATCCGAACGTTCCAGACATGAATGCAATCCTCACATCTACCGATGCCAGTGGCAATATTGGTCCTGCTTACGAATTCTCTCACATCTCTGAGAGCAACGGTATAGCCTTGATAAAACTGCCATGGACACCAGAGGAATTCAAGAAGAACTATGCCGAAACAAAGGATAGCAAAGGTTATCTGCATTATATCACCGTCACCAGTAGTGCCTTCGGTGACTTCTATGCCATCGAAGTACCTTTTGAGTGCGTCATCGACTGCATTACCATCTGTCCTCGTCGTATGTTCCAGATGCGTCCAAGCAAGTTAGACAGAGGCTACAATGCCGTTACCGACGTCTCTTTCTCCAGCCTAAAACAAAGCGATTACCCCATATCTTCTGGCCTTGCACTGGTAAGAAAGTGGGATGGTAAGAAATACGTGGATGACAACAACACAACCGCAGACTTTGAAGTAAAAGTCGCATCACTATCAAGACGAGATGAGAAGGGCAACGCAATCAAGTAAAGATTAAGATAGCGACTATAAGGTATTAGAAGCGACTAAAGGTAAAAAGGTGAAAGGATAATAAGGCTGTGTCAAAGTAAGAGTAATCTATTTTGATGCAGCCTTTTTAAAACCCAAACCTTTAAGTTTGCAGTCATTTAGGCTAAAGACTAACCTTAGAAGAATAATAGTAACACATTGGACTAAACAAAAAATAATGTTAAATTAAAAATATATCTACGAAAACTTAAAAGCGAATAATTAACATTTATTACCTTTGTAGCGGATTTTTACATAAAGAGCATGCAGCTTAAACTACATTTTAAAACTAAAATTCTAATTTATTATATTAATATGTTTAATAACGTAGTAGAGGAAAAAGCGTTAAGGAGTAC
>ERZ773063.341-NODE-341-length-30839-cov-12.396440_pt1 | contig 30839 bp, 28 predicted proteins | sample MGYA00580625_ERZ773063 | MGnify/ENA primary metagenome ERZ773063 (study PRJEB29015, sample SAMEA2738022) | human oral metagenome | biome: human oral; feature: human-associated habitat; material: dental | place: China | collected 2042 ... | reverse complement strand
GGGGACCAGCGGGTCCCTCAGCCCGACGTTGATGTGTACGGGGCCGGGCGGGCCCGTGGGGGCGCCCCGGGCGGCTGCGGCGGCGCGCGCGATGAGGCCCGCGAGGCGCCCGGCGTCCTCCGCCCCCGCTGGGATGTCCCACGTGCCGCGCACATGGGAGGCGAACAGGCCGACCTGGTCGGTGGTCTGCGAGGCCCCCACCCCCCGCAGTTCGAAGGGCCGGTCGGCGCTGACCACGACGAGGGGCAGGCGGGCGTGGCTGGCCTCGGCGACTGCGGGGTGCAGCTCGGTGACAGCGGTGCCGCTGGTGGTGATGACGGCCGCCAGGACGCCCGCGCGGGCGAGGCCGACGCAGTAGAAGCCGGCGCTGCGCTCGTCGATGGCCACGGTCGTCCCGACCAGCCCGCCGAGGCCGGCGAGCGCGTAGGCGAAGGGCGCGTCCCTGGACCCGGGGCAATAGACGACGTGGCCGACCCCGGCCCCTATGAGGGAGCCGACGACGGCGCGGGCGGCCAGGATCGACGGGTTCTCGGTCATGGGGCCCACTCTAGCGGCACGCGCGGTGCGCTCCGGGGCGGCCGGACCGCGCACCTGGGCGGGACGGCGCGCCCGGTCGGACCGGTGCGCGCGGCGCACTGCGCTGGACCCGTGTGGCGGGAAACCGGCGCGCCCGGTGGAACGGCACACGGCGCCCCCTGCCCGGGGCCGTGGCCTCACCTGTCGAGGATGTGCGGCGCGCAGGCCATGAGCCGCGCCAACCACTTCGACAGCAGGTCGCCGTCGACGGGGCTGTGGTCGATGAGCTTGGGGTCCGGGCTGCGGGTGGCGACGTGGATGCGCCCGCCCGACACCTCCAGCGGCGCGGTGACGTCGGCGGCCAGCAGGCTCGCCGTGGCCAGTCCGCAGGCCAGGGCCCTGCCGGGCAGGGCGGCGGCGGTGCGCACGCCGGCGGCGAGGCCGACGGAGGTCTCCAGCGCGGAGGAGACGACGACCCTGAGCCCGGTGTCGCGGGCGATGCGGAGGGCCCGCTCCGGGCCGCCCAGCGGCGCGATCTTGATGACGGCGACCTGGGCGCCGCTCATACGGGCGGCGGCGACCGGGTTGGGGGCCCGCCTGATGGACTCGTCGGCGGCGATGGGCACGTCGATGAGGCGGTGCAGCTCGTAGAGCTCGTCGGCGGTGGCGCAGGGCTGCTCCACGTACTCGATGGGCACGTCCCCGGCGGCGCGCTCGAGCTCGTGGATGGCGGTGACCGCCTGGTCCACGTCCCACGCGCCGTTGGCGTCGAGGCGGATCCAGCGCTCGCGTTTGACGGTGCGTGTGAGGGCGTCGGCGACGGCCTCGACGCGCGCGCAGTCCTCCTTGAGGGTGGATCCGGGGTCGGCGACCTTCACTTTCGCTGTGGCGCAGCCGTGGGACTCCTCGACCCGGGCGGCGGCGGCCTCGGGGCTGAGCACGGGGACGGTGACGTTGACGGGGACGCTCTTGCGGCGGGTGAAGGGGATGGGCACGGTCGCCTCGTTGATGGCCGCGTCGATCCACCGCGCCGACTCCTCGGGGCCGTAGTCCCAGAACGGAGCGGCCTCCCCCCACCCGGCTTTGCCGTGCAGCAGGATCCCGTCGCGGCTGGTGACCCTCCTGAACCGGGTCCGCATGGGCACCGAGTAGACCAGGAGGTCCTTGATGGCTTTGAATTTCTTGCGCAGCAGCGGCGGAAGGGTTTTCATGGGGATGCGGGTGAGTGTCGCCGTGGCGCGGGTCTTCGTCATTGGCCCTTCGTCGGGCGTCAGGCGGGTGGTCATGGGCTTCCCCTGGGTGGTGGGCGCGTCGGGATGCGTACAGCGATGCCATTATCCCGCTTTTCTGCCGGTCGGGAAAGCGGCTGTCTCAGAGAGGGTACGCTGGTTGCATGAGCGCCCTCCCTTATGTTTCAGACACTTTTGACCAGGCGCGCTGGCGCCCGGTCGAGGACTTCTCCTTCACGGACATCACCTACCACCGCGGGATCTCGCGGGGCGAGGAGCTGGACGGGCGCGAGGCGGGCGCCGACATGCCCGTCGTGCGGGTGGCATTCGACCGGCCGCAGATCCGCAACGCGTTCCGGCCGTTGACGGTCGACGAGCTGTACGCGGCGCTCGACCACGCCCGGCGCGCCCCGGACGTGGCCGCCGTGATCCTCACGGGCAACGGCCCCTCCCCCAAGGACGGCGGGTACTCCTTCTGCTCGGGCGGGGACCAGAGGATCCGGGGGCGCGACGGCTACTGCTACGAGGTGGAGGGGGCCGACGCCTCGGCGGACACGGGCCGCAGGCGCGAGCAGGTGGACCCCGCCAGGGCGGGCCGGCTCCACATCCTGGAGGTGCAGCGCCTGATCCGCTCGATGCCGAAGGCCGTCATCGCCGCGGTCCCCGGGTGGGCGGCGGGCGGGGGGCACTCGCTCAACGTCGTCGCGGACCTGTCGGTGGCGTCGGTGGAGCACGCGGCATTCATGCAGACGGACGCGAACGTGGGGTCCTTCGACGCGGGCTACGGCTCGGCCCTGCTGTCGAGGCAGGTCGGGGACAAGCGGGCGCGCGAGATCTTCTTCCTGGCCGAGCGCTACGACGCCAGGACCGCCGAGCGGTGGGGCGTGGTGAACCGCGCCGTCCCCCACGCCCAGTTGGAGGAGACGGCCCTGCAGTGGGCGCGCACCATCGCCTCGAAGTCGCCGCAGGCGATCCGCATGCTGAAGTACGCGTTCAACCTGGCCGACGACGGCCTGGCCGGCCAGCAGCTGTTCGCGGGCGAGGCGACGCGCATGGCGTACATGACGCCCGAGGCGCAGGAGGGCCGCGACGCGTTCCTGGAGCACCGGGCCCCCGACTGGTCGCCGTACCCGTACTACTACTGAGCGGCCACTGGGCGGGGCGCCCGCGCCCCCGCTCGGCTCCGGGGCCGTCCGCGCCGGGGGGCCAGGATGGCCGCGGTCCCTGCGGCCCCTCTATTCGCGGGGTGTTCCGCCGTACTGGGTGATGATCTGGCGGTAGTGGGCCGAGCGGGCGGCGTACTCCGCCAGCATGGGGTCCAGTTCGGCGCGGTGCTGGTTGTAGAAGAGCACGGACTGGTCCCAGGTCTGGTCGTAGAGGTCGTGGGACCACCCGGAGCTCCGGCGGCACTGGGCGTCGTGCGCGGCGACTTCGACCTCATCGGCGGAGGGCTTCCCCGAGGGGCGCCAGTCCCATTTTTCCCTCAGTGAGTCGGGCATGCGCATGCTCCCCGCCTCCCAGGGCCGGTCGGGCAGGTCGGCGATCCCCAGTGGCGCCATGCACTGGCGCCACGCGGCCGCGTCCGCCTGCAGCTGCGGCCCTGTCGTGTCGATGTGGAACCGGTTGAGCTGGGACTGGATGGAGTCGAGCGTCGCCTGGTCGGGGCCGTCCCCAGTCGGCAGGCGCCGCGGGGGCTCGCCCTCATTGACTTCCGCCGTGGCGCGGTCCAAGCACGCGTACCACTGGTCCTTGAACTCCGGGCTCGCGTTCTCGTACAGTCCGCCTCCCCCTGCCGCCTCCACATCGGCCTCGATGAGGTACTGGGGGTTCGGCGCGTTCCGGTACCCGTACTGGGCCGCCAGCTCCTCGTTGAAGAGGCGCCCGACCCCGTCGGGGGCCGTGGTGCGCGGGCGCGGGGCAGTTGAGTCGTAGTTCTCGCGGAAATCCGCGTAGCCGTTCTCGTGCATGCACGTCGCGGTGACCACGCTCTGGGCGTGCAACCGCAGATCGTTGGTATCGACGCCGAAGTAGACCGCCAGGGGCGTCGACCACGTGGCCTCGTCCTTCGCCACGCCGTTGACCACTTCCCCCGGCACGGGCACCGGATCCGACTGCGCGCCGCCCGAGACCGGCTGGGACTGCCCAGCGCCCGAGGCCGGGGGCGCCTCGGCGGCACCGGTTCCGCCACCGCAGCCGCTCAACGCCGCAGAACACAGCACTAACCCCACTGACGCCGTCATCACGACTGCCCGGTTCCACATCACTCCCGCTCCTTCGCGCATGAGGGCCTCTGCCTTCCACGGCAACCACGCACCCGGTCTACACCTTTTGGAATGATCGATCAAGACCGCGTGCCCCGATCCACACCCCGGGTCGGCGCGCCCGCCGGGCGGGCGGCTGCTGGGCGCGGCGTCTGCCGGGCGGGGCGCGCTATCCGGCGCCGTGCCACGCTGCGGTCCGTGCGCGGGGAAGACGGGCGCCTCATTCGCCCGCACGGGAGCGCTTCCACACCCGTAGGACGAGGACGAGGGTGTAGACGGAACTAGGGATGAAGAACAAGAAGAATAAAGGGCGCGCCACGAACGAGTGGATACTCGCAGACGTATAACTGAAAACATGGTAGAAGAGCGCGTGGTCGCTCACAATCTCCAGATCGCACTGGAGCGCGCCGACCGCACAGCAGTCAGAGCAAGGACGGAGCAAAGGGATGGAGGCGATCACCGTCAGCGCACTCGCCACCATCTGCGAAAACACCAGCTTGACGCCGTAGCTGATACGGGGACTCGGCTTGACCGCCAGGACGAGCAGAAGGAACACTCCCGGATAGACGATGAGCGTGAACGCTCCGAGCGTGTAGAAGTTCGCAACAAGAAACACGACCCTCAATGGCGTAAGGAGCAAACAACAATGCAACGCAGTCATAACCACGTTCACGGAGGTGAAGACGGCAAGGGTCATCCGAGGCTCTGAAACACCGTCCCAGAACACCCTCCAGAACTTCAGATCACGGTCCACTACCACCCCTTCACCCCCTTCTCCGGGCTGTGCGCGACTCACAGGCCCACACTAGCAGAACCATGTCACGACTCACGCATGAGAACAGTTCCCGTATCGCCACAAGTCGCATTGTATCGATGCGTGTCGCGTTGTGCCGACGCTGGTGCGCTCCGGCTGACGCCGTGTCCAATGGTTGACTCTGGCAGGCGCGGATCGTGAGGAGGCGGTCGTAGTGGATCAAATGGTTTTGCGGACCCAGCAGTGGTTGAATCGGACTTATCGGGGCAGGACTGGCTTCGGCTCCGTCGTAGAGGACGGGCAAACTGGCTGGGGGACGGTCAACGCCCTGATCAGAGCGCTTCAGATCGAGTTGGGGATCACTGCGACGGCCAACAATTTTGGTCCGGGCACGCAGGAGAAGTTCCGCAAGCGCTGGCCCAACGGGATCCGACAGCAGACGAAGAGCGCTACGCACACCTCCAACGTGTACGGCATCATCCAGGGAGCGCTGTGGTGCAAAGGGTACTCCACAGGCGCGGAGGACATCACAAAACACTTCTACGCGGGTACAGGCGCGGCGATTAAGGAACTGAAACTCGATATGGGGTTCGGCGGGGACTCCACTGTTGACCTGGGGATCATGCGGGCCCTGTTGTCAATGCAGCAGTTCAAACTCCTGAAAGACTACGGAGGACAGCTCGCGGTACGAGTCGTTCAGCAGGAGATCAACCGCGAGTACCGCGATTACACTGGAATCATTCCGGCCGACGGCGTTTACGGGCGCGAGATGAATACCGCCCTCATCGAAATCCTCCAGGCGATTGAGGGCTTCTCGCCCGACGAGGCGACGGGGACTTTCGGCTCCGGCACACGCGGACGGCTGATGACCATCGACAAGGCCAACGCGGCGTCCCATCCGAAATGGGTGTGGATGGGGTCGGTCGCTTTGATCTGCAACGGATACGGGGTCGCCATCGCGAAGGGGTGGAGCATTGGCCTCTCCGACTACATACGGCAGTTCCAGGAAAAGTACGCCCTCCCGCAGACCGGCACGCTCACGCCCACGACGTGGATGAGCCTGCTCACCTCGAAGGGCGACCCGGATCGTCCGTGCGAGGCGTGCGACACACGTTTCGAGATCACCGACGCTCGCGTAGCCACGCTCAAGGCGGACGGTTACCGGATCGTGGGACGGTACCTGACTGAACCGGGCCAGGACGAGCTCGACCCCAGCGCTTACTTCAAGGCAATACGACCAGGTGAGCTCGCGCGGATCGTTGAAGGAGGGCTCCGGTACTTTCCGATTTTCCAAGAATACTCAACGGATCCGAGTCATTTCAACGCGGCCACCGGCGCTGACCACGCCCGCAAAGCGAGGGAGGCGGCGCAGCGCCTTGGCATTCCTCCGACCCACATCTACTTCGCCGTGGACTACGACGCCACCGACCCCGAAGTCGATGCCTACATCCTCCCCTATTTCCAAGCAATACGCGGGAGTCTGGGAGGAGGGTACAAGGTCGGCATCTACGCGTCGCGCAACATCTGCACACGGATCATATCCGCCGGGTTCGCCGGGACCGCTTTCGTCTCCGACATGTCCACCGGATTCTCAGGGAACCTCGGATACCCCATCCCCGAAAAGTGGACCTACGACCAGTTCGCAGAAATCAGCGACTACAAGGGACAGGGATGGGATCTCGACAGAGTCGCATACTCAGGCGCTTTCACACCCCCTGACTTCGTCGGATCCCCTTCACTTTTGCCGTCAACTCCGTCAGAATCTGACGATTACGCGTCAATGTCCCCCATTGAGTTGGTTTCGCGGCTTGAAACCCGCTTCGACGAGTTGCGCGAAGAAAAGGGCGTCGGTGTGGACTGGTTGCCAATTGCCGGAACGAACACCAGCAGAAGAGTAGTAGTGCCCACCTATTCCTGCATCCTGAACTATCTCGCGAAGCCCTACCTGAATGGAGGAGGTTCGGGAACGAAGCTGCTGTGGTCGCTCGTCGCAGGAATGTTCAGAGACCTGGACGCACGAATACTGGAAGACGATGCAGTCGCGGGGAAGATCATCTCAGCATTAGACCGATACATAGCTCCATGGCGCCAGTCGATGAAGGATCCCTTGGGGGAGGACGTGGACCTCGCGCACCTGTCCGCAACGACCCTGGGCTACATTATGAGATGGTTAGGAAGTGCGGATTGGACCGGATGGGCCGGGGATCTCGCCTCAGCAATGCAACAGATTCAAAAAGTCATGGACTGGAACCCTAACGCAGAGGTTCAACTAGTCGCATCAGCACTAGTTGGACAAGGCGACGACTATCGTTCCCACCCCGCGTTGAAAGGACTCAAGTTGGACAAGCAACGGAACGACGGGACATGGGACTCCGTCACTAACACGTGCAACCGGGACGATCTGTGTTGCGACGGCGACGCAATCGCAATATTCTCCCGTCTGAAAATAGGCCAGAAAGACGATACACATCTGTTGTCAAGAACCCTCAGGCAGTATTACGAGAACAGAAACGAATTGAGTGTACGTTTTAGGAGAATCGCCACTAGCGTCGGCGCGGTTGATAGGCAAAGCGCCGAGGAGCGTTTTGAGGAAATCACAGATTCACTGTTCAGGGACATCCTCAATGAGACATCCGACTATGCTGACGTCAAAACTGACGTAACATTACCTGCATGCCGCGCCTTGGCGGACTTCGTTTTCTGAGTTCTACCATACACGAGTCCGGTGAAGTTGCCGCCGATCTGGAGGGACTGGTGGACCACTGTAACCACGGAACCACGTCACCCGCCCTGCCCCCCTACGCCGAGCGGCTCGTCCAGGAGGGCTCCGAGCGCTTCCTCCGGAGCCGTGGATCCTTGCATGCGCGGGCGCTACCGTTCAAGCTGCGGGTAGCCCTTCACAAGCGCGTGACCCGTCCTGGCGCAACTGCCCTTAGAAGGAGCCGCGCCATCTCCGGCAGCTGCAACCGCACCACCGGTATCCCGGCTTAACCGGCCCCCGCGAATCTCAAGATGATCCGTTTGTCTGCCCGTTTGGCCAGTGAGCTCGTGAGCCGTTGGGATGTTGTGGTGTTCGGGGAGAACCTGGTTGGCGCCTATGGGGAGGACGCGCTCATCGACGTGGCGGAGTGCGTTCGGGCCCTGGATCCTCGGGTGTCGAAGGCCGATGTCGGCGAAGGCATCGGACGCGTGTTGTACGAGGCGTTCAAACGGGCGGCCGAAGAAGCCGCAGGGCGAAGTACGATGGGGGGAAGGGACCCATGAGGACCGACCGGGGAGCCGACCGCATCCCAGCTCGGCTCTCTCATGCCGGGGGAGGTCCAAGCACGAAAGGAAGTACGTGAAATGGCTGCGACCTGGGCTGCGAGGTTGTGGGGCGTGTTCTGCGAGCGTGTCGTGGACCCGCGGGCGGGCGTGGCCGTGCTCACGTCGATGAATCTGCTGATGATGGTCCTGCAGTGCTGTTTTCTTCTCACCGAAAGGGTGTGGTGGTGGATCTACCTGAACACCTACACGCTCGGGCTCTTCACGGTGGCACTCTACCCCGGCGCGTTCCTTTCATTCGCGTCCCAGGTGAGGTTGCCCTGGAGCCGGGAGCCCCTCGCGCGGTTCGCGTGCTACCAGGCGCTCGCTTTCGCATTCGTCGTCTATGGCGTCGCCCCTCTGTTCGGACCAGCCTCCCCGTGCGGATACCTCAATAGAATTGGCTACTTCCCTTCCATAGGCGCGCGGGAGCAGTGCTTCGTCAGATACGCGGATACGACTAGTAGTTCACCACTACTCATCGCGCTGTCCGCGCTGTTTTACTCCTCAGGCGTTGTCATCCGCGCGTGGCGCGACTCGGAAAGGGGAACTCCGGGCTATCAGGCTTGGCAGTTCATCCCATCTGAGAGAGAGGCCATCCTCCTCCGACTTTGGAAACTGTATGCGCGAAAACGCGTTGTCTGGTGGGCAGGGCTCGTCCTGCAACTGCCAGCCTTAACGCTCCTCCTGGACTATGACGGCAACAGCCTGCCGCTGTCGAGGTATCCACTGGAGGCTATGGGCGCCGCGGCTTACGGAATGACTCTGTTTACCGGAATAGCGCTATGGGTATATGTCGGAAGGCTGGAGAGCGTGTTGCTGCGGACCTTCGGAGACGACGTCGACCTCGTTGAGCCGAAGGGCGTATTAGCAGGATTGCGTTATACGATGGTCACATTTATCACTGCATGCGTGTCCTTCTGCTCAATACTCTCTGTTCTTCATTTTATCTACGCCAGCATGATAGCGCTTCTTATCGTGTGGTAGATCGCGGATTATCGGCTCTTCAGTACTGAGTGCGGGTGGGGTGCCGCTCGGGCTGGGTGCGGAAGCTGCTCATGGGGTTCGGTGTCTTACGCAACCACTTCAAACACGAAGCACTTGTTTCAGTCAATAGTTGCGCTAGCCACTATGAGAAGAATGAAGCCGACGACAGCGGAGGTTGCTGTCGACAAGACACACACGACGGTGGTGGTGCACAAGGCAAGGATCTTGCAGAGCACCGTCCACGCGTTCTCGGGGGCCTTGAGGCCCGTGTTAGCCGCGAGAATACGAGAAGAAGCGCGCCTCAGTCTGGCCACGGCGATCCAGAGGGCGAAGGCCGCGAACAGTATGATGAGAAAGGAGTTGAGACCAATCCCCGGCCGCGGGAATCGGGGCAGCGGCAACCGGGTGTCGTTGATACCCATCCAAAACACCACGGACGGCATTTGCAGAACGAGACCGGCCCACCACAAGATGCGCCGCCCTATCCGCAGCCTTTTCAGGCGACGGACCAGCAACTCGTCCGGACGGGCGCACCCACCGCCGCTCACGCACAGGACTTCCGCTCCCGGATCCCACCTCGAGCGGGCGACCAGACCCGCCGAGTAAACCAAAGCCAGGAAGAGGAACAACGAGGGGGCGTGCTGAACCAAATCCCTGTACCTCGCCACGCATTCCATTATCGTGAGATCAGAATCATGATAGCCGCCGCGATTGATGACTCCGCATGGGGAGTAGTCTCCGCCCAAATACGCCGAGAGGTACCCGGCGGCCAATCCGACGGGCAGTTGGAACGCCACAAGCCTCACAGCGAAACCAGGGCTCCACGGGAGCCTCACCTCGGAAACGAGGGCCAGGAACACGCACGGATACAGGGCCGCCGTGAAGAGCCCGAGAGTGTAGGTGTTCAGGTAGAGCCACCACCACACCCACTCGGTGAGAAGAAAACAGCACTGCAGGGCCATCATCAGCAGATTCACTGACGTGAGCACGACCACGCCCGCCCGCGGGTCCACGACACGCCCGCAGAACACGCCCCACAACCGCCAGACCCAGCCTGAAATCACACCGCGCACTTCCCTTCGCACTCCGATCGCACTACCTGGGGCATGAGAACTGGGCGGGGAGGGCGCTGTCGGGGCCCACGTAAGTCCCCGGGGTGTGGAGGAGGAGCCTTCCGACACCCGATTCCCAGCGAACCTCCCACATTCCGGATAACGGATCGGCATCGCCCGCCTCCGCCGACCATGAGAGCCCCGTGTCCTCCCCGATGCCGATTGCGCCGGTAATCAGATATAGACGCCCGTTCCGACTGGCCAGCGCATCCGTCGTCGACGAGTAATACAGGGAGCAGTGCACATCTTCCCCTCTGGCTGGAACCCTCCCGCACTCATGAACATAAACCGAGTAAACAATTGAAGCGCTGGCCGACGAGCACAGGAAACCGGCGCCCAGCATCCACGAAACGCACTTCGCCCCAAAAGAGCGGCGCATTCCACCACCGCCTTTGCGAAGAACGAACAGGCGAACACACGACGCCGCCGCCAGCGCGTAAAGGGCCACGTACACATACGCTGAATCGAATACAAATGCCCCGAGGAACACAGGTGGAGTATTGAACAAGTACCCATCTGGCGCGAATAATGATAGCAGAACGCAGCACAATACACCTGCGATTATGACAAGCGAGCATCCGACGCTCTCCGTCTTGCGACGCAGCGTCTTCTCCCGCGTACCGGTCTCGCCCTTGCCTTCCGCTGCCGGGGCATTGGTCCCATCCGCACCGCCCTCACGGTACAGCTCCAGGCGAAGCAGACCGGACAGCAACAACGAAAACGCTCCGAAGAACAGCACCCCGGTAAAACGCCAAGCCGCCGCCGGAGAACCGGGGGCGACACGTGTGGGGAGGGCAGCGAACGCCCGCATCACGGAACGGACGTCAACCCATGCCGCGATGAGCGGTGGCGCGAGGCAGAACAAGCCCACCCACCACAGAGCGCGACCCGCGATCCGCAGTCTGCGCACGCGGTCGGCTGCTCCCCGGTCAGTCCTCACGAGCCCCCTCCCCCACCACTCTTCGCCCTGCGGCTTCTTCGGCCGCCCGTTTGAACGCCTCGTACAGCACGCGTCCGATGCCTTCGCCGACATCGGCCTTCGACACCCGTGGATCCAGGGCCCGAACGCACTCCGCCACGTCGATGAGCGCGTCCTCCCCATAGGCGCCAACCAGGTTCTCCCCGAACACCACAACATCCCAACGACTCACGAGCTCACTGGCCAAACGGGCCGACAGCCGCCGACTGCCGTTGCCCAGCGACTTCCACGTCGACTCGCTCCTCAGCTCCAGCGCCGACACACCCGGAGAACCCAGACCCATGTCCACCAGGGCGGCCACGAAGCACCCCAGGCGCCGGTCCCCCATCATGAGGGGCCGCAAGCACTCCACGATCCCATGGAACCGCACTGCGCCCATTCCCTCTCACGCCCCTCCTGGCGAACGCCGCTGGTCCCGGCCGTGCGGGGAGGGGACAGCGGATCAGGATTACCGGAACACCACCATCCTAGGCCCCCATCACCGCCCCCGGAAGAGCCCCGCCCATGTACACCGCCCCACAAAGACCACGGGCAGCCCAACCGCCCGAAACCCGACCCCGGTCACCGTGGAACACAAAACGCATTCGTGGAACACTGATCGCATCCGAGGGCCCCCGGCACCACCTCCGTCACGGGGACAGAGAACCGGGCGTCAATCGGTCCCCGTGCTCCCAGTCGCCCGGAGCGCTTCCGACGAGCCCATTCGCCACAAGAGGACCCCTGCCGCTACAAGTCGTCGTCAGCTTCCATGAGCTCGACGATATTGCGGTGTGTCACGCCGTCCCTCTCCAGGGGAAGCGGGTCAAGGGTCAGCAGGTACTGCGGGAAATTGTCACGCACCTTGGAGAACGGGCGATACTCGCGCTCCTCGACCGCTTTGTCGGCAACCGTCATCGACACCTGGATGTAGGAGTAGCCCTCGTCGGCCCTGCGCGCGATGAAGTCGACCTCGAGCTTGCCAATGCTTCCCACGCTCACGCGGTAGTCCTTGGACTTCAGGTACGTGAAGACGGCGTTCTCGAGCAGCGGGCCGTAATCCATCGTCGCATCGACGTTGCGCGCGAAATAGATGCCCGTGTCAGCGAGATAGTACTTCTCGCCTCCTTGGAGGGAACGCTTCGACTTCATGTCGAACCGGTCGCAGCGGTAAAGGAGCTTGGCGTTCACGAGGATCTCGATATAGTTCGCGAGCGTCTCGCGTTTGATGGGCACTCCCTGTGTGTTGCGCAGGTACTCCGCGATTCCGGTCAGGTTCGTCGGTGCCGCGAAGTTGTTGATGACGTAAGTCATGACCTTGTCGAAGGTGGAGCGGTTCCTGATCTTGCGGCGCGCGCGGATGTCCTTGTCGATGATCTGTCCGACCACGTCCTCGATGTAGCGGGCCTTCGCCCGCGGGTCGTCGTACTCAAGGGCCTTGGGGAAGCCGCCGTTGCGCAGGTAGTCGCCAAAGAGCTGGGCCCCGGGCGCTTCGGGTTTCCCTAGGAACTCGCGCATGCCGCAGTATTCCGCGAATGAGAGCGTGAACATCTCGATCTCGACATAGCGGCCGGTGAGGTTGGTCATGAGCTCGCCGGACAGGAGGTAGGAGTTCGACCCTGTCAGGAACACGGAGAAGCGGCCGTCGGCGCGGTAGGCGTTGACGACCTCCTCGAATCCAGCAACCCTTTGCACCTCGTCGATGAAGAGGTACACAGTCCCCTCATGATCAGCGGGAAGGCGCTGCTCGATCACCGCTTCCAGCTGATCGGCGGTTCTCAGGCTCCGCAAGCCCCGCTTCTCCAAGTCGAGGAAGACGATATGATCCGCGGCCACCCCGCGCTCGGCCAACTCGTCGGCCATCGTCTCCATGAGGCACGACTTGCCACAGCGACGGATGCCTGTCACAACCTTGATAATGTCCGCGTCATCGACGAACGGGCGAATCTGCTCCAGGTACGCCTCGCGTTTGAACAAGCACTGCACCATGGATGATCCCCTTCTCAAATTCCTCGTTTAAGGGTAGCAAAGTCGCAGAATCAGGGAAAGCGCCCCCCTTAATGGGCAGGTTGGCGCTCTCCCGAGGAAGACTCGCGCCCTTGCGCCGGGCACTGGATCCCGCCTCGTGGAACAGGAGCCCGCCTCGTGGAACAGGAACCCGCCTCGTGGAACAGGCACACCCGCTGCGGAACACGGTCGTCAGCCCCGCGGACGTGGAGGCCGCCCCCGTGGAGCACGGCCCGTTCCCGCGCGGCCGCGGGCACAGGAGGGCCGGGGCCCCGATGGGACCCCGGCCTCGCGGACCACCGGCGCGCGGCGCGCCGGGAGCGGTCAGTAGTGGACGACGACGGTCGAACCCATGTCCGCCCAGTCGTACATGAACTTCGCGGCGTCCACGGGCATGTTCACGCAGCCGTGCGAGCCGCCGTAGCCGCTCCACCCGAAGGAGGACCGCCAGGGCGCCCCGTGCATCGCGTAGGAGCCCGTGAAGTAGGTGACCCACGGGACGCCCTCGGTCTCGTACTTCGAGCCGTCGGCGTTCTCGCCGCGCATCGTCTGGCTCTCGTACTTGAGGTAGACGTGGAAGGTCCCCGTGACCGTGGGGGTGTCGGGGGCGCCGGGCACCATGTAGAAGGGCCCGCCCGCGACCTTGCCGCCCACGTAGGCGGTCACCGTGTTCGTGCTCAGGTCGATATCGACCCACTTCTCGCCCTCGGCCGCCTTGTAGACCAGGTTCTCCGTGCCCTCCGCGACCTGCTTCGTGTCCCACGAGGGGGCGACGTCGTCGTAGTGGAAGGTCCCCGAGTAGTCCTTGCCGTCACTGAGCGAGGCCATCAGGTCCTTGATGATCTGCTCGGTGTTGTTGGTCTTCAGGCCGGGCTTGCCCTCGCGGGCGACTGTGAGGACCTTGCCCTCCGAATCCACGTTGTTGACGCCGTTGACGGGCGCCACGTCGGACTCCTGGGCGGTCTTGTTCACCCAGTCGGCCACCTTCACCTTGTCCAGGGAGGGGTCCTCCAGGGAGCCGTCGCTCTTCGTGAGGAACTCGACCCACTTGACCTTGTCCTCCTGGGTCGCCCGGTAGGTCTCGATCCCGTCGTCGATGGCGACGTCCTGGGCGATCAGGGCGGTCGCCTTGTCGGCGGCGCGCTGGGCGTCGGCCGTCGTGATCACCGGGTCCATCTCCTTGGACGACACGTCGGCGCTGTTCGAGGACAGCGAGGCCGCGGCGGACAGGACGGCGGCCTTCACGTCGGCCGTGTCCACGCCGTTGCCCTTCTGGTCGGGGACGACTGTGAAGCCCGTGCCGTCCGAGGAGACGACCACCTGGGCGTTCTTCATCTCGGTCGTGAGCGTGGAGTTCACCTTCGCGGCCAGCTCGGCCACCGAGTCGTCGCTGGTCGTGGTGACCGGGGCGATGTCGGTGGAGGAGAACAGGGCGCCGAGCTTCGTCATGAGGGACGTGGAGTCGGGGACGGCCTCCTTGGCGGTCGCCTCGGCGTCGACGCTCACGCCCGCGTCGGTGAGGGAGGCCGTGGTCGCCTGCCCCTCGGCGGTGATGGTCACCGTCGCGGCGTCGGCGCGCGAGCGCACGAGGTCGATCACCTCCGCCCGGGTCATGCCGGCGACGGAGGTCCCCGCCACTGACGTGTGGGGCAGCGCGCGGGAGGAGTAGTTGGCCGCGTAGACGACGCACGCGGCAGCGGCAACGAGGACGACGGCCACGAGGGATCCGATCGCCCACTTGCTCCGGGCAGACAGTTTTGCAAGCATCACGCGCAATATTAGCGCCCCCGCGCTGCGCCCGGGTACTGGATGTAGAAATTTCAACTGCGGTTCTGCGCACACCGGCGCACCCGCCCGCTCCCGCAGGGGGCCAGCCCCACAGGCCGGAGGACATTGGAGGGGGCGCCCGCCCTCCGCGCGGCACCGGCGGCCGTCGTTTGCAAGGTTCGCCACACACACGTGACCAGGGACGCCCGCCCTTTGGCAGCGGAAGGGCGTTTGCGCAGCTTATGCTTGACTTCGGGCCCACCAGTCAGCTCTCGTTCGGGAGGTTCACAATGGCAACGCCACGAGTACTCGTCGTGCCCGGAGGCACCAGCGCCGGAGCCGCCGCCCTGGCGAACGCGTCCCTGCACAAACTGGTCGAACTCCACCAGGAGCGCCAAGAGGACCCCTCCCATCCGGCCCCCCGCACCATCGTCGTCCTGCGCGACCCCGACCAGGTCCCGCCCTCCACCCTGCGCGGCGCCGCACTGGCGCCCTCCGAGGCGTTCCCCGCCGACGAGTACCCCGACATCGCCGCGCACGTCGACGACCCCGGGTTCTTCGACGGCATCGACCTGGTCATCCCCACCTCGGGCTCAAGCGCCGGAAGCCCCCGCCTGGTCGGCATCTCCACCGACGCCCTGGTCGCCTCCGCCAAGGCCACCGAGGCCGCGCTGTCGGGCCCCGGCAGGTGGATCCTGGCCCTGCCCACCCACCACATAGCGGGCGCGATGGTGCTGGTGCGCTCGGCAGTCGCCGGCACCGACCCCCAGATCGTCGACTGCACCAACGGCTTCGACCCCCGCGACCTGCTGCCCGCTGTCGAAGGCGCCACCCGGGACGGGGCCGCCGGCTACCTGGCGGTCGTGCCCACCCAGCTCTCCGCGTGCCTGGACGCCGGGGACGAGGTCGTCGCCGCCCTGAGGGGCCTGTCCGCGATCCTCGTCGGCGGGGCCGCCACGAACCACCTGCTGCTCGAGCGCGCCAAGGGCATGGGCCTGCCCGTCGTCACCAGCTACGGGATGACCGAGACCTGCGGCGGCTGCGTCTACGACGGCGTCCCCCTGCCGGGCACGACCGTGCGCGCCATCGACCAGGGCATCCACATGCGCCTCGCCATCGCGGGCGACACCCTGATGACGCGCTACCTCACCGGCGACCAGCCCTTCTTCGAGGAGTGCGGCCACCGCTGGCTCATCACCGCCGACATCGGGATCATCCTCGCCTCCGGGCTGGTCGAGGTGCGCGGCCGGGCCGACGACGTCATCGTCTCCGGCGGCCTCTCCATCGCGCCCGCGCCCATCCGCAGGTGCATCAGGCAGCTCGACGAGGCGTCCGACGCGTGGATCATGCCCACCGACGACACCAAGTGGGGGCAGGTCGTCACCGCGCTCATCGTGCCGCGCGAGGCCCCCATCGACGCCACCGCGATGGCGAGCCTGGGGCAGCGCATCCGCGACCACGTCGCCTCCACCCTGGGGCGCATGCAGGCGCCGCGCCGCGTCGTCGCCGTCGACTCCCTGCCCTACCTGGGCTTCGACAAGGTGGACCGGGCCGCCGCCGCCTCCCTCGCCTCCTCCCTGGCGGGCACCGACCGCGACTGGCGCAGGTAACAGGGGGCGCAGGAATCCGGCCGCACAGCGGCGGTCGGGGCAGCACCGAGGGATCCGGGAACCGCCGCACCGCGCTGGGAGCCACGGCCACCCGGGCGGACGGACCGGTTGGAGGAGCGGCACGGCCCCGCCCGCGCCGCGCCGATGGGGCCCCACTACACTGGCGCGCATGGCAACCGTTCACGACTGGGTCGAAGGCGCGCGCGTGCGCACACTGCCCGCAGCGGCGGCGCCCGTCATCGTGGGGACGGCGGCGGCATGGCACCTGGGCGCCCGTGAGCCCCTGCGGGCCCTCCTGGCGCTCGTCGTGGCCCTGGCGCTGCAAGTGGGCGTCAACTACGCCAACGACTACTCCGACGGCATCCGGGGCACCGACGACGACCGCCAGGGGCCGGCGCGCCTGACCGGAGGGGGCCTGGCCCGGCCCCGGACCGTGCTCATGGCCGCGCTGGGGTGCTTCGCGGCCGCGGGCGCCGCCGGAGCCGCCCTGGTGGCGCTCTCCGGCGCGTGGCCCCTGCTGGTGGTCGGCTGCGCCGCCGTCGCGGCCGCCTGGTTCTACACGGGGGGGCCGCGCCCCTACGCGTACACGGGGGTCGGGCTGTCCGAGGCGATGGTCTTCGTCTTCTTCGGCCTGACCGCCTGCGTGGGCACCGCCTGGACGCAGGCGGCCACGGCCCCCTGGTGGCTGTGGACGAGCGCCAGCGCCCTCGGCCTGCTCTCCATCGCGCTCCTGATGGCCAACAACATCCGGGACATCCCCACCGACCGCGCCACTGGCAAGCGCACACTCGCCGTCCGCCTCGGTGACCCGGCATCGCGCTGGGTCTACGCGGTGTGCGCCGTGGCCCCCGTCCCGGCGATGGGCGCCCTGTCCACCGGACTGGGACTGGCGTGGCAGTCGACCGCCGCCCTCGTCGCCGCCTGCTGCGCCTGGTCCTTCCTGGTGATCGCCCCCGTCGCCACCGGGGCGGCGGGCCGGGCGCTCATACCTGTGCTGCGCAGCACCGGCCTCTACACGCTGAGCTGGGCCCTGCTGGCCGCCATCGCCCTGCTGGGCGCGCGCTGAACCGCCCGCCGCCGCTCAGCGCGCCCCCAGGCGGGCCTCGCCCGCCTCGTGCCACCAATCGATCCCCACGACGAGGGCCGCGATGGCCGCGTACGCCAGCAGGACCCCGGCCACGCGCCCACTGGCGATCCACGGCGTGGCCATGCCGATCCCCACCGCGGACATCCCCTGCATCGCCAAGTCGTTCATCGCCACGCCGCGCCCCGTCTGCCCGGGCGCCACAGTGGCCAGGACAGTGCTGTACACGGGACTGAACAGCATGCCGTACCCGGCGTAGACCATCGTCATCGAGGCGATGAGCACCCACGTCCCCGCGTCCATGCAGGAGGCCATGAGCACCGCGCCCGCGCCGATCACGGCGACGCTCAGCCGAACGGCCGCGCCCCGGCCGATGCGGTCCACCACCGCCGCGGAAGCCACCGCCGAGGCCAGGGCGACCAGGTAGGCGGGCATCAGCATCAAGGAGACGCCGGAGGCGTCCATGCCGTAGTAGTCCTGGCCGATCCTGGCCGCGATGGGGGCGATCGCGAAAGCCAGGGTGTAGGGCAGCAGGATCAGGCTGATCGCGCGCAGCCACCGCGCGTTGGTGAAGAACGACCTGGTGATGAAGGGCTCGCGCGCCCGGCCGATGTGCGCCCAGAAGACCGCGATGAGGGCGGCCAGCACCACCAGGAGCGGCCACGACCGGTTCGACGCCGCGACGGTCAGCGTCAGGGCGCAGCAGCTGAACACCGCGAGCCCGAAGACGTCGACGCGGCCCGGGCGCGACCGGGCCGGGACGCGCCGGCCCATGACCGGGACGCACGCCAGGCCGATCAGGGGGACGAGCAGGAGGAGGACCCAGTTCACCCGGGCCAGCCACCCGCCGACGACCAGCCCGATGGCGGTGGCCCCCTGGAAGGCCGCGGCCATGAGGCCCACGTAGAGGGCGCGGCGGCGCGGATCCGTGATGGACGTCGCCAGGATCATGTACACCGAGGCGGCCGCCTGGCACCCCAGGATCTGCAGGGCGCGCGCCACGATCACCCCCCACAGCGACGACGAGGCCACCAGGCCCAGCAGCGACCCCGCCGCGATGAGGACCGCCCCGGCGTCGACGATGCGCCGGAGCGGGATGAAGTCGCCCAAGGACCCGTAGAGGAAGCAGGCGACGCCCAGGACGATGCCGGGGACCGCGGTGATCAGGGCCACCGAGTCGCCCGCGCCGATGGCGTCGCCGATCTGCAGGTACACCAGGTTGAAGCCCTGGAGCGTGATCGTGCCCGCGATGTAGATGCCCAGCAGCGGCAGCAGGACGCGGGCGGGGCCGGTGGCGTAAACGCCGTCGTCGGAAGTGGGATTGCGCATCAGCAATGATAAACACAGTCCGCGCCCGCGCATCCGCGGCCGACCGCCGGTCCCCGGGTGGGACCGGACACAAGGCCGGGGGGCGGGCCGCGGCCTTCTGACGGCGGCCGGGCGCTCGCCTACCGGGCCCCGAGGACGCGCTCCGTCCTGTCCATGAACCCCGCGAGGAACCGCTCCGCGTCGACCCGGACGGCGGCCCTCGTGCGCTTGTCGGGCTCAGCCAGGCCCTCGAGGGAGCCGATGGTCCGCCCCCTGGTCGGCCCGGCGAGGTCGACCCGCAGGTTGATTGGGAGGACCCCCACCAGCGACTCGTCCGCCGCGACCGCCACCGCGAGGGGGTCGTGCAGCCCGCAGCCCGCGATCCCGATCTCGCTGGCCTCGAAATCGATGTAGTAGTCGGTCATGTCGGCGAACGCCGTCCCCGCGGCGGTGCCCAGCCGCCTCCACCGGGCGGTCGCCGCTTTGGTGAGCAGGGTCTGGTGCGTGACGTCCAGGCCCACCATGGTCACGCGCCCGCGCCTCAGCAGCGCGTCGGAGGCCTCCGGGTCCTGGCTGACGTTCGCCTCGGACCACGGCGTCGTGTTGCCCCTGGTGGTCAGGGCGCCGCCCATCATCACGACGCGCAGCCGGTCCGCCAGGGAGGGGTCGGCCTCGAACGCCGCCGCGATGTTCGTCGACGACCCCGTGGGCACGTACACGAGGTCCGCGCCGTGGCGCCGCGCGGACTCGACGATGAAGTCCACGGCCCCGCCCTGCTCCGCCGGGCGCGGCGAATCGGGGATCCGCACCCCGCCGAGGCCGTTGTCGCCGTGGATGCGCCGCACCAGGGGGGACGGCTCGAAGGAGTCGGCGCACGAGGCGCACGCCTGCCCGGCGAACACCGGGATGTCCGTGCGGCCCAGCAGCGCCAGGACCGCCAGCGAGTTGCGCACGGCCAGCTCGGTCGTGACATTGCCGTAGGTGCAGGTGACGCCGATGAGCTCGAGCTCGGGGCTCCCCAGCGCGTAGGCGATGGCCAGGGCGTCGTCGATGCCCGTGTCCAAGTCGAGGATGAGTTTCGCTGCCATGGCGTTTCCTTCCGATCGGGGCTCCCGGGCGTCCACCATATCGGGCGCGCCGGGGGCGCGGGGCCCGGCCGGGACGGCGCCTGCGCGGTGACGGCTGACGGGCGCGCCCGCCCCCGCCCGCGCGTGCGACAATTGGGCCACCCGATCACCCCAGCGAAGGGAGCACCATGGGACGCGTCATCGTCGTCGGATCCATCAACCAGGACATCACCGTCACCGTCGAACGGTTCGCAGAACCCGGGGAGACCCTGTCGGGCTCCGGCGTCGCCTACACCCTGGGCGGCAAAGGCGCCAACCAGGCGGCGGCAGCGGCCCACAGCGGCGCCCGCACCCTGTTCATCGGGCGCGTCGGCGCGGACCCGGCGGGCCGGGGGCTCCGCGACGAGCTCGCCAGCCACGGAGTCGACACCACTTGGCTCCTGGAGGACCCCACGCCGTCGGGGACCGCGCTCATCACCGTCGAGGCGCCCACGGGTCAGAACACGATCATCCTCGACGCTGGGGCCAATGGGCGTGTCGGCGCCGAGCAGGCGCGCGAGGCGGTCGACTTGGGGCGCGACGACGTGGTCGTCCTCCAGGGCGAGATCCCCCCTGCGGCGAACGCCGCCCTGATCCCCTGGGCGCACCGGGCCGGAGCCCGCGTCGTCCTCAACCTCGCGCCCGTGTACGCCATCGACCCGGATGTGCTGGCCTCGGTCGATGTGCTCGTCGTCAACGAGAGCGAGGCCGGGCTGGTCCTGGGCCGTCCCGCGCCCGCCTCGTCCGCCGAGGCGGTGCGCGCCGCCGAGGACCTCAGGGCCCTGGGGATCCCCGAGGTCCTCGTCACCCTCGGGGCCGCCGGCGCGGCTTACGCCTCGCGCACCGGGTCCGCCCACCTCGACGCCGTCGGCGACGGCCCTGTGGTCGACACGACTGGGGCCGGGGACGCCACCGTCGGCTGCCTGGCGGCGGCGCTGGCAGCGGGCCACTCCTTCGAGGACTCGGTCGGCTGGGGGATGCGGGCGGGCGGGGCCGCCGTCGGGGCGAAGGGGGCCGCGCCCTCCTACGCGGGCATCGAGCCCATCGCCTAGTGCCCGCCTTCAACGGGGCGGGGGCGCGGAGCCCCGGTTCCCACCGCCGGGCCTGTCCCCTCTCCCCCTCGATGTCGCACACAAGGGAGGGAATTAGGCAACACAGCGCCGCACACAAGGGCGGAATCAAGCCCTTGTGTGCGGCGCGTGTTTCGTAAATCGGGGTCCTTGTGTGCGTAACCCGGGGGGGAGCGCGCCCGGGCCGCCGGATCCCCGAGCGCCCGTTACGGACCCGCGCGCTCCGGCCCCGTTGCGGACCCGCGCGGCGCCGGGCGCCCGGGCCCCGTAGACTGCAGGCATGCCCAGAGTCCTCCTCGTCGTCGCCTGGATCGCAGTCACCATCTACGCGGTCGCCGACTGGTCGCGCACGCCCGAAGACGAGATGCCGGGCCGCATCCCCAAGCCGATGTGGCTCGTCATCATCGTTTTCACCACGATGCTGTTCGCCGTCGGAGCGATCGCGTGGCTGGTGCTGCGGTGGGTGAACCGCGCCGAGGCCCGGGGCCACCGGCCGCCGCCGGGCCCCAAGGGCCCCGTCGCCCCCGACGACGACCCCGAGTTCCTCTTCCGCCTCGAGCGCGACATCCAGCGCAAACGCCGTCAGGAGCAGCAGCGCCGCCGCGAGGAGGAGGGGCCCGCCGACTCCCACGACTGACCGCGAGCACGGGAGCGCTGCGGCGCAGCGGCGTGCAGCGGGCGCCCCGACGGCCCCGGAGCCGACCGGGAGCGGGAGAGCCTCAGAGCCAGCCGTGAGCGGGAAGCGGAACGGATCGGCGGGCCGCCCCGCCAGAAGGGCAAGCCCCGGTCAGCGCCGGTAGCTGAGGTCCTTCGCCTGGGCCACGAGGTCCGCAGCGGGCTCCTCGTAGCACACGCCCACCAGCGTCGCCCCCGAGAACACGAACGAGGTCAGCGACGCGAGCGCGAAGTTGCGCGACTTGGGAGGATGGGCGAGTACCTTGCCGCGCACGAACCGGGTGAGCGTCTCAATGGGGTTCTGGTGCGAGACGACCAGCGCCTCGTGCCCGCGCGCCGAGCGCAGGGCGGCCGACAGGGCCGCGCTCATACGGGACGCGATATCGGCGTAGGGCTCCCCCCACGACGGGCGCAGCGGGTTGACGAAGTACTTGAAGTACGCCGGGCGCGCCAGGACGGCCGGGTCCGACCCCAGCGGAAGGCCCTCGAACACGTTCGCGGACTCGATGAGCCGCGGATCCGATTCGACCGGCAGGCCGTAGGCGGCCGCGGTCGGGGCCGCAGTCAGCTGGGCGCGCAGCAGGGGGGAGGCGACGACGTGGGTGATGTCCGCCCCGCGCCCGACCAGGGTCCGCGCGACACGCTCCGCCATCGCCTGCCCGCACCCGGTCAGTCCGAATCCGGGCAGGCGGCCGTACAGGACCCCGTCGGGGTTGTCCACCTCTCCGTGGCGCATGACGTGAACGATAGTCGTATCCATGCCGATAAGTGTGCCACACCACGCACTTGCGCCGCGAAGGAGGCAGGGAGTCAGAAGGGGCCCGGCGTTCGCCGGACCCCTGAGCGCTCACTTCTTGTTGCGGCGCTGGTGACGCGTCTTGCGCAGCAGCTTGCGGTGCTTCTTCTTCGCCATGCGCTTGCGGCGCTTCTTGATGACGGAGCCCATGGGGTTCCTCCCTCGCTGATCGGTGCGCGGCAGAGGTACTACCGCTGTGGAAGTCCCGTGCCCGGTGGGCACGCCGGTCTAATACTAGCCGCCTAACCGCCGATCGCGCGGTTCTGCTCGTCGCCGCGGTCCGCCAGCCCCGAATGGATCATCTGCGACACGGCGGCCTCCGGCACGCGGAAGCTCTTCCCGACGCGGATCGCGGGCATCTCGCCACTGTGGATCAGGCGGTACACAGTCATCTTCGAAACGCGCATGATATCCGCCACTTCGGTGACAGTCATGAAACGCGGCGCGGAAGGCTGAACCATCGACGACTCCCAGTGTCCATGAGGCGCCCAGAACCCGGTGTTCGTAGCTTGCGTGGCCTCCCGAATATACTACTGCCCAACCACATGGAAACCGCAAGTCCTTTCACACAATCACCTTCAGCATCACTATCACCGGAGGAGGAACAGTGACCCCGCGCCCGCGCGCAACGTCGCCCACGGATCCCCCGCACCCCCGGTTATTCCTGGAACCACGCCGAAAACCCGTGCTCCCGAATCCCGACGAGATCGCCACCCCGCCCTCCCCCGTCGTCAAGCCCGCGCCCGGAACGTCCCACACGCCACATCCGCAGATCCCCACGACGCCGTGGATGCGTGTGCGGATGTGGCTGTCGCGCCAGGCGCGCTACGCGCCCTCGCGCCTGGCGCTGGGGACGTTCGCCTCGATCATCGCGATCATCACGGGCCTGCTCTCCCTCCCGTTCGCCTCGGCCTCCGACAAGGAGGCCCCCTTCGTCGACACCCTCTTCACCGCGGTGTCCGCCGTCTGCGTCACCGGGCTGACGACTGTTGACACAGCTACCTACTGGTCAGTCTTCGGCCAGGCCGTGATCGCCCTCGGCATCGTGGTGGGCGGTCTGGGGGTGATGACCCTCGCCTCGATCCTGGGCTTCGCGGTGTCCCGCCACCTCGGCCTCACCCAGCGGATGCTGGCCACCCAGGAGACGAAGACCGAGTCGATGGGGCAGATCTCCACCCTCCTCAAAGCTGTGATTTTCACCTCACTCACGATGCAGCTACTGCTCGCCGCGGTGTTCCTCCCCCGTTTCCTCACGATGGGCGCCGCGCCCGGGACGGCGACGTGGGAGGCGGTGTTCATGGCGATCTCCGTGTTCAACAACGCCGGTTTCGTCATCCTGCCCAACGGCCTGGCCCCGCACGTGTCGGACTGGTGGATGCTCGTCCCGATCATCCTGGGGACCTTCGTCGGGGCGATCGGCTTCCCCGTGATCATGGACATCGCGAAGCGGTGGCGCACCCCCCGCAAGTGGACGCTGCACACGAAGCTCACGCTCTCGACCTACCTGATCCTCGCGTTCGCGGGAACACTGCTCATGGCGCTCATCGAGTGGCACAACCCCGTGACCCTGGGCGGCATCGACTCCTCGTCGAAGATCCTCAACTCCCTCCTGGCGGGCTTCAACGCCCGCTCGTCGGGGCTGAGCGCCGTCGACGTGGGGTCCCTGCACTCGCAGTCCCACTTCGTCCAGGACATCCTCATGATGATCGGCGGGGGCTCCGCCTCGACCGCCGGCGGTGTGAAGGTGACGACCTTCGCGATCCTGGTGCTGGCGGTCGTCGCCGAGGCGCGGGGCGACCGGGACATCGAGACCTACGGGAGGCGCATCCCCTCCTCGGCCGTGCGCCTGGCGGTCGCCGTGTCCCTGATGGGCCTGGCGATGGTCGCGGCGTCCGTGGTGCTCCTGCTCTCCCTCACCCCTTATTCGCTGGACACGATCCTCTTCGAGACGGTGTCCGCTTTCGCGACGGTGGGGCTGTCCACCGGCGTCACCCCCGACCTGCCGACCGCTGCGAAGTACGTGCTCATCGTGCTGATGTTCGCCGGCCGGACCGGGTCGATGACCGTGGCCGCCGCCCTGGCCCTGCGCGAGAGATCCCGGGTGATACGCATGCCCAAGGAGCAGCCCATCATCGGGTAGCCCCGGCGGCGGCCCCCGCGGGGATGCGGGAAGTGCGACAATACCCCCATGGCTAGTGAAGAACGCGACGCGAACAACCTGGCGTCGGGGACCCTCGTCATCGGGCTGGGGCGCTTCGGAGCGGCGGTCGCCGTCACCCAGGACAAGCTGGGCTACGAGATCCTGGCGGTGGAGAAGAACCCCACGACGGTCCAGGCGTTCGCGGGGCGCTTCCCCCTGGTCGAGGCGGACGCGACGTCGAAGGAGGCCCTGGAGCAGCTGGGCGCCCGGGAGTTCCGCAGCGCCGTCGTGGGAGTCGGCTCCTCGTTGGAGGCCGCTGTGCTCATCACGGCGAACCTGGTGGACCTGGGGATCTCCTCGATCTGGGTGAAGGCGACCTCCTCCCAGCACGGGAGGATCCTGCGCCGGGTGGGCGCGCACCACGTCGTCTACCCGGACCTGGACGCGGGCAAGCGGACCGCCCACCTGGTGGGCGGGCGCATGGTGGACTACATCGAGTTGGAGACCGACGGATTCGCCATCATGAAGCTCCGGCCGCCCACGGAGATCCACGGGTTCACCCTGGAGGAGCTGGACCTGAGGGGCCGCTACGGCGTGAACGTGCTGGCAGTGCGCCGCCCCAAGCAGCGCTTCGAGTACGCGGACTCCCTGACCCGCGTCAACCCCGAGGACGAGATCATCGTGTCGGGGGACGCGCACCTGCTCGAGTACTTCGCGAACCGCCCCTGAGCGGTCCCCGGACAGCGCGGGCCGCCGGGCGGGGCGGCAGATGCGCACGGGGGCGCTTACGGTTGTGGCATGCCGAAAGACAGGGTTTCCTACAGATGCTCGGAGTGCGGCTGGTCCTCCCCGAAGTGGGTGGGGCAGTGCCGCGAGTGCCTCGCCTGGGGCACGGTCGAGGAGGCGGGGGCGCCCTCCCCCATGGCCCGCGCGGTCGCCCCGCGCAGGCGCGCCGTGCCCATCGGCGAGGTGGACGGGGAGCGCGCCTCGAAGCGGCCCACCGGGGTGGGCGAGTTGGACCGCGTGCTGGGCGGCGGGATCGTCCCCGGCGCGGTGATCCTGCTCGCAGGGGAGCCCGGGGTCGGCAAATCGACGCTGCTGCTCGACATCGCCGCGAAAGCCGCCCGCAGCCTGGAGGGGGGCGGGGGCGTCCTCTACGCGACCGGCGAGGAGTCCGCCTCGCAGGTGAAGGGCCGCGCCGAGAGGATCGGGGCGATCGACCGGCGCCTGCTCATCGCCGACGAGTCGGACCTGGGGGCCCTGCTGGGGCACATCGAGGCGGTGGACCCCGCCCTGCTGGTCGTGGACTCCATCCAGACCGTCTCCAGCTCCCAGGTGGAGGGCGGGGCGGGCGGCGTCGCGCAGGTGCGGGCGGTCGCCGCGTCGTTGATCCGCGTCGCGAAGGACCGCAACCTGCCGGTCCTGCTGGTCGGGCACGTGACCAAGGACGGGGGCATCGCGGGGCCCAGGGTCCTCGAGCACCTGGTCGACGTCGTCTGCCAGTTCGAGGGGGACAGGCACTCGCGGCTGCGGCTGCTGCGCGCGGTGAAGAACCGCTACGGCCCGACGGACGAGGTCGGGTGCTTCGAGCTCACGGATTCGGGGGTGCGGGGGCTGGCCGACCCATCGGGGCTGTTCCTGTCGCGCACGGGCACGGACGTGCCCGGCACGTGCGCCACAGTGTCCCTGGAGGGGCGGCGCCCGATGCCCACGGAGGTCCAGGCCCTCGTGGCGCCCACCGGCGCCGGCTCCCCGAGGCGCACGACCTCGGGCGTGGACCACGCGCGCGTCGCCATGCTGCTGGCGGTCCTGCAGGCGCGCCTGGGGGCGGACTGCTCGGGGGCCGACGTGTACGTGTCGACGGTGGGGGGAGCGAGGACCACGGAGCCCGCGATCGATCTGGCGATGGCCGTGGCGATCGTGTCCAGCCTCAAGGGGGTGCCCCCGCGCGCCCAGATGGTGGCGGTGGGCGAGATCGGCCTCACCGGCGAGGTGAGGGCGTGCACCGGACTGCCCAGGCGCCTGCAGGAGGCCGCGCGGCTGGGGTTCGCCTCCGCCCTGGTGCCCGCGCAGGGCGCGGAGGAGCTCCGCGCCCCTTCCGGGATAACGGTTTACACGATTTCCGACCTGGCGGCGGCGATCCGCGTGGCTTTCGAGCAGACTCGGCAATAATGGGGGGATCAACCACCTTTGGGAAGGGCTGGCCACAATGACCTCAGACGCCGCGATCCTGCGCGAGGCGCTCCACGCGGTCGCGCCCGGGACGCCACTGCGTGAAGGGCTGGAGCGCATCCAGCGCTCGCACACAGGGGCGCTCATCGTGCTCGGCTACACGCCGGAGGTCGAGGCGCTGTGCTCGGGCGGGTTCGACCTGGACGTGCCGTTCACGGCCTCGCGCCTGCGCGAACTGTCCAAGATGGACGGCGCGGTCGTGATCGACACGACGAACTGGAGCATACGCAAGGCGAATGTGCAGTTGATGCCCGACCCCTCGATCCCCACCGACGAGTCCGGGATGCGCCACCGCACCGCCCAGCGCATGGCCCGCCAGATCCACCTGCCCGTCCTGTCGCTGTCGGCGTCCATGCGGATCATCTCCATCTACGTGGGCGGCGAGCACCGCCTCGTCGAGGAGCCCGAGGCCCTGCTGTCGAGGGCGAACCTGGCGGTCGACACGCTGGACCGCTACAGCCAGCGCCTCGACGAGGTGCTCCAGACCCTGACGATCCTGGAGATGCGGGATGCGGCGACGGTCCGCGATGTCGCGACCGTGATGCAGCGGATGGAGATGATCCGCCGCATCACCTCCGAGATCAACCAGTACTTGGAGGAACTGGGCTCGGACGGGCGCCTGCTGGCCCTGCAGGTGGAGGACCTGGTCCGCGGTTCGGCCTCCGAGCGCGCCCTCGTGATGCGCGACTACGCGCACGACCAGGGCGATGTGGCCCGCGTCGAGGCGGAGCTGACCACCCTGGGCTCCGACCGCATCGTCGACCTGTCCGCCATCGCCAATGTGCTGGGCCTGGGGGTCTACGAGATCGCGGACCTCGACCGGGAGGTGCAGCCCCGCGGCATCCGCGCGCTGTCCCTGGTGCCCCACTTGTCGTGGAACATCATCAAGGCGGTCTCCTCGCGGTGGAGCACCCTTTCGCAGCTGCGCTCCGCGTCCGTGGAGGAGCTGCAGAAGGTCGAGGGGGTCGGCCCGTACAGGGCGAAGATCATCCACGAGAACCTGTTGCACCAGTCCCACATGGCCCGGGCGGGGCTGGTCGGCTGGTAGGGCGCCGCGAACCCGGCGGCGACCGTCTGGGCGGCGGACCACTCCCCCGCTATCGCGATTGGGCCCCCGACTGGCCGCCCGACTGCGGCTGGGGAGGGGGAGAGGGCTTGGGCGAGGGCGCGGCCCCCACGTCGAAGACCACGTGGTTCCCCGTGTCCTTCCCGTCCAGGAGCACGCGCAGCTGGTAGGTGCCGGGATCGGCGGCCCGTTCGCCCCCCGGGGGCGCCGCGCACCCGTTCGCGTGGACGAGGCCGTCCCAGCCCAGCGTCCCGCTCCACGTGCGGTCGGGGCTCAGCAGCAGCACCTGCTCCGACTCGGCCCCCTGGTCGCACGCAGCGGAGTCGTACACCGTGAGGTTGCCGGTGGTGATCGTCACGGCCAGGGAGGAAAGGCCCACGCGGCAGGCCACGCTCCCGCGGTTGCGCAGGGACACGTCGATGGGCACCGCCTGGCCGGACGTGGCGTCGGAGGCGGTGGCGCGCACCTCGAGGTTGGGCTCCAGGCACACGGGGATATCGACGGTGGTGTCCCCCGTGACGATCCCGTCGGCCGTCGCCCGCTGGTCGGCGCCCAGCGGGTACCCCGAGGCGTCGGTGCCGGACTGCGCGGCCGACTGCGGCTGGGGATCGGGCGGGGAACCGGTCAGCAGCGCCCGCACGGCGGAGACCGCGCCCCACACGAGCAGTGCGACGACGACGAGCAGCCCCGTCCCCGTGATGATGCGCCGGGGCCACAGGTTAACGCCGCGGGGGCCCCTGCCCGCGCTCGGGCCGCTCCCGCCCGCCCTCCTGGCCCCCTGGGACGGCGTGCGCCGTCTGGGGCCGTTCTGTCTACCTGGCACGCTCCGACGCTACACGCTCGAAGGCGCTGGGGGAAACGGGCGCGCCAACGCCCCGGCGAGTGCGGTCTCGCCTACGGGGGAGCGCGAGCCAGTCGGCGCCGCCTCTGCGAAGCCCGGGTGCGCGCGCCTACGCGGGGCAGCGCCCGTCGCCCGCCGCGTCCTCGTCGTCGGGTTTGATGACGCACCAGCGCTCCACGACGACGGCGCTCACGGTCCACACCAGCCCAGCCAGCGCGCTGAGCCCCGCGGCGATGGCGTTCTGCGCCATGACGGCCGCCTCGGCGTGGGCGAGGCTGGAGCCCGTCAGGCCGATCAGGATCCCTGTGAGCCCGGCGCCGACCATCGACGAGGCGCGGGCCGCGACGGCGACGCGCAACGCGCCCAGCGCCCCGATCCACGTGTCCTTGTTGGCGCGGTAGCGCCTGACGTGCACGCCCGCCCACAGCAGGAACGCGGTGATCACGAGGAAGAGCACCGCGGGTGCGGGTGTGATGAGGAGGGGGGTGGCGCCCACCCTCGTGCCGATTTCGGTTGCGGCGAAGGCCAGGCCCCCGCAGATCGCGCCGGTAGCCGCGACGAGCAGCACCGACACGGGTCTCACGGACGCCTGCCCGGTTTGACGATGGGGATGGCCCCAGTCATCGTCGGGCGCACGACGACGCGCCTGAGGATGCCCGTATGGGTGGCCTCATCGGCGGGGATGGGCCCCATGGGCGTGCCCTTGGGCAGATTGGGCTCCAGGATCGCGCGGCGCTGGTCGGCCTCGCCCGCCATCTGCCCGCGCTCGGGGCCCGGCCCCTGGGAACGGTCGTCGACCACGCGCACCTGCTCCGAACCGGCCAGCGAGAACTGCCAGTCGGGCAGGGACATGCCCCCCTCGCGCCCGACCTCACGGGGCACGGGGGCGAGCTGGGTGGAGGTCTCCTGGCCCGGGTGGTTCTCCTCCGCGCTGACATCGCCGAAGAGCGAGCTCCATGACGGCTTGCCCTGCTGCGCGGCAGCGGCTTGGGCCTTGGGCGGGCGCGCCTTCGTGCGCACCGGCGTGCGCCCGGAGGGGCTGTTCGCGGGAACGGAGGACACGGGGTGCCAAGCGGGGCGGGCGGGAGCGCCCTTCCCGCCGTCGGGCCGGGTGATGGGCGTGCCCGTGAAACCGCGCTGCGGCTTGCTGCGGCGCGGCTTCGCCCCGCCTTTCCGAGGGTCCTGCTGCCCGCCCTGGTGGGGGGCCTGCCCCTGCTGGGGGGGTTGCCCCTGCTGGGGACGGCGGTCGCCTTCCCCGGAGGCGGCCTCCGCCCCGGGGGCCGGGGGCTCCCCGACGCCCTTGGAGGCGAGGCTCGGCCGCGTGATGGAGCCGGGGAGCCTGGGCGGGATGGACGGCGGGGCGGGCGGGGCGGCCGGCGCCTCGTCCTCGGGCGCGGGGGGCTCGGGCACCACTGTGTACCTGAGGCTGAAAGCCGATCCCCGTACCATCGGCGTGGACGGCGGGAACGTCTGGGTCGGCCGCGGCCTCGACCACGACGCCGCCGGCACCAGTGAGAGGGCTCTGCTGGAAGGCGAACCGCAGGAGGTTTTCATCTCCTTCCCCTCGCTGAAATCCGGACAGGAGCCGCATACCGCCGAAATCGTTTCCTTCTGCAGCGCCGAGCCATTCCATCCGTGGGCGCACCGGCCCCGGGGGAACCGCGGCCCCGACTACTCCGCACTCAAGGAGCGAATCGCCTCGGGGATGCTCGCCCTTGCGGAATCCGCCGTACCCGGACTGACCGATCTGGTGGACTACATGGAGATCTCCACGCCCCTGACTTACGAGGACTACACCGCCCACCCCGCGGGGGCCTTCTACGGATTGCCCGCCACCCCCCTGCGGTACACGTCGCCATCATTGGGCCCGCGCACCGCCGTGCCCGGTCTGCTCCTGTCCGGCCAGGACGCCGGAAGCGAGGGCGTCGTCGGGGCGATGATGGGCGGTGTGGCGGCCGCCTGCCAGGCGCTGGGCCCGCACGGCTACTCCATGATCAGCAGAGCCTTGCGCTCGGGCCCC